>JGI24022J15233_10004797_pt1 | contig 14091 bp, 7 predicted proteins | sample Ectturendosymbi2_FD_15233 | JGI IMG/M metagenome (IMG submission 15233) | reverse complement strand
CCTCAGGCGGTTGAGCTGAACCCAGGCATTTCTGGGGAGGTCGCAACCTGGTGGTTGTGGGCCGAATGCAGGAATGAAGGATTGGAGAGCTGCAGGGATTGGTTTGATTCGTTCCCCGTTAATTGACAGCAATTCCACAAAGGGGCGAAGAGGTTACCTGGAGCGGAGACGTTCAGGAGGTTTTAGGTGCAGAGTTTCGTGTAGAAGATGTTTCGGATTGATGGCTTTGGTGTAAAGTCTCAAGCATGAAGCACTGCGCCTTTTCTCAGATGGGGTAATGACAGATAGAATGGGCAAAAAGGAGGTGGGTGTGCTTCGTAGGCAGCCAGTGATAACGCGCATCGACTCGTTTAAAGGCACATCGATGTGTTTTGTGTGAGCGCTGCGGCACCACACTGGGACACAGTACTCTGCCGGAGCAAATGCAAGTGCCAAGCAGGAGGTTCTTAGAGCTTTGAAGGAAGCTCCCCGACTGACACCGGCTAGTCGCTTGATGAGTGCTACTCGCGACGAGACATTCTGCTTGGGTATGCATGAGTGCATCTTAAATGACAGAGAACGATCCAAGCATATGTCGAGATATTATGGATGTTGGCCGAACTTCAGGTAAAGAAATGCAATTATATTACACGTACGAGTACTACTTTTTTACCAAGAACTGTAAATGACAGTATGTTTTCCACTGCGAATAATTTACAAATATGCTTGTTTCCACATCATACAGTCACTGTTTGGTTCTTTAAAACTGATTTATCCTAATGTTTGTTTTGTTTTGGCATTCTTACATAACATTTCTCTTGTTCCCTGTTTTTTCAGGTTTTCAGGATATCACCAAGATTGTAACTATTTCATTACATAATGTTCTAAATCACTGAACTTATGTTTTCATATAAATAAAGTTGTTTTTAAAATACACAGGTAGGCCACTAAATTTGTCAGTAAACATGCGCTATTGAATGCAAAACGCAATTTAAAGCTGATAGTACACTTTCCGAGATGTTTTTTTATGAGTCAGGTCTGTTACAGGCTGACTAAGGGCGAAAATTTAAGGGGTTTACGGGTACAGGTTGGATTGAAGATTTCTTGCGATGGGCATGGGTCATGAAAATGTTGAGCCCGTGACATCTCTAATGTGAACATCGCTGTCTTACGGAATATTCATTGCAGTGTTTATTTTCTGTCAGTGATTCTCAACGTGGTGCAGACGGTTGTCCACAGAGAGTTCCACAAAGTATTGATAAAAAGCGTTCACTGACCTGTGTGCAAAACAATTTCGACTAGTTGTTCATGAAGTGTCAACATAGTAAAGTGGTCCACCGGATAAATTTTTTAAAGATGGTCCATGGTCCAAAATGAACCACTGGCTTACGTTGAAGGAGCGTGACTACTACATGTGGCAGTGGCACAACATAATTTACAACAATCGTACCTTGCTTAAGTTTGAATAAAGTTCAACGAGTGAATTGCAGAATTTCTCGACATCCTGCGTCAGAAGCTGATCGGCGTTCGTGATACGGTTATCGATGTTGCTCATCTTGTAATAAGTATGGCCGCTGCAAAATGTTGCATCGTTTATAACATGTTCGGTAAATATTTCGACCCTGTGGCAGCTTTGACGAAATTGTTGCTACAAAAAAACGATATTGTACATTGCAGTAAGTAGAAGCAAAAAAAACAACAGTTCCGTCCACATCATGCTTTTATTGTTTTTTCAAGTGAGCCTCAAGCAACCCCCACTTCACAAAAAGCAGAAAGAAAACATTCTTTTAATACCGGTAATTGTACAATTGGTGCATGGAACACCTTAAATCAAATCAAGCCAAAACGCTTATTAATAAAGGTTTTCCTGTGAGAAAACAGCAACTATCTGTTAGAGGTGGTAGAGAAATGTCATTCCTCAATCGAGACTCGTTCTTGCTGGTCTCAGATCACTGCTCACCTGAGATACTTCTCGTACATGTGCAGTGAGAATTGCCTTCGGAACCGCAACTTAAGAGAATTCAAACCATACTTCAGTAGTTGGTTGGTGAGGGCAATCTACAATTACAAAACTAATCACATATCACTTTTTAAATCGTTTCCCAATACGACATATGGACTGTGGCTACTTTCGTACAGGCCCGTCGCCAGGATTTTGCAGCAGGGGCCCAAAAACTAAAAGAAGGGGCCAAAAACCAGAAGGGGGGCTATTTTTAAAATATAGTATTGGATGTATGCAGCAACCGGGGGGCCAAACGGGAAATGGAGGGGCACCGATTTCAAATGGGGGGGCCAGGCACCACTGCCCCCCCGCTGGCGACGGCCCTGCTTTCGTAGTGCATGTCACGTTGGTGGTGAGTCACTGCATCTTAAGTTTTCCTTTGTGCCAATCCATAAACGATGAACAAAGAGACTGGGGAAGCAAAAATTAAAACAGGGGTCACCAACGTTTTTGAAACTGCGAACTACTTCTTGTGTACCGATTAATGTGAAGGGCTACTAGTTTGATACAAGCTTCTGAAATAAAAATTTTGCTCAATTTATCTTTAATTATTTTAGTATTGATATTCGTTAATGTGAAGACATTGACCATGCTAATGTTATTTTTAGAACAGGCCCGCGGGCGACTGACATATTCTTGCGGGCAACCCGTTATCCGCGGGTACCACGTTGGTGACCCCTGAATCAAAGCATTCCAAGCCTTTATTACAGAGGTGCACAGGCTTTTCGGTATTGCAAGCCGCATATCTTTTATTGTTAAGAATTACTGCCGCCAATGAATCAACTATTTTTACTTTTTGGATTGCTTGTGTTCTGCTTCCGCACGTCTAACTTATATTTTAATTTACATGTGCACGGCCGCATGCATTTTTATCATAGGCCTGCACCCCGGCTTTAGTATGATCTTAGAAAGATTAGAGCAAGGAGTGTGTGCTTCTCCACAATGCCACATAACTGTTCCCCATGTCCCAACCCATTCAACGTTTAAACTAGCCGATATAAAGTATTTACTAACAGTGCAACCAGCACGGCACAGGAGCACTCACGAAGGGCTGTGCGTAGATGAACTTCATCAAGTATTTGACGAAACGTTGTTTGTCGCGGTCGATGATTGAACTGTGAGTGAAAAATAAAAGAGTTAAAGCTGTTTCTGGATGAAATACAATTTGCAAAGTTGGACTGGTGATTTTCACTTTTATGTTTACAGATCTATGTGTGCAAGACGTGAACAATCTTTATGGTTATGCCACGAAGTGTTTACGCAGACCAGTATGGAATAACAGAAGCTATTTATTTCTCGGTACGCTGTAAGTTGGTTGAACTAGAAGTGATTTATACTTTATAATTAAAACTGTCTATTACAAAAACAATATTTTAATGTACCTTTCAATGGCGGTGCCGTTGCCTATCATCCAAACGTCAAAGCGCGTGCGCATCAACAGAGTTGCTGCTACTAATATTAGAAGACAACTCTCTTTGCTAAACCACCCTGGTATAAGGATCTTCAATATCTTGAGGATTCGTCTGCAAAACAACACAGGAAAACAGCTGATTTATACCAAAGCATGACACCCTTAAAATGCGTATTGTTGTTTTCTGTGCAGATCATCTTTAAATCTTTCCGTCCAGTGGTCCGCAACTCCCAAGGCGCTAATCCTATGCATAAAATCAAAACGACACACTGTACAAAGGACACGCGCAGATTGTTATTTAATGCGATTCATCAGCTTGCTTGTTGCTACATAAGCGCGTCAAAACGCGGTGTTTTGTTTAAAACGGCAAAGTGCATGTACTTTTTAACATCTATCTTCGAGGTTTCGAGCGTTACTTGATTTTATAACCGCAGCAGCGCAAAAGCCAGCTTCCCACAAGCACAAAGTAACAAATGGAATTAAAATTAATTCGAAGAATTTCTAAACAAAATGGGTCAAAGCTCGACATAAGCTTGCAACGCCCTATTTGGGAACATATCTCTTACTTTCCCAAATGTTTTCAAAATATCTGTAACGCCAAAGCAAACCCTGCAGAAGTACCAATATATTGTTGGAGCTCAGGCACAGACTTAATGTAAGATATTACAATTTCTATACAAATACCATTCAATGACGTTTCAAAAACAGGCACTGGTCCACAACATACATCACAAATGAACCTTTGAAACTTGGTTGTTTCTTCACAAGAACTTCAAAATGATGCATTCTTTCAAAAGCTTGAGTTTCCTGGTTTCTAAAATCTCAAGGTGATCTCCTAACTACCGTGGTGATTTTTCACTTTTTCCAACTCAACATTTACAGTTGGGAATATTTTCATTATTTTGAACTCAATAAGTTTTAGCCCAAGGGTCTTTTACTGCTATGCAACAAACATTCGTGGATTTTACAAAGAGGCAAGACCAACAATTTTCCTAATCAAAGAGCTACCTAAAACCAATTCTTACATAAACTCAAACTTATTTCAACACCACCAACTCATAGGTTTCCCCCTGAAGTAGGTCATCACCCAGGGGTTTAAAAGTGCATGTTTGTGTGATGTCCTACAATGCAATGATTCAATAATGCTGGTGATGAACTAAAAGGTTCTCTACAAGAACTCATTTGCTCGTAATTCAAATAAGAACTACAACAATGTCAAAACAAGCTAAATGGCTGAGTTTCACCTTAATTATTTATCATAGTTGCACATTGAGAATCACAGCAAATATACAAAACTTAATTATTTAAAGTTTCTGTACACTGTCATGCATTTGGTATTCAAAATACTGGGTAATTATAATGCACACGAGAAAATCATTACTTTAAAACTATTATTCTGCAGTTTATTCAGTTAGATAAAACTTAAGTAGTGAACGCTTTTAACTATACCTTTGGCTGTCACTTTGCAAGATATTTTCAGATATAGTTTAAAATTGACTTTGTTTTTAGAGAATGCAGTGCAACAGCTTTCAGGGATCCACCACCTCAAAACTTTAAAAGTAATTCTCTAACAAAACTGGTTTCAAATTGCTAGACTGCAGATCCCTTGCTGGTTGCTACACTGTGGCTCAATTCAATGCTTATCTGTACTGATACATCATATTCAACAGGATCTACTAGGGCTTTTTACAACATTTTGCAAAAAGTTAACGATTTGTCAACAAAACTAAATTCTATTGACAAGACAAATTTTAGGCCTTCAGCATTGTGCACCAGACAAGTATTAAAAACAGTCAACAAACATGTGAAATATATAAATGTACAGGTACTGCTACATAATCAACTTTGACAAAACATTTATAAAGTACACCTTACAGTATATCAGTAAAGATCTTGCGTGTTCGGCAAACTGTTTTTTTTCGGTCATTTGTCAGTGATTGACTGGATTTTTTTGAAATGACTGAAAAAAATTAATTCAATTCGATCATATTGCCTTTTTCCAGCCATGAATAATATGTGAAAATGAAAAAATGACAGACGCTATTTTGGACAAATGACCAAAATGTCTTAGATTAAAATAAAACAGTCAGCAACCAGTACGCAAATGAAAGTAAGAATGCAAGCATGTGCTATTTTAAAATTTCAGCAACTAACTTGAAAAATATAGCATCTATATGAGCTTTTTCCTTCTGTTGTGCATTCTTCTTCTCCTCTCCAACAACAAATGGTGTTTGCCTTTAAACAAGTAAATGCAAGTGCTGTCACACTATCATCATATAGAAGTGTATGAAACCTAGTATAAGAGCATACAAATGTCTAAATACAAATTGAACATAAAACAATAGATCACATCAATGTTGACAATCCTGCCCCAAAATCTTATTGAGTTAAAGCCATTCTATCTGAAAAAGGTTTTATAGGATTTATCATTTTCAACTTTTGAAAATTTAATCAACTAGTTGAATGCTAAATGACTATGAACAGCAATGGTTACTGACACCAATGAAGAGCAGGAATGGAGGTGTGCTGCATGTCACGCTCAAGATGGTGATACACATGCGCTACACTGTGATGATGCCTTTAACCAATTGTTACATTGCATTTGTGTAGGACTAACAAAAAAATAATGTGGATCTCGATCATGAAAAATTACCTAATGGATATGCCAAGGTTGCAGCGGTGTAGTGTCCATGAATGCAAGGCATGCCTTACTTTTTGTGAACAAAATTTCATTACTTCAAAATGTAAATTAGATTTCAAATCATTAACCAGACATAAAATAAAAAACAACTTCTCGCAAGTCTGCGTACTTAAAACTTTCTTACAATTCAAATTAGTTCTCATAAAAAAAGCTTTTCAATCGTGTTGGGTTTTGCAATTGATTTCAGTAAAAAAAATTGGGGAAACATGCATGCAAAATGTGCGATTGAATGCGTGTTTCCAAAAAAAATTTTTGAAGACAATTAAGTTTTTGGAAGAAATATGCAAAATGGTTGAAGCTGGCCGACCTTTGTTGCTAGTGCGTTTTAGTGCAGAATTTGTTCTACTGAAAAGTGTCTGTTTATCTCTTGTGGTTTGCTAACAGCAACATTACTATTGAAATCAAGACATGCCATTTTCAGTTTTGTTTTCGCTTCTTGTGACGCAATTGACCTGGACACCTGAGTCAAATCACATGACCTGCTGCAGCCACATGTATTTGTAGACTTCAGAGTTTCGTTTCAAGTTGCAATTATATTATATTAGAACAAAATTGGAGGTACATTGTGGAAAGCAGCTGCTGGATATGGTGTAGTACAGGTAGTTAGGCTACAAGCAACAAGCTTCAGCGCATTTTCTTATGAGCAGAAGAGAAATGTGCTCGATGCAGCTAGGCTAACACCAGACTTAAGCTTGTACAGTGGGCTAAAGCCAAGCAACGTCTTTTACAGAAATTCAACCCACACTTGTTTGTCTAATTCAACTGGGTATGTGGAAGCAGTTCAACAAATAAGTTTATTGCTGGCTGTGTCTACTTTTTTCTAACAAAGGTGCTTCAGTCTAGAGATCAGCACAATGCGGATATGACAATGTGAATAACTTGCAGAGCACAGATCCTGGTTGCCATGATAAGACTGTTTCACATTTTACAGCTGTTGTACCTCAATACACATTTGGACCAACCAGATTGTGCTGCTGGACAATCAAAAAAGTATACCTAATGCTAGGCTTTCAACTAAAACTTTGAAAAAATATTTTGGTCATCGGCTATGTCCTGAGTGCCTGTTTTGGGAATTTTGGCATATTGTTCAAAATTTTTGTTGCCAAATTTTTTCTTTTGTTGTTTGCAAGCTTTGAGAATTGACTGTTGGTATTACCACAGATGTGTACCACAACCATGATGAAAAGTATGTATATCTTCTGCTTCCTATGTTTTGTGCATTTTACCTCCTGAACTGGATGCTACAGTGGTGCCAATATCTGCTAAGACAAATGTCATGTGATGTATTGCTGAAGTTAGCAAGTCTTTCCATCTCTGGGCTAACCTTAACTATTTAGTGTTATGAGAGTTCAACCACTGGTGTGCAAATGCCAACTGATATGTAGGCTACTGTTATTTGTGTTGTGAGCCTGAACCTTTTATCTGCACATAAATCTGAATTGCTTATGGTGTTTCTGTGTTTGTATACTTCTTACATTTTGATCTCCTCATGGTGAATGTCGCTGTGTGAACAAGTTGTCTTTTTATATAGAAAAATGTGTATTTCCACTAAGGTTCATGCAATTTAGCTATCTTAAGTGCTGTGGTGGTTACTTCCTGGTAACTTGTTCTGCTGTCAGTGCCATGGTATGCCCAGATTTAGCCACAATATACTTAACACCTTGTAAGGTATCACTGAAACTCCAGAACAAGAGTTCAAAAATATGGTCATTAATCTGCTGCTTGATTAACTGGTCATAACAGTGAATGACATGAAAATAACTTTTTTTGAAGTCCAAGTGAACTTCATGGCATTGCCATGTCAAAAAAAACTGAGGCAACCACAAGCCCATAACCAGCTTGGGACACCAGGGGAGACAGAGAAAGGGCTCAAAGTTTTAAACTATGTCAAACATGTTTTTCCAGAGGGGGCAAAACGTTTTAAAGGGGAGGTTCACCCTCTTGCTCTCCCCCTTGTTACAGGCCTATGCAACCATGTGTTGCAATCAGGAATTCCAAGCGTCAAGCGAGCAAGAGCTGAAATTCCAAGATATAAGGCATCGTGTTTGAATCATACTGCTTAGAAGCTTTTGCAAAAAGACTGTATCGCCATTAACTGAGCACCATGATGTCATCGAGACACAAACCAAACATTGCATGCGTAGCCAAATCTTCCACGCTACATTACTGCAAGGATGTCAAGGTCAGAAAATTCAATGCTGCATCAGGAAAAATTTTCTGTTGCTTTAAGTCACACAACTGAACCCATGAAAATTTTTGAAAGTGACATCAAAGACATATCAGTATACTTTTTGCAATCTGCTGGGAACATCAGAATCTCATGCATTACTGCATTCTCAGACTTTGTACTGAAACTGATCAATGCAAACTTTTGTAAAAATGAGTCCGATGAGTTTTGTCAAGATGCTGTCGATACATTGGAGACCTGTTCAGTGCTCATTTGGAAAACCTTACCTCATCAAAACTCAAGGAACTGAAAGCCAAAAACCAGTGTTTTATATTGCAGCAGATGTGAAGGCACTGAACCCAAACTTGTGATGATTCCTAGTAAGGTTACAGCAAAGCTAGAGCTTTTAATTGCCAAGAGCAGGAAATCATTTTCCAAATTAATGCCCAAAGTAAAACATGCGTCACAATTTGTGGATACTGCTAATGGCAGTGATGGAACACAAAGAAATTATCAACAGCATCAAAGAATGGTACAAGGGAACATCCCAAGGTGCAAAAAAGTTATTCACAAAATCTGCTGTAACATTGATTTCCAAGACAAAAATTAATGATGTTGAAAATATCTCAAAATATTTTTGGAGTTTGTCATGAAAATTAGCTGATGAGAAGCCTTGTAAGTGACACTGTTCCAACACACACATACCATTTTTCTTTGCATGCAGATTTGTCCTACTCAAGGACAATGGCATCAGATCTGTGGGTGTTAGATGATGCATGTGAAGAATTATTTGGAAAAACAATCACAAGACTGCTCAAATAAAACATCATCCAGGCAGCTAAACTACAGACATATGCTTGCCTCGAATCATGCATAGAAACAGCTATACTTTCTGTATGGCATTGTTTTAAGGATGGGGCTAGTGAATGTCTATTGCCGGCAGATGCAGAAAATGCATTTACCACCTGTGGTGCTGGTGCACAATATATTTTTGCTATTTGAGCCACATTCCTTACATCCCTTTGCACCACCGTAACTTACTAGCCGATTGAGCTAGAGAGCTGTGCAAACCCTCTAAATGAGGCAGAAAGTCTTCTAGTTCAGATTTAAAAAAGTTTTTGAAAGTGTTTTTTTTCTTTTCGGTGATGTCATAAGTGCAGTAGGTTTAGGTCTTTTTAGCTAAGGGGATTGTGTGCTGGGCACTAACGCCAGGAGCCAATTTTATGAATCAAGTTTTTAGTAAAAAACTAAGCTAAATTACAAGTGTTTGGACTATTTGATTGGTCACCAATCCCCAATCACCTTGATTGGTCACCAATCCTCAATCACCACACTCGGCCTTCAGCAAAGGAATATCCTCCAGATGGACCTTTTCGCAGAGAACTATGTAAATCACTAGGAATTACTATCAGAAATGAATTCACTCCTGCTTTTACAGGACTTCATGTATGTGACGATGGAAAACAACGTTTGTATCTCCACATCAAACATCGTGGAAGATGTCCACCAAATATTCAAGAAACCACAGCAACACAAAATATTGAGAACTCTACCCTGATCACTGCAAAACCTTAAGGCCATATCTACAACCAAAACTGGAATGTAATGCCACAGACCAGTGGTCCCCAACCTTTTTGTAACCGCAGACCAGTCACCACTTGGCAATTTTACCATGACCCAGGAGTACTCTTGGAACCAGTGGCACATCTAGCCTGGAAAAAAGGGGGTCTGTTGCAGAAGGGCAGCTTTTCATATCATTTTTCACGATAAAACTACACTTTCCCTTAAGACTAGAAATCAACTGATGAATTTTGCGATGTTGCCAAAGTATATTTTCGGCAAAATTCTGCCGATATGCAGTATATCGGCAAGATTTGCTCATAAAAGCTGCTGTGCTAGTTTTCTGCACGGAGTGTTTGGAAACCCAAGTTGCTACATTGCCTATGATTAATTAACACAAATGCTCTGCACTGTTCCTTACAACGCGCAGCCCTCTGACTGTATCAAGTAGTTTGAAATATTCAGACCACTCCGCAATTGTCTGAATAAACCGGTCGATGACTAACATTCGCTCCCAGGTTTTGCACAGTAAGCAGATGGCCGCCTGCAAACAAATCTGCGGTTTTTGACTATCTTGGTGACACAGGTTTGCGCAGAATTCCATGTTATACGCTTCTTCATCGCACTGAAGTCTTGTCTTTCAACTGTGGTTTGAGTGTTGCAAAATATCGGCATCGGTTACCGGCAATGAAAAATAACAACATCGGTATTGGCCTAAAAAAACCTTGTTGATCGAGCTCTACCTAATATCCCATCAATCAAACTTGATTAGTAGGGCTAGTAGCCTAGCGCAACTAACTATTTAGAATAGATAGTGGTATTGACCTTGTCGAAACACACAAGGAAAGATTTCCAAATTATCACTGCTTTTGGTCACAGCGCGTTTATTACATTACAATTGATATTTGTTGTTAGGAACATGGTGCTGAAAAGATACTTAGCTTGTCGAACATTCAGCAAATGTCAGCCATACAGCAATGAAGGCTGTTTATTCATACGTACATACACTTATTAAATTTGAGCTTACAATCAGCTGCACAACTGCGTCTGTGGACCGCTGTCTATCAATGATGGCGGGTGTTACAAATATACTCGAGAAATCACTGCAGACAAGAACGATTGAGTTGCAATTGCTCTGATGATTTTGCATCGTAATGGAAAAGTGACTTACTCAAAATCAATATAAAATATCATTTTGCACAGAAAACAGCATTGTCAATTGCTTATATCTGAAAAAGCTATTTTCAAAATGCAACGCTTGACTAATATTTTGTTCAGATAATGCTACCACAATTTCTGAGGCTAGCTGTCACGCTTTTCATTGTGAGAAACTCCTCATAAAAATATAGCTGAAGTTGAAACGAACCCGCATTACTTGGCGTGACACTGAGGAAGGCCTAAACTTACTTGATTTAATGGTAACCTGGCAGGTGTAACCAGCATATAAAATTTAGGCCAAAACTGCAAAACAAAACGATCGCGATTGGACACTGTGTCCTCTCGCTATGAAACGAAATATTACAAACTACCTCTGCATGTGCATGGCAGTGTACAAGTTTCTGACAGCTTTGCTTGCATTGGAGTTGGCACTGCCAGAGAAGGAAATTCTGAAACATGTGCGTTCGCTGCAATATCAACTAAAAGTGTTCAGAAACGTGAATTGTTTCATGTCATTACGCAGGCGCCATTTAGACAAGGCAGGGACATTGTTGTTTCGTAATAGCACTATGCAATGTTAGAAGGGAAATAAATGCTAGTTGTTGCCTATTCCAAACCACCCACATTAGAGATCTGCAATGACAGCGTTTCATATTTGATCATCGGTTTAATGCTGAGTAGCAAGGGGCCTGCCGTGATAGCCAAACAGACCCCCTGGATGCGCCCTTGGTTGGAACAGTGCTTCCATGGGAAAAATCAACCGAACACATGCTCAGAAAGCGAGCAGTGACCCCACCAGTATACAGTTTGTAATTTTGCGGCTTGGTACGACTTGATTGATGGCTCAGTACTGGTCCGCAGCCTGGAGGTTGGGGCCCACTGCCATAGACCATCAGGTCCAAGGTTGTCAGTAGCAGCAGCCACAAAGCACTTGCATCAAGATTGTAGGCCAGACGTTTAAAAAATCCTTGATAGTGATAACATCAAGTCTTTTTTAGAATTTGCAGTTTAATTAAAGCTTTCACACGGATAAGTATAAACCAAGGTCAAGTGTAAGGCAGTTCAAGCTTTCCACACTTTTATTGGTTTACATAGAATTTGTATAAGTTGTCTTAGATTTGACTGCTTTTCCATATGCCACATGTGGCCCCTGAGCCCACAAATGTACCACCATCATCACACTAAAACTAGCAAAAACAGAATTTGACAAATGAAGGAAAGAAAATTATGCCAACATCGTGACTAACTACTTGAGAAATTAAACACACAGGCACAACAGCACCTAAAGGGGACCATCAAGGAGCATTCTCTTGGTTCTCAGCAGTGCCACCAAAGCAAATAGATCCGCCCTACAGAAACAAGAATTTAGGGATGCCATCTGCATGAGGTATGGTTGGATGAAAGGTGGTACCCCTGCTTACTGTTGCTTTTAGAAGTGCTGGGATGACACCAGAATGCAAGGTTCATAAAGACTAGCAGAAATGATAGCAAGAAAGTACTAGGAGCCACATGTCTCTGTTATAAATTGCATTAGAACCAGGGTTAAGAAAAATCCAGGTTTTAAAGAAAAATCCAACAAAACTTTTTTTAGGTTCTTTAGAAAGAAACAGGTTTGCTTTTTTTAAATAAAAACACAAAACCCAAATTTTGAATTGTTGTTATTGCACCATGCAATATAACCATTTTTAGAATTACACAATAATAACTTTCTATACATCTATCATGGCGTTCAAAATTAAAGGTAAAGAAATGTGCCCTGATCTTTGCTTTTGCAAGTGCTGTTAGACCGTTCATTCCATCAAAGTGGTGGTGCTTAGCAAGCACGCACACAGCAAACAGAGAAAAAGCATTCCACACAACTTCTGCATTTCATGTCAAATTTATGTTTATATCCTGCTAGTCCAGCATCTAAAAAGCATATTTTTTAAACATATTGTTTGGTATGGTCCAAGATCAGAAACAGGTTGGGTGCAGGGAAGGCAGAGAAATTGGTTAAAATTAATTTTACAGGGTTGAAGAAGATAACCAGCAGAATTTACTCACACTTTTCAAATTATTTTTTTGTTTTCTTTCAAGTCCCTTAAAGTTTGTTGCTGTTTGTTTTGTTTGATTAAAAAAAATTATGCAAGTTTGCTGCTCATTTTGCTTTAGTGTAGATTTTTAACCCTCAAACGCCTAGTGCTTTGCCAATCACTACTAGCTAACATGGGTCGCAGCAACCCATGTCATATATATGAGTAAAAAAACATTAGCAAATTAGAAGTTTTTTGCAATATCATGAATATAACTTGAAAACTTGATAAACGAAAGCCCAGAAACAGGAAAAATTTAATAAATTTAGAAAATTCCTGAATGACACTAAGAGTTTGACATACAAAATTTCAAAACCGAAAACATGCAAACTTTCCATATAAGTTATAACAGCATGAAAAGTCAGTAACAAGGTGTTCACTTACTCTGTGCCATACAAACAAAATATAGTGACAATCTTATGTTCATGGCAACATGGTTCCCCATAGCTTGGGCGAAGAAAGCCAAACATTGATAAAAATTTTGGCAAAAAAATTAAATTTGATTTTTTGTTAAATATATAGCTTTTCAACCATAACTTTTAAACCAGAAACACTAGAAAGTTAACCAAAAGTTCAAAAGACTCAGATTATAGTTTAGTTTCCAATAAAAACTTAAGTCAAAATTTTGGCTCCAGTGGTTGGGGCCCAGGGCCTAATGACCTCGGCCAAAAAGGCCTAAACATATCCCACTTACAACGCATCCACAAAATAACTAAAAGCTTAAACTTTTAAAATTTTTCAAATATCCAAACTGGAAGACTTGCCTCACTTTTTAAGGTTTTGAACAGCTTTCCAGCTCAATTGCCTGGCTAGTTATGGAGAATGCTACGTGATGCAAAAAACGTGGATTTCATTTTGAAGTTGCTGAATGATAGAATTGTGAAATCTACCAGGTATTTAGGTGGAATCTTGAAAAGGATTAATGTTGATTTATTTGATATACAGGGTGTCCATAAAGTCCTGCACACATTTCAAAATGTAATTGCCAAGTAACTAAAGTAGATAAAATCATACAGTTTTTTGCAAAGTGAAGTTTGTTTA
>JGI24022J15233_10004795_pt1 | contig 14094 bp, 6 predicted proteins | sample Ectturendosymbi2_FD_15233 | JGI IMG/M metagenome (IMG submission 15233) | reverse complement strand
CAACTGTGGTGACCAGAACATATCCCGAGAAAACAACGCACCACTGTGAAGTTTTTTTCCAGTTACTGTAGTGGCATTCTCAACGTTGGGTAACTGGAACGTATGTCAAAAACTGGCTAAATTATCGAGTACTGTAGTATGAAAATCACTCCAATTAACAGCTGCCTTAGCTGTTCCCTGCCATGAAACTGATCTGAAGAGCAGCAATTTAACATTTAACTTGCACAATGATCAGAGAAATTTTTCTTGCTTCCTTTAGTGTCACAGTCAGTGATGCTACAAGGGTCATTCGTTTCAACATCAAAATTTTCAGGCTTCAACATGAAATGTCAGGCATCAACATCAAAAAGACACAAGACTAATTATCAAAATATGCTTCATAGCATGGTTACATATTGCACATCAACCACCACTTCATGAAACCATCTGCTTGGCTAATATTACCCCTTCAAGCTGTCAGTATCCAATTGTTGCATTGTTTCGTAAGCAGTATTCAGAACTGAAAATTCTTTCGACTGGGTCAATCCATTTATAATCATCAGATTTTTACAAATTTTACAACCCCTAGTCATGGATTTTGCTAATTCTCACAAATGTGATAGACACTGGAAAATTATGATAGCAAAAAAATTTTGAAATGTCTATACATTTTGAATTTTTTGCCACTAGGTAGATTTAGGGGCACGCACAAGCATTTTTTCAATTCTCACATTTAATTTTTGGCAATAACTTTTTACCTTGAAGGATTTTTACAATAAAAACAAGTATTTTACCATTTTTGACCCAAGGAATTTATTTTTGAAGTTAAAATATTGATAAGATAAGGATTTCAACACAAAATTTTGGGTTGAAAATTTTCTTTAAATTTTTTCATACCTCATCTTGAGACAAGATTTTGGTGCAATGGCAAAAAGTTGCCAAAAAATGTTTTTTTTCATTCAATAAAGCAAATATGGTGTTATAATTTTACCAATTTTGATGGATGTAAGTTTTGCCTAAAAGAAAAAAAACTAACTAGATCGCAAGATTTCTATGTATAATGACGCAAAAAACAATAGAATTCTAAAGAGATATCATATAGTAGTTGCATATGTTCCTGCAGTATCTTTAGATTGTTTTGTTTTTTCAAATTCCGAACATTAATTAATCATTCTCTGAGTTAACCACAACATGGAAATTATTGTAAACTGCTCACTGGGTAAAGCTTTAGGGGATAAATGTCATAAACGTACCTATACATGAGTGAAGCAAGAAAATCTTGCTGAAATGGAGATCTGGGCTACGACACTTGGATACACTTAAAGCTGTATGCATGCACCACAAACAGTGTCTATGGAAGGTTACATTTAAATATTTATTGCTACCAGGGACCACATATATTACATTTATTTACTTCAGTTAAAATTTAGGTTTCAAAATATGAATTCTTGATAATAATTGCATTGTTTTATTTCACACTGACATTGTAGTACACATAGACATTGTTAAAATTACTGGAACAATTCTTCCACAGGCATACAGGAAGGCATTTTACTGGGGGCACAGAAAAAATTTGCCCTGAAACCAACTTTTTAGTTTAATTCGAATGGAGCCTGAAACCTCTTGCAAATCTGTTCTATACAGCTGAATTCGTTTAGAACAGCTTCGTCTGTAATGTCAATTCACCTATAATGTTACATTTTGTTCGGTCCTGATGGCATCTTTTACATGCATTTCAATTTGCTTATAACGTCAATTCGCTAATAACGTTCTTTATGCAACCCCTAGACGTGCCGTNATAGGCAAATTATGTAGTTACCTTGCTTGTTAACTCAAGGGGGCGAAGTTCCTTGCATGTTGTGTTCTCCCAGACAAGCTTTACGGTACTTGCTTTTACTGATGCAAATATGTATGCAACTTCAATGCCGCAACAGAAAAGTTAAAAGCAACGGTTCCAGATCGAAGGGTGTGACTCCCTGCACCTGCCTGTGCTATCATTGCTGTGCGCTTGAGCAAGGCACTTGAAGACACGCATGGCGCACTCAAGGGCCAAGCAATCTGCATGTTCGTGTGGCCCATTTCTACAAAAGATTGCACCTTGGGAAATGAAACACGCACTCAAAATGCATGTGCCATAGTGTGCCCATATGTATTCATATTGTATTCGTATACTGTGATTGTACCACGTACAGTTCTGTACGATGTTGCTACAAATGTAGCCTATAACCAGGCCTACCATCGGTCTAGAACCAAAAATAAGGACGACTGAGCAAAATTTAATTTTATTACCTGAAAAGAAAACAATTGTTTCTGTTTGCACGACTAATGTCAGATCATAAGTTTGTCTATTATGTCCAGGCACCATGTGCTTCATCAATGTCTTATTCTCGACTTCCTTCTTGTAATCATCGCAGAAAAGTTCTTTTTGCTTGCTTATTTCTTGAATCAATTAAATGCTTTTTTTTGGCTCACCTGATTACGGCATGGCTTATGATGACAACACAGCAATATGAAATATCGCACTTCGCTTGAAACTCCTGAGGCCAATCTATAAGGGGAAAAAGATTAAATGCTAAACCTCTGCTACAAAACCAGCTTTCCTAGGAATCCTAACCAGATTAGACAGCTTACGTGCTAACGCCTGATAATGCGTTACGTCTCTGTGCTGCAAGACTATACTACTTTTTTATGTCACAAAATCTTGATTACAAAATGTTTACGATGAGATAATAATGGTTGGTGTGTCTGTCAGGTATTGTTCGTATTTAAAATTGTTATGCTACAGAAAATAAGAAAAAGTAAAGGCGAAAGTTGCACATACAGACATTTCTTAGAAATAAGGACAGTAATATTTTCTAAGACATAACATTGAAAACTAAGGACAAATCTCAGAAATAAGGATGGTGTGGTAGCCCTGCCTATAACACTTATACAAGTATTGTCATTTGCAACACTGGTCCATATTACACAAACTGCCACCATGGTTGGTCCAAATTACACACTGCATTCACAAAACTAACTTCAAAATTTTTCTACCTCAGCCAGTCAGCTAAAATGTGATGTTAAGACTGATGCTGCAACAAAGACAGAAGAGCTCTAAATAAAGCACGAAATACCTGGCATTAAAAAAATGAGGGCTTGGTCTAGATCAAAGTCATTATAACCAATCACAACTTTGGTCCATATTACAAAATTTTCACCCTGTGTTGCCAGATTTCCAATTGCTTTATAGCCAAAGTTCACAAAAATATTAGTCAACAGTATCCAAAATTGATAAAACCTATAGCCAAAAATAACCAACTCTGAAAACAATAAACATTGAAAGACACTAAAAAGTCAGTCTGTCAATTCTATGGACTGCAAAAAGTTAGTCTGGCGCATGGGAACCATGCGATCTTTGTGAAACCAATTTGTAAAGGGAGTGGCTTCAGATGGTGTACATACTATAGCACTTTACGTAAAGATTATGACGTGTATCTACTGCCTCCACCATTTACAAAGCTACCTGTATTTACAAATGCAAAATGAAATAACTGATTACTTTTGTCAGAGGTTTTTTGAAAATCAAAGTTTAACAAGTCACCATGCTCCCGCATGGTGTAATGGGAAACGGCATTACGCTGGTGTTTATTAGAAGCATAATCTCTATTTAAATCTGATCGATGTGATCTGATTTCGCAACGACAAAGCTTGCACCAGGCATTCTAGGCATAACTTTGCACTTTTCGAATCCATGGTTTGAATCCATTGATCCAGTCACAGACCAAGACCTGGTTAAAATTTTGATACAAAACTAGACTTCATCAAAAACTCCGAGACCTGATGTTCGAGACTGAGACTCGAGACTTCAAAATTTGTGCATATTGCCAAAATTTCAAAAAATGTTGTCATCACAGATCACTTCTGACTAGAATTGTTTTCAAATTTCTGATATGTTTCGCTTGTTTCTTACCTGCAAATACAACATACAAAAAAATGTTCACTTAATAGAAATTCTAATCAACCATTTCTTTGCAATATTCAAAGGTTCGAGAATTGAAACCTTAGAGACCGAGAGAGACTCGCAAAACTGGGTCTTGAGACCGAGTCTGCATCACTGATAACAAGATCAGCACCAGAAGCAACTAAGAACATCTGGACGTTTTAGAACAAACTTAGCTAGAGACCTTGCATGAAAAAGTTGATGACTCAATTCCAATAACTTGTAGAATGTAGAACGTTGTCCAGAATTGAAAATTTCACAAATGTAATGTCTATTTTGCTGCCAACATTCTGGCGGCAACAGATTGGCTGGAACTATTGTGCGGCCAGTCGAAGATTCAGTCTTGTGGCACTGGCATGATGCAATTTGAATAAAAACTTCAGTTTGTAGTGCAACCAGCATGCTGCTTGTAATGTACTGCCAGTGGTTATGCTTCAAGTCTCGTATGCCATTGCTTTTCGGTTCAAATCTCACCTTGTGAAATTAACGTACAATTGCTGTTGGTATTGCCAGGTGTCCAGCAGGGACACAAATGTAGGCTAGTTGTAAGCTATCAGTTGAGTTAAACATCTCCATTAGAGAGCATATGGGAATTGTGCACAACTATAACATGCGCTATCATATAGAAAATTAATTGTGCACTTCTTGTCAAGATCTCTCATAAACTGATTGTGGTAGGCAGTTGTAACCATGGCATTAAAGACAAAGTATGTTGGCAGTGTACATTTTTCCTCATGAGGCAACAGCTTCTGCTGGAGCTCTTTTACCTTTACACAAACACAATTGTTTGAAATGGTCACATGACAAGTTCAAAACGCATGACCTTCGCACTTAATTAAAGATGATCAATAAATGACATCTGTAACGGCTTAGTCCAATGGACGAGTGTTTTCATAGTTTTGTTGCTGGCAAACTACGTTTTAGTGGTTTCTTGTTTGTTTGCATTAACTGAACTGAACACTAACCTAAATCTTAAACCAGGGGTCTCAAACTCAAATTGCTCTGTGTGCCACATGAGGACTTACAAGGTAACCCGCAGGCCGCATTATGACGCTGACGCAACAATAGCGATACCTGAACTTAATTTTACATCTTGTTTCCTGCAAAAGGTATCATGAATTATATAGGCAAATTATTTCTAGCCATCTCTACGTTCATATTAATCAATTCTAGCCGTCTAAGTAACTTCTTCACTTGCTTATTGAGCACTTTTAAACAATGGTGTATAAAATAACGTAAATATTCATTTCATTCATTTTCACCGATTTTCCTCCAGGGAGAATTGCGGGGGCAAAAATCATAGAACCTGATCCAGCCAAAATTGGCTTCAGTCGTGATCCGTGCTCATCTCTGGAGGGGGGCTCAATGCCCTGGGTGCCGAATCACTGGGGGGCGCTAAAAGTTGCAATAATGTTGTACGTTTTTTCTTCAATACAATACATTCACTTCCAAAAAACCTTAGGTTCAAATATGGAGGCGCCAAACTTGTTTCTTGCCCCAGGAGCCATCTAACCTCCGTACGACCTTTTGTCACACCGTGGACCCTTCGCAAAAACCCTATATGTGGTGCTTGCATCTGAATTAATATTCTTTTGGTCATAACCCAAGATTTATGAACATAGCCATAGGTAAGGATCGGAACAAACATTGATTTGAAAAGTGACAGCTTTGCGGTGTTTGGAAGCTGCCGTTTTGTGCACAGAGCGATAAAGCTCACGCAGATCTGCTTTAGCTTTACCAATTCGTGTATCAACCTCCTGGTGCTCTGGCTTCCATCACATGTAAATACCACCCTTAGGTACTTGAACGTCTCCACCTACTGCAGGGTAGTGTCGCTCACTTGCCGCATAAACTGCCCTGGGTTCGCAGAGACATAGAGTAGTACCTCAGTATTTTAGTGCTGATTTTCATTCCGGCTCGGTCTCACGCAGCAGAAAACTGATCGAGTGCGTGCTGAAAACTGTTGATATGATGTTAGCGGTACCAAATCATCTGCAAAAAGTCAACGGTTGATCCTGCAACTCCCGACTGTGACATCCTTGTTGACTCAGCTGTGACTGTCTGTCCAATTTATGTAGACCAGTGGTTCTCAATCCCGGTTCTGAGGGCCGCATTCGGCTCCCAAGCACCCTTTGTGCGGCCCTCATCAGCAATCTTTCAATAAAACGTCTAATATTTTGTGTAACAAGACTTCGTTCTGCTCTAAAACAAAATGTGTCAATTGAATTGTGTTAAAAAATTTTAGTGAGGCTCTACAATAAAATTATAGGTCTGGATATGGCTCCCTTCAGTGAAACGGTTGAGAACCACTGATGTTAACTATGAAAAGGAACGGTGACAGCACACACCCTTGTCGGAGTCCAACACCAATGGAGAACGGCCATGATTTAATTGTACCGACACGAACACAAATTTCTGAGCAGGAATGCAGTGACTTGACGGCCAGTAACAGGCGGCCGTCAAGACTTTACTCTTGCAACACTCCAAAATTTTTCACAAGGAACCTGGTCGTTTGCTCTCTCGAGGTCGACAAAGCATGTGAAGACATCTTTATAGCATACTCCCAACATTTATCAAAATTTTGCTAGAGAGTGAAATGTGGTCTGCAGTGCTACGGCCGGGACGAAAACCGCATCGTGTATCATTCAGTTTTGATTCAATTATTTTGCCGCATCTGTTTTAAAGACACTTGGCAACGAAATGTTAATTATTTGAAAATTCCCAAAAAGCATTACGGGCTGCATAAAAGGCCCTTGCGGGCCACATGCAGCCCGCATGTTTGAGACCCCTGTCCTCAACTCTAACCCATATCTTCTTGTATATATCATACTTGTCACCTGTCCACTGCAGCCAATCATATCTGACTAAAGGAAAAATAGTCACAACTTTTGCTTCATGAGGCAAAATAGACATTACCAAACATTTTGGCTAATGTGCAAATGAGTGGGCAGTTTCGGATTTGCATTGGATATCGTAGTCAATAATTTTAAATTTTTGGATATGGATTGTATGGAATTTATGAAAAAATTTCGGATCCAATCTGATTGCTAAATTTCCATATCCATACACCACTGGTTTGTACCATTGGGTCATTTCATTATAATTCAACCCATGGGTGGAACCACATGGTTTAGGATTTTGTTCTTGTTCACATATGTTTGCAAATTTTTAGGAAAAATGACACCAATTTTGCAAATATTGATCAAGCAGTTTTTGATTTATCACTGCTTTTGTATTTTTACCACTAGATGGCATTCGCACTGATGAGCACCACAAAAATGACTATAACTCCAGATCTGCTAGTCCAATCCTAATGATATTGATGTCTATCCCCATGTTTTCTAGGATGGGCTTTCTAAATATGCAGTTTAAAATTACCTAGCTCAAATACGTTTGTGATATTTCCGTTTTTGCCCCCCTACATTGCTCGCCCAATTTGGGATGTATGCCGAAAATAAATTTTTCAAAAATTTGTTGCTTCAGATAGAAAACATGGCTGTATTTCCAAACATGCTATTCTCAACACTAACATTTATGAAGTTCTACAAAAACATCACAAATAAATGCAGAAGAATTGGCTCTAAACAAATTTCCTTTGTCTGCTCTGACATCACAAGTGACATTCACATTCTATCGGTTACTTAACAGTCTTGTGAATTGCTAGCTAATGACTTCATAAATACCTGTAAAATGATAGAAACTGCCTTTGATTACTTGCATATGGGTTGTCTTTTAGGGTTTCTTGTGAAACTTTTGCACTTTAACAGTCTTTTATAAACACTTTAAGGTTGATATGACNTGGCACACTCAACTGAAGACTTTAGGTTTCTTTTTGAGTTCAAATCATCTCAATCAATCATTCAATTGAAGTGTTGGAATGCAGTGAAGGTAGATCCTATTAGATTGCCAACAAAGTTTAGAGGTTGGGTGAACTGCAATAAATTCAGTTAAAACAAGTTTGATAATATTCAGAGATAAGAATACATCATCCTGAAAACATTGTTTAAATGAAGTATGTTTTTGTTATACACAACAGGAAAGCAACTGCAGACACCTGAAGTGTTTAGTTGAGTATGCTAGATCACATCAACCTTAAACTGTTTATAAAGGACTGTTAAAGTGCAAAAGTTCCACAACAAACACTAAAAGACAACCCATATGCAAGTAAGTAAAGGGCAGTTTCTATCATATTACAGGTATTTATGAAGTCATTAAGACTGTGAATGTCACTTGTGATGTCATAGAGCAGACAAAGGCAATTTGTTTAGAGCCAATTCTTCTGTATTTATTTATAATTTTTTGTGGAAGTTCATAAATGTTAGTCATGAGAATAATATGTTTGGAAACACAGCCATGTTTTCTATCTGAAGCAACAAATTTTAAAACCAAAATTGTTTTGGCATCCATCCCAAACTAGCCGTGCAATGTAGGGGGGCAAAAACGCAAATATCACAAAACGTATTTGAGCTAGGTAAATTTAAACTGCATATTTAGAAAGCCCATCCTAGAAAACATGGGGATAGACATCAATATCATTAGGATTGGACTAGCAAATCTAGAGTTATAGTCATTTTTGTGTTGCTTATCAGTGCGAATGCCATCTAGTGGTAAAAATACAAAAGCAGTGATAAATCAAAAACCGCTTGATCAATTTTTGCAAAATTGGTGTCAAATGTCCTAAAAACTTGTAGCTGCAAATATATGTGAAAAGGAACGAAAACCTAAACCATGTGGTTCCAAATTTCAGAAATTTGGGTTGAATTATGATGAAATGACCCCGGTGCCAGTTGTTTCAGTCCACTACAAACCTGTTTTAGGTTAGGTTTCAGTGATCAGCTCGATGCTCTACACTTGATAGGTCGACGTAGTGGATGCGTGCTGGACTGCATTGAATCTACCTACTCGGAAAAAGATGTGGTAAGTCCTAAGTTGTACAAATACTGATGAGATTCTTCTAGAGAACAAGGTTAAAAGTGATCCTATTACAGCTTCATTGAAAGAATGAGACACTTGTGCCCAATTTCAGATAAAAAGGCAAAACAAAAATACTGTAGATCAGCGTCTCCAATTTACAGCCTGCAGGTCAAATCTGGCCCGTGAAGCCATTCCAACTGGCTCGTGAAGGCATTTCATTTGGCCGCGTAGACTCTTTATCAATTATAAGAAAACAATATATCTATAAAAAATTTGTTGATTTGGTCGAATGTAATTTATTTTGAAACAATCACGTTACGCAAGATGTCTGACCCTCGAACTGCTGTGCAGTAGCTCATGTGACCCTCTGACAAAAATGTTTAGAGACTCCTACTGTGGATTAATGAGTTTTAAACCACTATTTGTAAAGATAGTTTTGTGAAAGGCAGTGTCTATTTTGCTGCCAGGATGGCAGCATCAAAAGGCTTGGTAGAAACGAAGTAAATGTTAGTAAAAGATAAACCTAACCCTAACCTAACACTAAGCTAACCTAATGCTAAGCTAACACTATTCTAACCCTAACCTAATGCTAACCTAACCCTAATCCTAACCCTTATCCTACTTTTAAACATAACACCTAAGCAGAGCCTGAAAAAAAAGCAAAGAAAAGTCGGCAAGGTGAGAGTCGAACCAAAAACCGTAAGCACAGCAGCCATAACGCTTAACCGTTAAACGACGAGCAGGACGGCGTTTTCCTGATAAAGTGACCTTTGTTAGTATCGCGTCATACCACGAGACCGAATCTTCGATTGTCGGCACAATAGCTTAAGCCAATCTGTTGCTGCCAGAATATCGCCGGCAAAATAGACACTACCTTTTATTTATTACTTTTACTTAGTTGTGAGGTAAGGCTATTTTCACTTTGAGTTAAACTAGTGAGGTACGCCGTTGACACAGAAACTGGTGTACTTGGTTCAAAGCAGAAAAAACTCTTTGTAATGCCTTAATAAACACCAACATTGTACTATGATCCACTAACAAATATATTTCAAAAGTTAATGTCTCATCTGAATAACGACAGGCTGCGTCATGATAAAACTATTATAGAATCAATCGTGCTTGTCTTCGCACAGTTTTAACTACCAGTGCTACCACTGGATTCTTTGCAAAAATCACTAGATAGATTCACAAAAAAAATCACAAGATCTGAAAAAATTCACTAGATTTAAAATTTTTGCGTTGAAAATCGGAGTTTTGCTTGAAATGATTGAGTCATTTACCTTCTTTCCCAAAAAACTTTACATCGTTTGCGAGTATGTTAATATAGATTATGATGACGACTGGCAAATCTCATACCAACAACCAGGCTTTTCTCAAGAGTTGAAAACAACACCATTCACAAAGTGTTTTATATAAACCAATCAACCTAAAATTTAAATATTTTCACTGCAGTGTTCCGCCGAGGAAACAAAAATACCTTCATAGCCAGTAATGCAGCAATAAACAGCACGAAAGTGAAAACAATGAGAAACTCAAATTAGACACACTTGCTCGTTTTGTTGATGCAAATCTTTCATTCAAAAGACAATAATTCAAATAATTATTTACGTTTTGAAAAAGACTAAAAATCTTTAAAAAATGGGCTGAAAAGTAAGAAAAAAGACAACCGATCTTTTTCAAACACATACTTTGTAAAAAATCACTAGATGGCAATGCAAGATCACTAGATCACTAGGTCAGTCTAAAAATCACTAGATCTACTAGTGACAAATCACTAGCCGTGGCCAGTGTGAGTGTTGCCACTCTGTGTTAAGAAGTTTTCCCTACAACAAGAATGAAAAATCCCTACATTTCCCTGCACAAGCTGAAACAAAAAACACAACCATCTTTAGCTACATTTGGCCTTGAAACACGACATACTATAGGCTATACTTTGCATACATAAGAGTGCAAGATCAAAATTACATGTATAAAAACAAAACAAGAGTTTACAGAACGCACCACTGCATAACCACATATCAATTTTTTTCAAAAAAAATTTAATGTCTTCTAAGACTAGCCAGAACTTTTTTTTGGCAATAAATCTAAGCACAATCCCTTGCAACTCTCCAGATGGTTGCAGTCAACAAGGAAAAAGTCTCATATTAGTGATAGCATCAGCACCAACAGCTTCAGAATTTTAATTTTTCAAAATGTTTTCCTTTGGTTCGCCATGTAATTTGTAAATGCTTAAGTCTTTGGTTGACTTTAAAATTACCTGAAAAATTCTCACTAGACTTAATTATTGCTTTCAAAGTGCACACAGCCAGACATAGCCTCATCTTGTTTTATCGTTACTCAAGCGGGAGAAAGTTCTTTCAACCTCAGCAGTGCTTTCAGTTTCAGGTCACGCAGTTATAAACACATTTGATTGACATTGCATTACTATTACAACTGTACTTTTCACTAGTATTGTGCTTGTACTGCAGTCTTTGCAATTTGGAATAGACTAGGCTACGCCTAATAGGCTAAGCATTGGCTTTCACTCAGCAGAATGCAATTCTAGCCACCGGAAAACGTAGCCACACTGCCGTCCTTTCGTCAAAAATAACCCAGAACCACCAGGATTTAGTGCCTTCTAAAGTGGCAAAAACGCATTTTCCAGTGCGTTTTGCAAGCGTACTTAAATGTAAGTAACAATAAATTGTTGACCTCTAAGGTCCGTGAATTGTCACAAAGGTTAAACAAAGCGATAAAAATTCCAAACACAAAAATCCCTACAAATTAGCGATTTTTCCCGTGGGGATTCCCTACTCCCTACAAAAGCCTAAAAATCCCTGCTGTAGAGATTTTTCCCTACGAACGATTGGCAACACTGGCCGTGCCTCCAGCGCAAATGCAAACTACATAAATACATAATTGCTTGCTTGAGAATTAAAGATGTCCTCAGTCTGAAAGTTAGAATCCCGAGCGGCAGGGAAGGTTGCAGTCGATCGAGAGAAGTTAGACAAGTAGATTTTTATTAATATGATTTCAAAGTACCGGAATTTTTTCTCATACAACTATTATTCCATATCAAGAGTTTTTGCATGGCCAAATTTTATATCATTTGGATAATCCCAATCCGGATCCGGTTGAAAGGGAAACGATATCCAATCTAATCCAAATCAAAAAAATCTAAATTATCCGGCCGGATTGGTTTCCAAAATCCGGATTTTGTACACCACTGGTACAAACAACCCTGAGGTGTTCGGACTCAAGTTTTTTCAAGCCCGACTCCAGTCCTGATCCAAGAGATAGGAATCCTGATCCTGATCCGAATACTGTTTGCAACACAAATGTGAAAGCAGAAGCCTGAAAAATCCTGTTAATATATTTGACTAATCAATGTGCAACCATACAATTTTTGTTCTAAAAGGTATTAGCTACAGGTCGGTCAGTGGACCTTCGTATTTGAAAAGTTATTCATCCGTCACCTGTAACGTGACAGTAACACCCGATGAGTATGTAGCAGAGTAAACTAGGTTTGGTCTAAATGTGCCAAACCCTGAACCTAAACCAAAACTCTAAATCTGAACACGAAGGTTTGGAAACATCTGAAGAAAGTAAAACAGTGGTCCCTTGACAAGTGCAACCATTAGACTGCTACCAAAATGAAATGCATCAAGGTGAGAGTCGAACCGGAAACCATTCACACAGCAAACCTAGACATATTCGCTACCACAGCAGTGCTGTTAGTGTGACAATGTCAGCATGTTATTCTAACAACATCACTCTCGCCAGACCTATAGCCATTTCCTTTCTGAAAAGCAAAGCTTTACTAAACACAGACTGGGAAAAATAAAACCACACATAACCAAAAATGGTAATAAAAGTCAGATCCAGAAAATGTAGTCAACCAAGTTCAAGCAATGAAACATGAAGCTGAAAGCAATATTATCAATCAAACTTTTAAGCACAAAACAACTTAAGCTTGCTAGACTTCCTACATCAACTAACAGTAGTTGATGATTAAGCCCTAACCAATAAGTAAATGGGCACTAGATGATATTGATACACACTAAAACATATATTTACAGCAAAATAGGCACAGCAACACCACATCTCTAACCTCGACAACTCGGAATTTACAAATGTAATCTGACATCACGTTGTATTGTGCCTGATAGTGGACTGATTGGATGCTATCAGTGTTACCAGTGGCGTAGCAGCCATTTGGACACTCTGGATTTATCAAGGGTCGGCAGACTCAGAGGGGGCGGCAAAAGTTGGCTTAAAACAGTAACCTTCATTAGCTCCCAAACATAGTTTATGACAAACTGCCCAATGCGAAAGCCACCCGATCAGAGGAGGCACAAGCAGTCGCTTCCTCCCTTCGTGTCCTTCCCCAAACTTGAAGAAGAAATACGCAAATTCAGATGTATGAAAATGGTTCGAATCGTACAATTATTGCACTTTTTCAACATGAAAGGACAAATGTTTATTCAATTTGTTATTTTGGATCCCTAATTCGTTTTCCTCATTTCATAATTATGGTAGGAGAGCCCCCCTCCTTGCCTCCTCTGACAGCACGTCGCTGATTTTTTGTCATTCAGAATTTTGAACAACTTGCGCTTGCCCTGAAAAACAGAGTTTGCTCTGAACTTTTCCACTGTGTTGAAATATTTCTTATCTTTCAGGACTTCTGGGCAACTTTGCACTTTTCTAAAAAAACAGTTTTTCCCTGAATTTTTCACTGTATTGAAATATTCGTCATCTTTCAGGATTTTTGAGCAACTTGCGCTTGCCCTGAAAACAGAGTTTGCCCTGAAACTTTTCACTGCATTGAATATATTTTTATCATTCACAGGATTTTTGAGCAACTTTGCGCTTGACCTGAAAAACAGAATGTGCCTTGAAATTTTTCACTGTGTTGAATATACTTTTCATCATTCAGGATTTTTGAGCAACTTGTGCTTGCTGTTGATTTCGTCTCGGCTCCTCAACGTNGAACCTCTTGTGATTCTGCTGTAAGATTCACGACAAGCCGAACGAAGCTGGATGGCGGCAACGATTAAAGACATTAAGTCATTAAGACGTTGTCATGTGTACTTGTTTGGTGTGTTGTGTATTTGTACTCTGCACATTTATTGTAAGCCACAGTTGGGGAGAGAGTAATATAAGATAGTATAGAAAACATTTGCACTAAAAATTAACACCGATTTATAAGTAGAATTCCCGATGACAACAGATAAAAATTA
>JGI24022J15233_10004794_pt1 | contig 14097 bp, 11 predicted proteins | sample Ectturendosymbi2_FD_15233 | JGI IMG/M metagenome (IMG submission 15233) | reverse complement strand
GGGGGGGGGTTCAACCTGTTTCAGAAGGCGAGCGTTGCTCGATACAAGAAACCCTCCAAATCGTTCAACACTGAGATTTTTCCCCTAACTGTAGTCTAGAGTCCGGGATTGGGGATTTAGAAGTGTTCATCTCGAGGAGACGCAAATGCATTCCCCGTCTTCGAGGACTATGTCCCCGAGGATTAACTAAAAGGAAATTGATGGCAAGCCATAGGGTATTTGCAGTTGACTCAGTCGTTAATTCGATGAGCTCACAGCACGAATCTAACCCCGGAAAATAGTTTGTTAAAAAGAACGGCTTCAACATCGAGAGAATAATATGCGCCGAACCACAGGTCATAACCATGTCAGTTGAAAATTGCAAATCGGGCAAGCACAGATCTAATAGCAAGTTGCTTAGCCTCACCGATAGCACGTTGCTTTTGGGCAGTGGGCCTGTATGTGCTCAGGACTGCCGCAAATATAACACTCCTTCACGCCCATTTCCCTTCGTGAGTAACGAGCGTCGTTTCCTTGATATACGTCTTCGTGGCAGTTGCGGGCGATATGCCCGGTCTTGCCACATCGGTAGCACTCGTTGTCCTCGGTGCAGTCCCGGGCGAGGTGGCCCTCCTTGTGGCAATTGTAGCAAGCTGTTCAGAAAAAAAGCTGCGCTCATTTGAAATGCTCCATTGCCAGAGAATAATTTTACCAAATTTTCGAACTAGTCGATGAAAAAAAGAAATTATCATACAAATCACTCGCAGCTCCTACGGAAAATTATTAGCTACATATATACATGCTAAAAAAGGAAACGTACGAAATTTGAATTATTTTGAATGCAATTTTAGAAATTCGAGTCAAAACCGTGACCAACTTTCGCGCTGGTTGCACGAATGCAAGTTCATGACAAACAACGCGTTCCTGCTAGCAAATAGGTTATGCTTTCAAGACCAAGCTATTCACAAGCCGCAATCAGGTGACTGCCACGCAGAAAGGCATGCTCTTTTTCAGTGTGTTTTCTGCATTCGCAGCTGTAACGAGTGTTTTTTAACGTGTTTCGAAACCGAAACGGTCACTCAGAAAGTTTTCCAACGGTCTCTCAAAATACAGTAGCTGACTTTAATACCACCACGAAAATATCGTAAAACCTCGCTTTACGGCCACCCCGGTATTCAGATAAAATAGCTACGGTCTCTCAAAATGACTTTGCGGTCACCAACGTCAAACTTAAAAAAAACTGGCTGTAACTATGACATTGTTCAATACCACGCGTTGAATATTAAAGCAAGCGCTTTCAAGTAGTTACACTCATAAGCTGACAAAAGAAGCTTTTAACCACGTTTGACTATCAAATCCATTAGTATATTACCAACCACAAATTACGTGCTGATCCCAGTTCGAAAATGAACGACACCAACTTCCACTGAAACTGCAAATTTTTTGCAAGCAACCCAAAATAGTGAAATTCGCGCAGTTCTGACAAATTAGCCAAGATCGTTGAAGTTGCTTCCTTGAACCAACACTCACCATTTTGAACCGCATCACAGTCGCGAGCCATGTGACCGGCTTGGCCGCAACGATAGCAGTAATCATTTCTGCGACGTCTGTCTATCGTGTCGATGTCGTCTGCGTATTTAAAAGGTGCGTTCCGTCATAACACTGGTGTGGCCAGATCCATGCTGAACTATAAAGAATATCCTTTATCGCTAAACTAAGACGAGCCCATGGTAAATTGTATTTCCATCAGCAACTCGCTGAAAAGCATTGTATCTCAAGGCAATATCACAAGCACCGACAGAAAAAGATCCCCTTCGCCCTAATGCAAACCCAAGATATCAGTTGTTGACATTCAGAAGTTCAAGTTCTCCTTTCAAAGTGCTTACAACAATATTGATGAGCAGTTTTGTGACCGTGACAAAAATCAAACGACTCAGTATTTTTTAACCAAGTTTTGTTTTTATTGCTATTGTTAAGGAACAGAGTCACATATGAAAATGGCTAATGCAAGCGATGCACAAGTCATGTCAAAGATGCAAACAAAAACAGGTACAGCAAACATTGAATAAAAAGATAAAAGCAGCAAGTACTGTACCACAGAATAAGGTGAAATCCTTCAGAATTTTAGTGATTCTATTTGAATAAGAGGTGATGATGGCTACTGAGTAGGCGAAATATATACTCTGTAAGATCTTAAGTGTCTGATTTTTGCTGGGAAAGGATTCCTTTCGATAGACAGTGGATTTTAGTCTTTTCTGAATTTAGTGAGTTCAGCTTAGTGATTTCCATTAGGACAGCAACACATCATCTCAGGGAGCCAGGCTTGCATTGAAAATTTATTTGGTTCAGGACAGTGTAACGCAGGTGTGGAGAACCTGTTTACTGTCACGGCTCGCATACATTGTGGATTATCGCTGGCGGTCCGCAAATAACAACTGATTTTATCCTAAAATTATACCTGTATCTTTCTACGAGGGATAGAGGGCTTCTTATGACATACTATCGTGAGAGAGGCTACTGTCTAAGTACCTGCTTATCATGGAGTTTCGTTTTGACGCGATCTTGCACTCTAACTTGGATAACGAAAATTCTGATGCGGGTCATATCAAATGTTCACGCGGGCCGCAGGTTCTCCTCCACCCCTGGTGTAACGTTTTTAGTTTTCTTCCAAGTTGAAACAGTACTTCAGGTTTTTAACAGTAAGTGATAGCATGCCAACATACAAACCCATAGTTTATTAGTTTTACTGATCATATGAGAAGGGCTTTTACATGAAAACCATGAAAATCTAAAGATGAAAAACACGAGTTTTTAAATGCAAAAGTTTGTTGAAATAAATGTGATGTGACAAAATCATTAGCAGAGAGCAATTTGAGCAAGATTTTCCAACACTGTGAAACACAACAGCTACAAAGAAAAAAGCAAGATTATGAAACTGCTAGCATATATGAAATGAGGATATGTGCATAACTTTGAGGGGTGGACAACTTGTTTTCGAATGGGATCGACTAGAAAATTTCTTGATAACTTGCGATCGACCAGTCGGTAATAAAGTCACAAGTACAAAACGTCATAAAATGCAACGTTTTTCATTTTTATGTACTTTCTGAAATATTGATTGAAAAAATGTTCTTTTCAATTCAATACAAAATCAAGCGCGATCGACCAACTACGACTCAGCGATCGGCCAGTCGATTGCGCCAACGTGTTGGTCGCCCCTGTTATATATCAACTGGGCTAATTGCAATAATTTCATTAATTTGTAATGTCTAAACTGAAATTGTTTTTATGTTTGATTAAACAAACTTAGGTTGCATGCTCAGCCGTAACTATTTTTTCACACGGTTGAGCTTCACCTAAGTCACTTTTTTCTGCTTTTTGCACAGAACTTGTTGAAAGTTTTTGCACAGAACAGTCAACTTGTTGAAAGGTGCTAGATAGTGAACTCATGATAGTAAGCATTTACTACGAATAGATTCTTGCCTGTGTAGAGCACTTTGTGAGTCACAATTGTTGAATGTCATCGTAATTACAATTTGAAGCTAGAAGGTTAGTCCAATAAATTGGATTGCAGACAACAGGTGCAAATATTGTCTGAATCGCCGATTATGTATGATTAAAAATTACAATGATTTTGTTGTGCTTACATGATTTTAGACCTAAATGTCAATTTTTCCTGATTTGCTTGAATTACTTAACATGTTTGGAGCCGGTGGGCGAGTATATCTTCCTTTGAAATGACGCATTGAGTGCTAATTTCACACCACTTTCCAACTCCACAATTCGCCAGTCAATTGTGCTAGAGCGATCCAAACCCTCAAAAGCCTTGGTGAGTCTTCTAGTTTGCAATGAAACAAAATATTGGGTTTTGGTTTTTTTGTAGGTGACATCATAGTGGGGTAGATTTTTGGCCATTTTGGCTCAGGGTACAATGGTTGGAATACAATGGTTAACTTTTACGTAAATCTTACCATAATACTTCGAGCTACCAATAAACAAATAACAAATTTCAGTACATACTGTGTTTTAGTCCATTCATATATTGAAACGGTGGACAACACCACTAACTTTTTACTCACCTTGTACTAACAACTGGATAGCATACACCCACAAAGATTTTGAAACTTTGCATGTATTAGAAAAAATAAACATACCTTGAGCTTTAAAAAAAATTAAGTTAAAAAAACTTTTAAATGTACCTGTCAATATGTTATCTGTCATGGTGATACCAAACATTGCAAAACACTTAGACCAATACAGGAAGTGTCAAAGAAAACTGAAACTATATTTCATATAAAAATTGGCACCAAAAATGAAGCCTACATAGTGCACTAAATTACAAAAAAATTTTTCAATTATCAAATCTCTGCTAACACTTTGAGAGCCGGGGTATGATATATTCGTACTTTCGACCTAAAACCAGCAGTTGTCAGTTGCCTTCCCAACGCCCTGGCTCCTCTGCCGATTGCGCTAGAGAGCTGTTCATGGGTTCAAACGGATTGGCCAGTTTTCTAGCCTGCACGCGAAAAAAATTTTTTGGTTGGGGGTTGTGGATTTTTTGCGAGTGACATCATAAGTGAAGTAGTTTTTAGGCTATTTCTGGCTCATGTTACCTGGCCTAGGGCCCACTTCCAGGCCAAAGTATTTTGCTGAAGTTTTCATTGGAAACTAGGCTCGAGTCTGAGTTTTTGATCGACATTCTAACGTTTCTGGTTCAAAACTTATGATCTAAAACAAACAAATTGATCAATTATCTAATTAACTAATCAGTCAAATATTTTTATTGCTTTAGATAATAATTTTGAACCTGAAACCCCAGCAGGTCATCCAAAGTATCAAAAGACTAGGATTGTAGCCTAGTTTCCAATAAAAACTTCAGCGAAATACTACCATTTAGCGGTTGGGGCCAAGGCCAAGATAAGTTAGCCAAGGTGCCTAAAAGTCCTGCACTTATGATGTCACTCACAGAAAACCTGCACCCCCAACCAAAAAAATTTTTTCGAGTGCAAACTACAAGACTTGCCAAGTCTTTTCAGCTTTTAAGCCATGTGCGATCCAGCTGTGTTTGTGCGAACTGCTTCAATTAACCCGAGTGCGAAAGTGTTAAACAAAAACAACTAGACAGTGGCAAGGAATGCATTCATAGTCGTCACATCAATAGCACATGTTTTTGAAAATTTCTATCATAACAACTGCATCTGTAACAGTGGGGCATCTCTTAAATAGTGATTCCAACAACTATGACAATAATACCCAAAAAATCTCTATATTAAATACTAACATTTGCAATTACTGCACATAACTTGCATATCAATAAAAACTAACTTGCTTAAAATGGTTTTTGGCCTGGTTTTAGGGGTGCCACAATGCACACAGAACTACTTTAGGAATCATGCAATTATTAGCCTGCAGAATATTGCTCAGTAAAACCTACTCACAGCCAGGGTTGATTGATTTAAATCATCTGATTTAAACCAAGCAATAAAAATAATGATTTAATTCAAACATTAAAAGTCAAAAAATCATGTCGTTTTAGAGCTTTGTGTGATGTCTATGACACATTTAATTAGCATTCTAATAGGTTTTCACATGGCCTATACAGCAGGCGTTCCCAACCTTTCTCTGAACATGTACCCCTTTAGCATTTCAATAGATGAGCATATACCTCTAAAATTTCCTATGACACAAAGCTTGAGTTAGAAATTCAGTAGCATTTTAGCATTTATTTGAACTTTTAGAACCTTGTAACTATAAAGGTATACTCCATTTTCATAATTTAATTTGTTGTAAATGTACAATAAATGTACCCTGCAGATAGGCAAATGTACCCCAGTTTGGGAACCTCTGCTATACAGTATTACTGTAGAAGGCCAAAAGTTCTGATGATGACAGAAGTTGAAACCATTTGAAGTTTTATCAATCAAAGCAACCATGAGGCCACGGATTCTATGCCAATTAAACGGCAAAAATGACATGTGGACTGAAATCACTAACCCTTGCACATTGAAAAGTCATAAGTGTTAGAATGCACAAGTTTGAGTGTAGATTGGCATAAAGTGAAAATTGTATTTAAATTCCATCAAATGTGAAGGCTGTTGACTGTAAACATAGTTATAGAACATATTTTTGATTTATGAAACAGACATATTATTATTATAGGTCTTTAACATTTTATGCATGTGTGCCATGAGTGTCAATGAAATTACTAAACTGGCCGTTTCAGTATTGGCATTTCAATAGATACTTCATTTTGTTCACCAGTACTGGTGTTATAAACTTATTTGCATTAAGGCATTTTACATAAGCGCAAAAAAGTTTGAATGAAAGTTCAGCTATTTCTAGTCAGGGTTGATTGATTTATATAATTTCATTTAAATCTGTGATAAATCAACAAAAACAAGCAAAAAATCATATGCAGTTTAAGCTTTGTGTGATTTGCATGGCACATTTGATTGGTATTTTGATCGGTTGCACTTATTATTAAAGAAGGTAGAGACTTCTCATGACAACACAAGATATAAAAGCAATTAAAGTTTTATCAATCATGTCAACTGTTGCTGTACTAGACAAACATTCTAAATAAAAAATTACTACTTGTTTGGTGGCCATCGTCTACACAGTAAATCAAAAAAATCATAAAAATAAAAAGAATCCAATTTAATAAAAAAAGTTTTACTTTTTTTTTAAACCATGATTTTTATCAACCCTACTCACAGCAGTATCTTGACAGCATAAATCAATAAAAATTTTGGTAGTTCCACAGAGTGCCAGGTCATGATACTTGAGCACCATACAATATGTTACAATGACCTCATTCATTTACTGACAATGACTCAAGTGCAGACCTGACTAGCTAAACAAGAATTTCAATAAGCTCTTCATTGATCAGATCTATACACTGACAAGAACATACGGTAGAATTTTGAATTTGCAAAAACTACATACATTATTATTCATTTCAACAACACAAGATAAGATTAGGTTGAAGTGTTTGTAATTTATGTAGAATGAACTGGAAAACTACAGTAGTTGTGAAAAAAACCTAACACTACGCATGTTCTCACTTCTAAGAATCAACCTGTTGAACATTTTTATTTACGATCCACAGGCCATGTTCTCTGGAAATATTTTGAAAGTTAGTAGACCATGATAGACTTTATGGAAATTGATATATGCAGATGAAAGTTGAGGATCTTTGGGCAAAACCCTTATTAACTTGCAGTAAAGCCTTGTTAAACACCACTTCTGAACAAAATAAACAACTTACTTTCACATTCCCGTGCAAAATGACCAGGTTTTCCACATTTGTAGCAGACATCTGCAATTAGCAATGCAGTTTTTTTAGTAATAAAAGCACCTGGATACTTGCAAATGAAACAACTACTTCAAAGTTTAAATGTTTGTTCTTTTCTGAAAAATTTTCTACACAGAGATGTCTACATTGCCCTAACTGTACTGCAAGAAAACATAACACGATGCTCAGTACAAAAGTATCTCTCACACTTTAATTTCAGTGAACCTTGTAATGTGGCTTGGCAAGTTTCATCTTCATTTAAACTAAAAAGCATCACCATTTTTAGCAAAGTTCACATGATCTGTTAGTACACATTTAATTATTGATTGATCAGTCAGTAACGGCTTGTAAATCCACAGTATTAAACAGAACCTTGTGAAAATCGTATTATTGCTCTTTCATTAGCAAAGTTGTTTGACTGAAAATTCCCCTTGTATCATTTTTGAAGAATAATACCAAGCTGCTCCACTTGAGCAAATAATTCCCCCCTGTCTCATTTTTGAAAAACAATACCAAGCTGCTCCACTTGAGCAAAAACAGTGACAAGGTAAGGCAACATCCTGTGATCAACTCTACACTTCGCACACCATTGAGGGGAGTAATCTTTCTTGTTTTCTCACAGCCAAAATGAACAAATTTCGTACAATGCAGGCCATTGTTTGACCGCTCACAAAATAGTCTAGCCCTATCAGTGTCTCACTTATTACTAGTGTGCAGCAATGTCAAATCTTAATCAAAAGCAAGGTTTTCACTACATTTAAGCAATACTTATCTAAGTCTTCAATATTCCTATGCCTACTGGTGACATCTATTGACACAGAATTGCAGTGTTAGACAGTCATAAGCACATGGCCGTGTGTGAGTGTGAGAACTGAGCTGCTTTACAAGCAGAAATCCGTTGGCAAATTTCATTGAATTAGTGTACACATTTTTATTGCAAGTAAGTCCCAGGCACAAGTTAAGAAAAAATGAATCAAAAAGATTTGAAGTTGTTATATGCTGAAAATTTTATTTTTAGTTTGAGTGGAAACCAAGTCACATTAACCCTTCAACGACCACGTGAGCCAATATATTTGCTCGCCCTTTTCTGGCCATAAATCGCCAGCTGCTAGAGCGAGAGAGTTGTTCAAACCCTCTAAGGATTCAGCAAGTCTCCCAGTTGACATCAAAAAATTTTTTTCCTTTTTGGTTTGGCCTTTGCTGGGGGGAACGGCACAGGTAGGGGTGTTTTTGCATTTTTTGGCCACTTTTACCTGGCCCTGGGCCTCAACCCATTGACCCATTCTTTTGGCTCAAGTTTTTTTGGAAACTCAGCAAAAATCCACATCTTTAGAGCCTTTGAATGGCTTTCTAACATAACTGTAGCCAAAATTATGGACAAAAAAACAAAAATTGGCAGAAATTTTTGCACCCACTAATCCCAATTCGGGTTGGAACACACCCCTTCTCTACATGGACAACACTCGCCAGCGGGTCGAGCTAGAGAGCTGTTCAAATCCGCTTTGAATCGGGAAAAACTTGTGATTTAGACTGAAAAAAACAATTTTCACAGTGCGATATCGGCCTTTCTGGCCACGTTTACAAAACTAAAAGATGTTTCGACATGTTTTGACACCAGAATCACTGGCGCGAAACCGCGCAAGATTTAAATGCATTCTAGGCTATAGTATGAGCTTTTAGAGGGTTTGATGGACATTCTAGCATTTCTAGTTGATAAGTTATGGAAAAATTGGTAGAATATTAATTAGGGAAATCCCCACTAATCCCCTGGGAGTTTCCTGTCATATTTGGAATATTTTTGGCATAACTTTTGGACCAGAAACACTAGAAACTTAATCAAGGGCTCTAAAACACGTATTCTCGCTTAGAAACCAAAAATATTGTGAGCCAAGATATTGGCGCGTTAGATCGGATGATTAACTAAAAAACATACCCTTGTCGTGATCCCAGTGGTCCAAAACCCCCACCCAATGTTTAAAAAAATTTTTATTCGAAACTACACGACACCACTAGTCATTACAGGGTTTGAACAGCTCTCTAGCTCAATCTGCTGCCGAGTTATAGCAGGCCAAAGTTTTCCCTGACAGGGAAAAATATGCCTTTTTTGAAACCTTTAGAATTTTGCCAAAAACTGGGTTTTTAAACCATAATTTTGGCTACAGATATACTAGCAAGTCAATCAAGGGCTCTATAGACGTGGATTTAGACCTAATTTTTAAGAAAACTTTGATTCAAAAGAGTGGGTCAATGGGTTAGGGCCCAGGGCCAGGTAAATATAGCCAAAAATTTGAAAACATGCCCTCATTGTGACATTCCCCCCAGAAAACGCCAAAACGAAAAACGTTTTTTTTTATCTCAACTAGAAGACTTGCTGAATCCATAGAGGGTTTGAACAGCTCTCTAGCGGCTGGCAATTTTTGGCAAAAAAAAGGCCGGCCAATCGCGGCCGTTAAAGGGTTAAAGCATGCAACATCAACATTTATGATTACCATCAACACTGGATAGCTGCTTCAATTCTTTAACAACAAAATTAAACTTTATATTCTCCTTTCAATCAACAGAACCAGTCTCATTTACAAACTGATTATCTTTTGAGAACCAAATAGACTTACCTGAATATCGTTGTCGATATCCATATCCTCCACGGCCACGACCGCGTCCACGTCCTCTTCCCCGTCCCCGATAGCCACCTCTTCCTCGTGAGTAATAAGAGTCTCTTTCATCATTTTCAGGGCAATCCCTAGCCCAGTGACCAAGCGCACCACAAATGAAACAATTGTCATCATTGCGTGTAAACTCACGTGGCCTTCTACTCTCAGAATCATTCACAAAAGTTTTGCCAGGCATACTCTATGCTTTACTGCTGACCACCAACAATAAATTTCTAGATGCTAGCAGACAAAGAAAACACGTTGATTTAACTAGGAAATAAAACACTGACCAAATAGGACTGTGAAGTAGGGCGAAACAGAATCAGTAACTTCATAACACCTTCAGATCCAGGCTGTTTTTACCTTGAAGATTGCGTGAGCCACTTAAAAGCCATCATCTTTCAACACCATAACTCGACAGCCGATTGCACTAGAGAGCTGTTCAAACACTCAAAAGATGTGGCAAGTCTTTTAGAACGCATATAAAAATTTGCAAGTTTTGGATTTCAGGTTTTTTGTGGGTGGTGTCAAATCAAATTAACAATCTCAAATGCAACAAGAACAATGACCCCTATGGCATATCAGTTTCTTTGGTTAAAATGGCCAAGAATATCATGTCTATCTATCTTGCAGATCTTTATAATTCAAGCATTTCCAACAGAGTTTTTCCTGAAAAACTTAAACTAGCAAAAGTGATTTCATTGTTCAAATCAGGTTCCAGATTAAATCCCTCTAACTATAGACCAATATCTTTGCTTACTCATATCAGCATAATATTCAAAAAACTTCTAAACATCAACATAAATAAATTTCTTGATCAACACCATGTAATCTGCCCTGAACAATATGGTTTTTGTTGTGTTTTTTTCAACTGCCTTAGCACTGCTTAAATTGTCTCATCACCTTCTTACCCAAAATGGAATGACCTAGCCACCACTGCTGTATTGTTACACCTAAAAAGGATTTTGACACTGCAGATCAAATTTTGTTGATTAAGTTATATCATTATGGCATACGAGGTGTTGCCAACGGCCTTCTTAAAAGTTACTTGAACAATAGAAAGCAATTAATCTTTGTAAACCAACAAAGGTCCAACCTAAAAATGTGGTGTCCATCAAGGTTGCACACTCAGCCTTGGTTGCAATCTCAGGTTGCAATCTTCATTTATGATTTGCCAGTAATAACTACATCTGAGTCTTACCTCTTCGCTGATGACATTGTTCTGTTACTTTCACATTGTAATACAGCACAACTGGAATTAAAAATGTGCTTGGAACCACAAAAAATTCAAGATTGGATGAATGCAAATAAATTAACTACCAACACTTTGAGAGTCGATCTACGAATATATCGTACCTGGATTTCGGCTTAAAACCAGCAGTTTTCGGTTACCTTACCAACACCATAGCTCCGCTGCCAATTGCGCGAGAGAGCTGTTCAAGGGCTCAAACGAATCAGCCAGTCTTCTAGTCTGCACTCAAAAAGAAGTTATTTTGTTGGGGGTTGCGGATTTTTTGTGAGTGACGTCACTGCTGGAGTTTCAGGTTCAAAAGTTATAATCAAAAGTTATAAAAAATTTTGACTAATTATTTAATTAGATAATTAATTAATTTGTTTATTTAAGATCATAACCTTTGAACCACAAATGCTAGAAAGTCGATCAAAGGCTCAAAAGACTCGTTCAACTTGAGCAAAATACTTTGGCCTAGTGGTTGGGCCCTAGGCCAGGCAACATGAGCCAAAATGGCCAAAAACTACTTCACTTATGATGTCACTCACAAAAAACCCGCAACCCTCAATCAAAAAATTTTTTTTCAAGTGCAGACTAGAAGACTGGCCGATCCGTTTGAATCCTTGAACAGCTCTCTAGCGCAATCAGTGGAGGAGCTAGGGCATTGGTAAGGCAACTGACAACTGCTGGTTTTAGGCCGATTTTCAAAGTACGAATATATCATAACCCGGCTCTCAAAATGTTAACCTCCACAATCAATCACTCTTGCGGTGTTATCCCAATGGAACAAATAGGAAGTATAAAATACCTAAATGTTGTAATAGACTCGCAGTTAAATTGGTAACTACATATTGCAGATGTGGGTAAAAAGGTTGCATGGGTTGTACGGCATTGTACAAGTTGCAGCCTTACATTAAAGTAGATTTGCTTCGTAAAATTTATTTCTCTATTGTTTGTCACTTACTGCTATGCAAGTCGTATTTGGGGCACTGCTAACAAAACCTTGTTAGATTCTTTAGTCAACGTAAATAACCGAGCTATACGCAATGTCTGTAAAATTCACATCAATGAACAAACATCCATAAAAGATATGCATCTTTCTACTTATATTTCTAGAGATTAAGAACATAATACATACGAACTGGCTAAATGCATGTATAAGATATGTAATCAAATGTTACCAAAAGAAATCATAGAAGAACATGAATACACATCAAAATATCGTAACTTTCATACACGATAACTGGATAAGATACTAATTGTTCCTTTATACAAAACAGTTGAACAATAATGCCATTCTGTTTACAAAGGCTCCAAGCGATGGAATGACATTCCTAAAGACTTATTAAATAGACCATTCCTACCATTTATAAAAATATATAAACAGCTCCTCTTTCATATATAAACTTCATTGATTCCCAGTATTTTGTACACATTTGCTTCATTTGAAGCAAGCAAACCCATCTTTGTTTCTAATTAATTTGTTGCTTGTGCTGCTGCTCATTGCAGTTTGATATTTGTGACACTTTCTTGCACGTGATCGGTTATACATCTAGAGTTTTTTCTTTTGCGTGTGTGTGTTTTCTTTTTCATTTCTTTGTGATAAACAAAATCCTCTGATCACCTTTATCTTTGTTCTTTCTAGGTTTGGCTAACATGTTGACCTTGTTGTCATTTCACCAACACTCGTAGTCTTTTTGTTGAACCATGCAGTCGTGAAAAATACAATTAACTGACTGACTGTCATGAGTGGGGTGGGTTTTTGGCTCAGTTACCTGGCCCTGGGCCCCTAATTTGTTATTTTTATGCCATAACTTTTGAACCTGAAATGCTAGAAAGCCAATCAAAGGCTCAAAAATCTCAGATTGTAGCCTAGTTTCCAACAGAAACTTTAGTCAAAAAATTCCATCTAGCACAGTGTTTCCCAACATGAGTCTGCAAGCATGTGGGGCAAACAAGTTTGCTGTTATGCCCTCAGACAATGTTAGTTTTATCAACTTTGTACAATCAATGTTTTTTTTCGTACAGCGATTAAAACGCACCTAACCAGCATGAGAAAGTCAAAAATTTGCTATACTTTTTGAGGCAGTGTGGTCAGCAGCTTAAGCGGAAAGTTGCTACCTAAATTGCAGCTTAGTTTTGTTGCCTCAGTTTATAATTACTAAACAAAAGCAAGCATTTGCATATAATGACAACTACTTAAAATTTAGATTTACTTCAGTCCATGGACGCAATTTTGTTGTAAAATATGAGGGGGACAGCTTTGTATGAAACCAATATAGTCATCGGGTCGATGCAGAAATGACGTTTTATATATGCAGATTCCCAATCCTATTTCTAGAGGTGTTTTGAGAACAACATTAACACTTTGAGAGCCGTCTGGTTTCGGTGATTTTTGCAAAAAAAACAGCAGTTTTCGGTTGCCTTACCAACGTCCTAGCTCCTCTGCCCATTGCGCTAGAGAGCTGTTCAGCGGCTCAAATGGATCGGCCAGACTAGTAGATTGCACTCGAAAAAAAATTTTTTGCTTGGGGGGTGCGGTTTTTTTTGAGTGACGTCGTAAGTGGAGGACTTTTTGGCCACCTTGGCCCACTTTGCCTGGCCCTGGACTACAACCGTTAGGTGGGAGTATTTCGCTGAAGTTTTTACTGGAAACTAGGCTACAATCCGAGTCTTTTGATACTTTGGATGACCTGCTAGGATTTCGGGTTCAAAAGTTATGATGTAAGTTAGTAAAAATATTTGACTTATTAGCTAATTAGATAATTAATTACTTTGTTTATTTTAAATCATAAGTTTTGAACCAGAAACGCTAGAATGTCGATCAAAGGCTTAAAAGACTCAGACTCGAGCCTAGTTTCGAATGAAAACTTCAGCAAAACACTTTGGCCTAGCGGTTGGGCCCTAGGCCAGGTAACATGAGCCAAAATGACCCTAAAACT
>JGI24022J15233_10004793_pt1 | contig 14100 bp, 8 predicted proteins | sample Ectturendosymbi2_FD_15233 | JGI IMG/M metagenome (IMG submission 15233) | reverse complement strand
TGTTGATGGGTGCCTCTTGCTGGCAGTCAAGTAACTGTAGGCCTACTCATGCTCAAACGATTGTGTCCGTGTTGACGGAGTTAATCACAACTGTTCAGCATTGGTGTTGGACTCCGGCAATGGTGTGTGCTGTCACCACTCCTCTTCATAGTCTATATCAGGGTTCTCCAAACTACGGCCCGCGGGCCAAATCAAACCTGCGAAGCCATTTCACCCGGACCCGATACAGGTCCCTAGACTTGAAAATCGGGTCCCTAGAATCAGAGAAAATTATCAACGGAAATATCTACGAAATTTAATCGGACATTTTTCCTGGCCCCCACAGGTCCACAACGGGTACCTAACATTTTTCTGAAAAAAAAAACTGAATTAAACATATCTGGACGGATACGTGCGTTTTTGTGAAAATGAGTTATAAGTATCAGATATAGAAGGGAAAATGGTGTTGACACCCTAAAGCTCCACGACGACACCCTTTTAAAAACCTTAAAAAAAACACTGGCAAATACATTTTCAAATTTTTAATTTATATGCCAATTACTCAAAAGGAAAAAGTTTAAATTACAAGTACCAGATAACTCCATTACGTAAAGATTGCAATTTTGGATTTTTGTCATTTCAGTTGTGGACTCTTGCGCCTCTTGCCGCTGCGACTGCAAAGTTTCTGTTTTGATCTGAACTGAGGTCTCGTAGGTTACCTTCGTTTCTCAGATAACAGTTTCACCTCGTGTTTTTAACAAGGGACACTTCGTTACCAACTGAAGTCATGCTGATTCGTTTCTGTTTACAAGCAGGAGCAGCTGATGAATGACATCTGTTTTAAATATCCGTCATCCCGCGTCTAAATCCGCACGAAAGATGTAAAAGAGAAAATTTATTGAAGAAGCTTTTATCTCAGTGATGTCGAAGTTTTTGACCGAAGTGGCTACTCAAGCAATTTACATTATCTCTTGTGCTTTTACCTAACGTTTCTCGGACAGTCTGCACCTACCCAGACCCGCCCACGCTGTGCCACCGTTTATGGTTAAGCCATAAACTAAGCACTTATGAAAAAAGTGTGGGTCAGCGGGAAGTTCACAAGGTTGGATGAAATGAAAAAAAGTAACCACATGTTAAAGGGTTTCTCGTAAATGTGGGAAATGGTATGGCTGCTCTGCTCCCTTTGTTGGATGTTTGGACATGTCCTAATACAAACTGCAGGCTTAACGTAAAAAAGATGGGCAGACTGGGTCAAAATACCTTCATTTATGTAGTTTGATTATATTTATTGTTGAATAAAATTGTAGTATTGCGTTTAATTTCGCAAGTAAAAATACTAGTGTTATTGGATATTTTTTCTTTTATACCTTGTATGCATGCATTTTTGTGACTCAAATCACAAAATAACACAAATGCAAGAAGAGGAAAAGAGCAACACCAAATAGAAAAATTCATGTGCCCATGTTGATGAGAATATAAGAATATCAAAAACACCAGGTTAAGCAGGTTGAAGTGTTCTAACATATTTACATCACAAGGGGTTGGCGAAAGACCATATGGGTAACTGCTCAGTCAGCCCTGTTGCCAGCACATATAGTTTTTTATTGAAGACCTTACATATGTAATAAAATAAACGTACAAAAACCAATCCAATCAACATCAGATAAAATAAGCAAGCAAAGCAACAAGCACAAAAGCAGAGTGAAAAAGCAACAAGATGATAAGAAACCTTTTATTTATTTTGCACGATGTTTATACTCTTTTGCTGTATTGAAATGTGAAGAGTAGTGCACAAAGGAATGTTTTCAGAAACTAAAATAGCCATAAAACGTACACTTTCGTATATCCTTGGAATGGGCTGACCCTTTCCTGATAAAATTTGTCAGTTACATTGCTTATAAAGATTTATTTAGCTCCACATCTGAAACAGTACAAGGTGAAAAAAAACAATGACCGCGCAGCTTAACTTTACTTTAAAAATGGATAATTCCGTGTGTGGCCACGGGGGAGGTCTGAGAAACCTCGTATATACATTTTCAAGTTTGAAAAGTTAGGAGTTCCAAGCCTCCTGCCCTTCTTATGAAGCAAAAAATTAAAAACCGTAGAATTTGATTGAACAAATCGCTGCAGTCGTCAACGAAGCGTGTTACCTTACGGCTCTAAACCACGTAAGAGATGCCTCTAACAAAGTAAATAAATGTTCGCTACAATATCACTACGTAATGAAAACTATCGGCCTGCGTCTGTCGTGTTTGCTTAGTCGATTAATGGCCTTTTGATAAAACATTGCCATCCGTGTCAACAACATCTACTTTCTTATAAATCCAACACATTGAACAATCACCTGCGAGAACATGTTCTAACAAGACACTGTTTGATGATTTTTTTTCACTACGAGTCGCAATGTAGCAAGAAGAACAAATCTCAAGTGAAGGAAGAGTAAGGTCACGCATGAAAAAAATTATCGCTTGAGGGAAGGCTAGGTCGCAAGGAAGAATTGCTATGTAGCGAATATTTTCTTAAACGTTATGGTGTTTGAAAAAAAAGATACTTGCGTCTGGAACGTCGGGAATGGAGTATCTGCTTTCTACCGATAAGTATTCAAACTTACCTGTAGTTTCATGTTCTGATCATTGGCCATTTCAAAATTACCGAGGCATATTTAAATGCCAGTTGGATTTGAATCATCAAATATCACTTAATAGCGAATGCAGTGATTGGTCAGCTCTCACTTTAATGGGCAAAAAGACAGTTTGGAATACAGTAAGTTAGATGCCATGCTTTACTCTTCAAAAATAAAATGTAAGAATATAATCAGATTATAGCAGATATGTTTATGTTCAACTACTTCCCTTTCGTTTTCGAAAAGTAAAATGAAACTTTTGCACAAAGATCGAAACAAGTTGACACAGTCAGCACTTTTTATGTCGATATAATTAGGAATGAATTTCTGAACTCTCTGTATCTAGCATTTTGGAAACGTTGCCTATAACATGCCTCTTCAGCAGTTTTATATATGCATTATCCATTTTGTTTATTTCCTCGCTTTGTGGTGTACAAGTAAACAGTGACAGGGATTAAATAACAAAAGATAGCAGAGTTGCACCTGGTTTTCCTTCAACCCATAAATTTAAATAACTTGAAAAAAACAATGCAGTGCAGCGTGAAGTACGTTAAAAATTCTGTAAGTACTTGAAACATTCAAAATTTTAAATGCATGTTAATGAAATGGCGTTTTTTTACAGTTTATCAAAATTCTATCGGCCCAGTATGCCCAAAGAATGCCACAATCGCACTGTTTTACTTGCAGTGCTGCCTTCTACACCACAAGTAATCCTCCATGATTAACACAAACAAGCGAATACGGCAAGTTAAAAGTGAAAAACTCACAAAAGTTCTAAACCTGCAATAGTTTAAGAGACCTACCCAATTTAACACTGTTTTAAATTGATGTTTACTAGAAAGGTAAAAACTATTCTATTGAAAACCTGCAGCATAATAAGAGTGGGCATGGTGGTCTACTTCAACATTGTGAGGTACTAGACGAAGGGCTAGTAGAGAAACTTCTACCTCCCTCAACACTGCAAAGGTTGTGAGAAACTTTGTGCGAACGGAATTTTTTTTAACGTTGCGTTGGAAAATGTAGAAGATTACTTCTTTCTCTTTACTTTTTTTTGAAGTGGTTGAATCCACGTTGGAAATAACAAAGGTTGCAACTGGCTCAAGCAATTAGAGCAGTTCCACATTTTCCAGAAAAAAACATTTTCTTTTCTTGCAAAACAGACCTTCATGTACACTTAAGACTAAGGAGCAAAAACCTTCTTTGTGGCTCATGAAGATTGTTATGAAGTGTAATAAACTGAATAATTTTTAACGAACAACCTCAGAGACGTTTCTTTATCCAGCGGCTTCGTTCTAGCGATCCTCAAATAAACCACAGTCTTGATACGTCAGCTAACTTTTGATCGACAAATTTTATTCAATATCGCGTCACAGTTTATTTTCAGCAATAGATATGTTACTGCGGAAAAATAAAACTGGATTAGTTGAGCTGGGATTGCCGGTGAAAGAACAGAGGTTTGTAGGTAGGAGCAAGAAAGAGTGTTTTCTGGGAATGTGGCAGGGTAGCAGTTTGAAATTATTTTTTCCAGGTGTTAGTAACCATGGAAATAACAGAGGGGGGTTGGCTGCCCCTGAACGATGTAAAAATAGCAAAGTCAAGAGAAGCAGCAGGACAGTGATAGACGATTTTCAAAGACAACATTCTATTTCAAGGATATTTTGATTGACTTTGTCAAAGTCGAAAGGAATTGAATCAGGAAATTGAGCCAATGTCACTTGAGGACTTTGACAATAAAAATTTGGGCAAAATTTCAGAAAAGAGCAATGATGATGAGTGAAATATTAGTGAAGTTCATTCTTTTTTTAAGAACGTTTTAATCGTTTTACCACAAAAAGCGCTCTTGCTGGTGCTCAAAAAGCGTTTTTGCTGTTCATTTTGTTAGAGAGAGAAACACAATAATTACGGAGAACTTCATTCAATAAATTGTTTTGAGAGAACATATTAAAATCAACGTCCAGCTTCGGAAGCCAGGAACTTTATTCAGACCAACGATTTTCACGTTTGTCAAACGTCGTCCAGTCAGTTAATTTGTAGTTCCAAGCCAGTTTCAGTGTTGGACTTCCTTTTACTAATTCAAGTTATAAATAAAAAAACTCAGATACACTTTTTAAATTAGTCAATAGGCCAAGAAAAAGCGAAATATATGTATCGCTCTAGGTGAAAAACCACGTTTTTCTTTTTTTCATGCTCGTTGTTTTTTAATACTCTACAGTAAGTTCCTGATATATAATAAGCAAAAGCAATCACAAAGGTAAAGCAAACATAAAACAAAATCATACTTTTAAAATTATTTTTGTAAAATTATTAAGAATCGTTACCGAAGTCATATCGGGAGAGGTCAACTTTTCTCGATATTTTTAAGTACGAATGAGGAGCGTGAGCATTTGAAAACAACTGATCGCTCTTGCATTGAAAATCGGAAAGAAGCATAGTTTGTTGCACTACAGTGAACTAACATGTTTTTTCAGTTCGGTAATCACAACTGGAAGCACCACACACTGCTGCCAGCAGGGATAGTGTACGTCAGCAGTTGATACGGTTCTGTCCACGATTGTTACCTGGCTTTTTGTCAACAGGATCGGCCGCCTGAACGGGATAATTATATATTTGCGCAGAATGGCGTGGAGTTTGACCAAGGATTCAACTGGAAGCGCGTGGATTGCTCAAACAGATCGACTGTGTTTGCCATCGACTGTGTGACGACAGAGCGAGTCATTAACCTTAAACTCAAGAGCTGTAAGGCGTTGCCATGGGATGAGTTTGTTGACTGAGACGAGCCCTTTAAAAGATTTGTTTGAATGGCTAGCCAGTGTGGATAAAATCGATTGCGCCCACTTCCTAATCTTGGCTCTAATTCACAGGATGCTTCAGGTAATCATAAGCATAATACACACTTGTAACGGTGGCAGGACATTGCAGTAAGAAACAAACGATGAAATATGTCTGTGGAAAACTCATACCCGTGGGCTGGTGGTCTTCATGCCGCTGACAGATTGACACCTGGATCTGATGTTAAACTGCAGAGCAAAGGCGATTCCGGCGTGAAGGAAAGTCATGGTCTAGGGAGTAAAACTTTTGTGTTGTTTGTCAAGTTGCCAAACTGGAAGCAACACAACGAAGGTAGGTTTGCTTGGTTTCAGTCGGTTGTTCGGTTTAAGAAAAAGCGACCATGAAACATGTTTTGGGCTCCTTGGTATAAAAGGAAAACCTTTTTAGAAGAGCGTGGCAGAAAAAATACATTTTTTAGCATTTCGCATATCCAGTAATGATGTACTACCAGTTGTAGAAGTAATCAGTAAAGGCTTATGACTGTAATATGAAGTATGTCTGTTAATGACAACTCAGTATAATCCAGCAATAACTTTCTGTGATGACCTGCCCAAGTCTGTAATGACCTATAGATGGTCGTAACAATTTACCGAATAACGCTCGTTGTTAAAAAATCAAGATTAGATTGTGTAGCAACCAATCCAACCTTTTTTTACACAAAGTGTGCGTGCCACTTAGTTTTCTTTGATCTATCGCATACGTCGGTGAAACACTGTGATAATTGTATTGCTATTTCGATACAATATATCTTTGTTGGCTACATTTTGATGCAACAGATAATCACATTTTCAGGAATAAGACAACCACTGTCTTATTGGAACAGACTAGCTGGTTCTGCGTTCTGCGCTTGGGTTGGTAGAGAGAATATTCTTTAACAATTTGTGCGTAGGAAGTTTACAGTCACGTTACATTAGAAGGCCTTATTTTGTGAACCCATTTGTTTTTTTACCTTTTATATCACTTTCGTCAAAAAAACGAAATGTTGTCCCAAAAATATTTAAAAAATAAACAGTTGGAATTTGTAGGTTTTCATCAAAAAACACATTTTCTTCATAGTTTAATAATGATATTTTCTTGCATATGGACTGGTCACAATATGCCCCCAATTGCTTTTCAGTTTTTGAAGTTTGCACCCTGCGGAATTTATGGAACTATGTGGAAGTATTCAAAGTGAAACAACTGCTTGAACTGGCTGTGGGCATTCCAGCACACACTGCAGATTTATATTCTTTTGATGACAAAATATTTTCAGACAGCGTCGAATTAGTGTTGGGCACCAATATTGCCAGTGGAAGCACTGTTAGGTAAAATTTTTTGACGTCTTCTTTCTGTTTTGATAAAAGCCCGTAAAGACGCAGTGATGAATTCGAAGCTGAATCTATTATCTATTTCTTCTTCTTTGCTCTAAAATTTCGCCAACTGAACACAACAGAAAAAATGCAATCTCTCAATGCTTTGTCAGTCTTAGGATGCGCGCCGCTTGGAACGACTTAGCCAAGGCAATATGGACAAACAGCAGCTTAAGCAGCCCGCTTGCAATGGCGCAGCATCTGTTGGAAGACAGGGAAAAGGAAATTGTTAGCGTCGGCTTGTTCATTGCCTCCTCCCGCGGTAATGTGTCAGCGTGCACAGTGCTGCTTGATCAAGGTGAGCGAATGAAGTCAATATAAATGATGCTTTGTTCGCGGATGAAAACGCTTTCTCTGCACTGTTGCCGATGGAGCAGAAAGTTTCAAATTTACGAAGTAAGTGCTCAAGCGGACGCTACATGACGTCGAGTTTATTTAACAGTTTTGAAAACACAACCTTAATTTAAAATTATATGAAAATATCTTAGGTATCGACACATTTCCTGAAATGTGGCACTTGTATAAAAAAATGAGTTATCAAAGCTAAAGCATAATCGACTTAGAAACCGTGAGATTTTGGGTGGCCATAGAAAATTGTTCTATTGCGCTCATTTCTAGGTGAAGCACAAAAAGGTACTTTGGATTGGCAATTTCTGTGTTTCTTCATCACAAGCACTTTTACGTACAAGAAACTTTATCTTGACAAGGGTTTTTTATTGTTTTGCAACAGCGTTCATTTTATATCGTAGATTAAATTTTACAGAAATTTCTTGTGTTGAAGTCGTTGAATGACAAAGACATCACACTCTAAGTCAGCGTATCTTAACCTTTTTCTACCTCCGCACCCCTTTTGGTCACGCCTAAGCAGTCCAGCACCCCCTACCATTGGCTAACACCTGGTTACTATAAGGATAAAGTAAAGACAAACGTATTCCTTCTAACTTTTACCGCCACATATGTGACCTTTCCCAGCACCCCCTGAAATTGATTTCATCGCCCCTTGGGGGTGCTAGCAACCCAGATTAAGAAACCCTGCTCTAAGCTTTGGCGCAATTACAGCTGGAACGCAAATGTTTATTTTCAAATTTATTGAATTCTTGCATTACGTAGCAGTGCTGGACCCAGAGTTTGAATTTGTAGTTTAGTCACAAATAAGTGAGAAACTCGCATTATCGTCATACGAATGACGGAAGCTTCGTTATCGTTTTAAAAATCTGAGTGGGTGGCGTTTCCTGGCGTTCCTTGTTGCTACAGCACTGATCAAAAAATAACAGCAAAACATTTTCTTAAACAAAGCGCCCTGTAGGTCCAAGCTTTTGGAAAGCGCGCTGTGTATTCGATGTAGCTTGTGACGGTTTTCAGAAATTAGTTAAATAAACATTTCCACATTGCGTCGCGGAAGACAAGTACAGTTTAATATTGCTGTTCATTCACCAAGCAGATCCTTTTCCAAGACGGTCTGGCTACTTTCTCACTGTTGCGAAGTTGACAGGGAACTACAGTTAAATGCGCCATGAAACAAATTGTTTTTACATTGTTTAAATAAAGAATGTTTGAAAATTATAACATATGATTANTATTGGTTTATAATCAAAAAATTTAGATCATAATCTACGGGGTGTCCCAGAAGTCGCGCGCCAGAGCGGTATGTCGCCCCATTTTTTCCAAACATAAAAAACAATTTAACTCTTCCTTGTATTGTTATTTTTTCACCCATATCTAATTAAATCTGAAACATAAAAAAACAAATTATTAGATGGTGCGCGACTTCTGGGACACCCTATAATACCTTATTTTCACCTGAGGAACGAATTATTATTTTCACAACGCCGTTGCAATTAATACAAAACTTATGCTGCAGCACGTAACAGATGGCACAAATAAGTTTTTAACGCAATTGTTTCATCACAAATCAAAGCAACGGAGCACAAAGGTCGAGCGCTTATCAGTATATAACATCGTTGTTAGCAACTAATGTGCCCATCACGCGCCAAACCATTACATGTGGCCTATGCTTAAGCAAGACAACTACGCTCTTGTGCCAAGTGACTTCAGAAAAAAAAATCACTAAATGTGGACCAAGGAACAATCTTGCCATACGGATTATACAAACGTCTTAACACTTGCAGCATAAAGACGCTGATAAGCGATATTAATCTGAACTTACTAAACACATTTATTTTCTTTCCGTTATTTGTTTATCATTTCATTTACAAAAAGGAAATAACATAAAACCGTTATTTAATATTAGCAACTAAGATTTGAAAATTTGGATGTGAGGATAAAAAGATAAATATTTTTACTTAACAACAGAGGCAAACCCAAATTATTCGACCGTTTTTGGCAACTCTTCGATTCACTGTGCAGCATACAAAGGACATCTTGACGTACTTCACTTACTGGTCGCTCGTGGAGCTAATATGAGGTGAGCCAAAGCTATCCCTCACATGCGCAGTTGCTGCTTGAGGATTGGAAAGGTGCGCATTTTGCCATTTTGCGTAGATTTACAAAATTGGTATTGCTAGGGTGTTGACCCAAACACTTTTTTTGGCTATTCTCGACTGTCTATGTATTGTGACTGTCTATGTATTGTGACTGTCTATGTATTGTGACTAACTTTTCAAGGTGGTTGCAATTCCAACGTATCTTTGTCGTCAGGGAAAGTTTTGTGAATGTCTGCAATCTAAAAACATTAGACGAAGAACCACAGTAAAATTTCCTTAACTTCTGAAAGCCACTGCTGTACTTATGAGCACCATATATCCATGAAAGTGGTTCAAAAACCTAGTAAGGTTATCTGCACTGCAACAATAAGCATAAACTTGTTGCAAGTTTTTCGTAGTTTTTTATACTTTGAAGTGTCAAACATATAATAAAAATGTTAATAGATTCTCCTACTTTACGTTTTAATCGTATTTTTGCTGCTATATATTTTTTATTTAGGTTATTACGTTGCTGTTTTAAACAACCTTTTCAGTTAGGTCACAATATTTTGATTATGTAATTTTATTCTGCAGGTTGAAGAACGTGCGCAATAAGTCAGCAATGGATATAGCCATCTCGCAAGGCTTTGTTGACTGTGCAAAGTGGCTGTGGTTAAATCAGTGGACGATAAACATTACCAGAAGTTCTACAGAAAAGCAAGTTCCCCTTTTAACGCCTGGTTCAATGAAAAAGCAATCAGAGCGAATTGCATTTAAGAAAAATCCTCCAGGTTCCGCGAAACTATCAACACAAGATCAAAAACCTAATCCCCGTCTCCGCAGTGGAAGTTCTGAAAAACGGTACCAAAGCACAAACGGAAAAAAGCTCTCCAGATCGATTATGACGTCATATCGACTGCCGAGAAGTTCAGTGTATAAAAGTTCCATTCCAGTGGAGAGAACTCAGAGAATTAGCTTTCCAAACATACGACATACGCCAACAGAAATTGGAGAACGTCCTACTGTTGTGCCAAAACACTCGTCAGGAGTAAAGACGCCCACACTGTCGCCTGACATAGCTGCATCCCTGAAACGAGAACAGACCATACCATCGAAGTACGATTGTCGATACCCCACATGTGGTGATGTGGCTGTGACAGGAAAATTAAACAAATTATTCAGGCCTACGACGGCTCATTCTTATGCATCAGGTGAAAAGCTACTTTCGCGTATTATTCTATTGCTCACAACCGGTGTTTAACTGCTACGTTATATAAGGAAGCGACAGGTTATGGGGATTCCAATTCCGAAATTTTGGACTGAAACGAAAAACATGCTTTCGATCACAATTGTTTTGTTCTGTCTTGCAAATAAACAAGGAGATCGTCAAAGTTCATTTCCTGTTAGTAAAGCCGTAGACGACAGGTCGATGGGCACATGGGCGCAATTTTGTTGTAACATGTGGGGGAACAGCTTGGTGTAAAAACAATATATTGCGAAACCTAAAGAGAAAATGGTGGGAGGACATGCATAATATATTCCCATTGTCTGAAAAAGTGAGGGGGGCGCGTCCCCCGTGTCCCTCACCTAATTGCGCTCATGGATGGGCAAGGAAGAACAAAAAGCCGCCGTGCTGAAGCCGTTAGAATGAAATTTCAATGAGATGCGATAACTATACACCTCGTAAGGACCGCAACCGCGGGAAGCAACCGAGCAGTTGCCTCCCAGAAATTTTCAAAAACCTTTTGAAAGCGCCAACAACTTGTTTTTTTTTAGGTAAAACAACAAGTTTCAATCAGTTTGCCCCATAGCAAATATCAGTTGCGGCCCTGCATCTCGTAACTCAAATCGTGTTACTTCCTTTTTTCTACTGTATGTGGTTAATTGCCACAGATTTGAAATCGAAAGTTCAACCAACTGGTAGAAAATCAATAAAATGTACCTCAGACAATATCGTTGTTGTGAACAACAAAGGTTTATGGTTGTTGTGAACAACAAAGAACAAAAAAGGTTTAACAAAGGTACATGTTTTACAGAATATAAAGACGATCGCAAGATAGAAGAAAAAAATTTTCCTGGAAAGGATGTTGCGTCAAGTACTTGCATTGCAACAAATGACGATAAGATGACGTATGCAAACCTTCATGCAAGCAGTTCCAACAGGTAAGTTGCAATGATGAACGTACATCATAACTGTGCTGTTCGTAACTAGGTGCATAATGATTTTGCAAACATTTTTTCCATCTTTGTTGGCAATCTGCTAAATTTCCGTGCAGAGCACAATTATTGTCAATGTAACTCACGCTTTTCTTCCATGCATCATAGGTCTAGGAGCAGGCAAATTTTTAGGGAGTGCGAAGGAAGTTTGCTCGGCCTCTCCCAAACTTGCCTGACCTCCAAAAAAAGCTCTTCATGTCAATTCGGGCGCCATGTGATTTTCAAAAAAAAAACTAAAAAGCTTTTAATGTCAATTCGGGCGCCCGCCATCATTTTTAAATCAAAGCATGTTGGTCCCCATTTTTGCTCAGATTTTTAGGGAGTTTTAGAAGGTCCTCAAAAATTTTGCCCGGATTTTAGAACATGTTTCCCGGATTTTATGGGATTTTTCCCGGATTTTCACCAAATCAAAACTTTTGGGGATGCGGTTGCACCTCCTGCATCCCCCTTCCTACATCAGTGATATGCATATCTTATCTTGCCTGTTCCACTTGTGGCAACTTATGTTTTGTGTCCGCGAACTATAGGTCAGCAACTGTTTGCGTTTCGGAAATTATCAATTTTGGGCGCAGTTGACAGAACCTCTGCTAAACTGCAGCTGACCAGTAGTGAATGCTTTTTTCATGTGTGCACTGTCTTTTCACTCTATCTAAGTATGTAGCAAAATTTTTTCAGCAGCACTAGTAGTAATCCTTGAAACGTAAGTTCTGCGCTTCACATATTAACAGCGTTTGTTTTATACGCATTATTATTAAAGTACAGGTGTTTCAACGCTTCGCCAACAAGCAAGAGGCTTACAATTTCCATTTTGGTCGCATTTATCGCAAACAAAACTGCTTTTCAATGTTTTTTCATCATAAGTTAGGTTGAATTTCTTTCTGTTGGAGATAAGGTTAACAACTTCAATACAATAATTTGAATAATTGCCGACTCAGGTAACCGTACATTTACGAGTTAACTGCTTTCAGTTTCAATTTGTTTTCTACAGCGTCGATTTTTCTTCCTTCAACGAAAAAAGCAAAAAAACTGATCAGTTCGTCAAACTTTCTCCCAGAAACACTGATGGACGTGAAAACATGACTTGTGAAGCAACCACCAGGTTGAAACAATCAATGCTTGATCTCGATATTTGTTAGATTCGTCACTTGATGCTAAACGAACTCTGCAACTAGATTTTGTAAAAAAAAAACATTGGAAACGCTTCAGTGCACTTCTGCACTAGTTTAAAGAAAGGCAGAATGTTTTGGGGGAAAAGAGTGCACTGAAATCTCAGTAATTACTTTCAATACCAACAATCTCTTATGCCCAGTGCTTTAGAGAAGTCAACGTGAAGAACAAAGCACACAGACGTCCATTCACAGTTTTAGAAGATATGACAAAATTGCCGTTTACGTGTGGTTTTCAAGTTTCCCGCAGTAGAAACACTCTGCACTGTCTCCATGCGACATCCCTTAGATGCGTAGCGGACGCATAATGGGAACTATACTAGTGGATAGTCAGTGCGGTGCAGGACGCGGGGGTGCAGGGGGTGAAAGCGCACAGTGGCGTCGCTAGAGTGTGGGCTTCCCGGGGCGGCCTTTGAGTTTGGCGCCCCGAAGCCTGTTAAAATACGTATTGCGCAGTGACTCGCTCTTAACGTTTTATAGCCTATATACTGTATATTAACTAGTTTGTGCACCATTATTGTATTACTTTCACATCTTCAAATATAGTATGCTTTAAACGCACACCAAAAAACAAACATTATAAATAGCAGTTAAACAAAAGCCAAAATGACATATAGGGAAAAATAGTAAAAAAGTGTAAAAAATTAGGACCATCTTTATTTTTGAAATGAAAACTACAATTTTCTGCAAAGTAACTTTTCTTGCCTTTTTGTTGGCAAATTCTTTAATGACAATTTCAAAATTTGTTTAATCTGTCAATTGTTGCTCTATACATAGTATGGCAAGATTTCTCAAAGGCATGGTGCTCATACTAGATCTTCAGTAATTCTTGATCAGTTTTAGTTTCGAAAAACTCCTCTTATAGGTAGCAACACTAACAGCAATTGTGAGGAAAATCCACGGCATTATTAATATATTTAGAACAGAGTTCCCAAGGTCATACTTTTGAATAAACTGCAAAAGTTCAAGGAGGCTTTCTTTCCCCATCTTTATTCCTTCTTTAATATCAGTAATAGCAATGAAATGCTGTTTGTTCTCTCCTCTTTATCGAAGGGATCCTGATCGTAATCTATTTGACACTTATATTTATGTCAATACAGCCTATACAGGTTTACAGAATACAGCAGAACCCACATTGCTGCCAGGGGCGGACCGCCTCCCTTCACCCGGGCAAAATGCTTGAAAATCTGGGCAAAATCAGTGAAAATCTGGGCAAACAACTTGAAACTACGGGCAGAGATGGCGCCCAACGATGTTTGATTTTGAAAAATTTCCGCCCAACGTTGTTATATTTTGAAAAATTGACGCCCAACATGTGCAGAATCACATGAAGACCTTTTTTATGTTTTTTTGGAGGTCATCCCAAAACAAAGTGTTTATGNTCTGTGTGGGGAGGATATATTCGCACAAAGAGTTGCCTGAAAACATTTCCGGCAAGTTTGGCGAAATTTNGGCAAAACTGTTTTGCACTCCCTAAATTTTGCCTGCTACTACATCTATGTGTATAGTTGTCG
>JGI24022J15233_10004791_pt1 | contig 14100 bp, 8 predicted proteins | sample Ectturendosymbi2_FD_15233 | JGI IMG/M metagenome (IMG submission 15233) | reverse complement strand
ATCATGGAATACTATAAATCAGTGGAGATTTTAACAAATTTTCAATATCAAGCCTCCCTGCACAAACGTAAAGCCCCCCCAGTGAACACTTTCTGGCGACGGCTCTGGGCAGATTGATCCTAACAGCTCACACAAACGCGTATCTGTTCTGTCCTCACAGTAGTTGTACATGTAACAGCCACATCAATACTGTAAAAATGATATTTTCTCGCTTACGTTATGTGCATTTTCAATTCTTGTGTAGGTTAGTTCAGCAAGTTTGAAACTGTCAAGCCTGGGTGTCCGCCAACCCAGCCGCATAGTATACCTTCTCTGCTCGACTGCTGTTCGAAGAGACATTCGCGCAGCCATTTTTTTATTTGTGAACCGCCCCATCGCAGCGTTGAGTGTGTTTTCCTGCACTCTTTGGATGCACAACCTTATATTTTTGCAGTTGTGAACTGCACTGACGTAGCACTGAATAAGTTCTACTCCCCTGTTTTAACGCGTTGCCGGATATTTTTGCAGTTATGAACTGCTCTGTCTGAGCGCTGAGTGCTGTGTTTTGCTCCGGTTTCCTAACTTGAAGCGCTAATCATTATGTGTATTACAGTGACACATTGTAGGCTACAATAACAACTAAGGAGAGTGCGTGTAGAATAATATGCACGCTGTGTCAACAAACTTCGCCAAACACCAAAATGACGTCATATTGTGACGTCATAAATAGCGTATATCCAATTACATTGATTATCATACGTCACTCCACTGCTAAATACTAGAATTTGTTCGGGGGCGTACAATCAAGCAGTCGTCCCATGCATCACCAGACATCTTCACGCCACTGACCGAACCTTATTGAAAAAAATGTCCTTGAAAAAATTTCAAGTGATCTGGCAGCCCTATCTTACTCAGATGAGGCAACCACCGCAAAGTATACATCCTCGTCTTCTTTCGTGTATTTGTGTTTTTTTTCTCTTTACTGCGATGCATGTTAAAAGTCTAGCGTTTTGCGTGAGGGAGTGAAGACGTTACACAATACAACAATCACAAACGCGGTCGCTTTCCTTAGCACAGTTCTCGACTTGCCGTTACCCCTGCGCTTTGGGCTGTGCAAAATAGGTCTGCTTTTGTTACAAGTTTATATTTTAATGCCTGGTGGCAGCATGGAAAGGAAAAACAGCAGTGAAACTATGAATGCAATATGGAAAACTTATAACTGACGCAAGATTTTAGAAGCCTTCAAAGCGAAAAATTAGTTGTAAGGACTGTTACCAGTCCAGTCTGTGAGTCCGTAGGATGTCTGCATCGATGTTTTGCAACATAAATGTGAGTGGATGAGTTTCTTGTCGGATATAAAGCCTTTAGTTGAACCATAATGCAGCGTGTAAAAAGCTCTAGCAACAGATGTACGTTGGCAAATAACCTGCTGGTATCTAGCAAAAATGTATTGAACGTGCTCCATTGCTCAATAAATTATGACGTAACAAAGTAATTCTACATCTCACTCCGCCAACGGGGACAACGCCGCGTAGCATTGAATTGCAACTTGGTAGCACGACGTAGACGTGCCTCAACAAACCATGCTACTCAGCTCCAACGCAGAAACTTTTGCAAAATACCAGCCATATGCAACGAGGTGGAATGAAATTGGCTTTACGCTGTCATGACACTTTTTACTCAATGGGCGGTATTTGCAGTCCAAAATTTTGGGTATAACGGCACCTTTTGCCCCCACCTGGCTTCGCGCCTGGCAACAGTGACCGATGACCATGTAGTTTTGATCCTTGTGTTGCAATTTCAAACCATCTCACGCCGGCTACAAAACAACAAATGTTACATGGTTAGCGAAATCTGCAACCGACAACGACATGCGTATAGCTTATTGTAGCTCATTCTTAAATCACATAAATTTGAGCAGAAAAGAATTTTCTGGTGCAAATTTTAACTTATTTACTGGTGACTGTGATATTGGCTGAAATTCGTGGTTTCAAATAATTGGTTATCGGTTGATTCTCACCTGTTTTTGCTGGCCTGGATGGATAGAGAAGCAGATCCTGAAGATATGCAATATCTGTCAATTAAAGATTGAACAAGCAGTAACAGTGGTCTGATAACTAAGGCACGAGGCGTGTGAATTACTGTAGGTACCCGGTAGGTCCTACATAGAAACAAAGTTCTTTGCTATATGTTGGTTGAGCAGCTGTTTCGCCAGTCTTATTCAGCATATTATCTGTTAACGTAGATTTATTTATCATTGAAAAAATAAATGGCACGTTATAACTAGCAATTTTCTTGTTTCGTCAATTTCCCTGTTCGATGTCCCAACACTCGTAAATGTTAAAGTAAGTAAAACTTCAAAACTACCTTAACTTGATTTAACTGCAGTGCTTCGTCATTGACTTTCAGCTCACAGCGATACGCGATACCTTTTTCGAGAGGCATAATGTTTCAATTTGTTTGCGCTAATTTTCATTCCAAACTCATTGCAAGCAAATTGCTTGTCTGAGGATATGCAGTGCTTACTGGGGAAAATATTTTGCTGAAGACACGTTAAGCTTTAAGTGTAAAAGCGATTGTTTAAATGTAGCGCCCAAATAGCTCAAATTGCTCAGATCCTTGGGCAAGAATGAAACAAAAAAGTTGGTAAAAATAGATAAAATTCAGTTTAACACCTAGGCTACATCCCACTGGATCAAATATTTGACTTTAACTACAACCTCAAATGAAACAAAAGTTTCAATCGACTATTTATCAAAAACAAGATATTCAACTTCATTTCTATGCTTTTCAAATAGCTTAAGAAAAAATTTTGGGTAAATTTCGTTTGGTAACACGTTAGACTAATCAAGCCAGGCCTCGTATGTTGATTACCGAAATAAAAGTAGGAAAAATTAAATACAACAATAAAACAACATCTTTTTAGAGTTCTTTTAACATCTGTTACGAGGAATTTAATTCAGTAAGACAACTCTTTTTCTGTAGGCTAATGACAAGAATCTGGTATATAATGTGTTCCAAAATATTTTATCATATTGTAACCTATCAATTAGTCGATTAATTGTTTTCAAATGATTGTAAATTTTAAGAACATGTGTAGTTAACCTCAAAATATTATGTTTCATGTTTTATGCGTTTATTTTGATTATAGAAATTAGCATTCACTTCAACAGAAACGGCTTTTGGTGTCTTAGGTTATCCTCAAGCACAATGGTACATAGCATGCATTTGCATAAAGCCCCGGCTGTAGTAAAAATTTGGAAACGGCACAAACAGTTCAAAGAGCAAGGTTATTTGCATGGGCCAAAGGTTTACGACGACACCCAAGAGATAGTCGAGAAAGTTTGAGAAGCATTTGTGCAAATCACCCAAAAGCGGTTGATGTATATCGCGCGTGTCACAGACGGTGTGTGAAATCGTTTTTAAAATCCACATAGGTCTGAATTCTTCAATTAATTTTTTAAAATAAATCTTGTTCTATTAAACATAAGCGTATTTAATTTCGTGCGCTTCGAGTTTATAGTTATTTCTTATGTCTTTTGGAACACCCTGTATTTTTATCGCTTTGTGTCCAAATAACGTGAGTATTACTTGATCTCGTCGGGCCATAAAAAAGCTTTAAGCGTGCTGTAGATTCCTCACCCCTGCAGTCTGTAGAGCCTTATAATATTTGAATACTAGAGTGACTTCAACAATGTGTTGTTTGAAAAACTCTTTTGCATGAGTGGTAGGAATTTAGATTTTTTTCAGCCAGTTCTGTCACTCTTCTCAAATTTGCTCTACTTTGGTTCAAGCAATGACTTTCCATTGTAGCAAATAAAAAGATCAATTAATTATTTCACACAAAATGCCTAAAGCATCATTATGAAGATACAAAGAGTGTCTATACTACCCGTCTAAATAGGTTATGAACTTGCAACGTAAAGGTATGCGCTACAACTGCCTATTCGGGTAATCAACTGGCCGCTATACACTTGCCCGGTTCGCCTAACTGTTTACCTCAAAATCTGATGTGTGTCAGAATGTGTTCTCTTCTCTCCCACCGTCGGATCCCCTGTATGAACACGAGTGAATGACGTTATAGTTCAGGCCCTATTAAAGTGTTTTCCTCCTCTCAGTATTGATTGTGTGCTAACACCTACTCTGTAATGCGCTATGACTTGCCAATTTTATGCTCTTGTGGTATTAAATTGTGCTTGTGATATGGACCATGAGTCTGCAGCAAATCAATAAAACAAATAAATAAAATAAAATTCCGTGAGATCGAGCAAACCGTCCGCATGAATCTCACTACAACGTCAGTGGTTCGTCTGAGACAGAGTTGCAAAATCATTAAAATTACCTCTGCACATTTTGAGGATATTTTACAGCTCATAAATAGAGCACCATTTTCATTGTTTTGTGAATCTCGCAGTGTCTTTTTGGGCGAAAAGAACAAGTAAAATCTAGATCATTGCGCTTGTCTTCCAGAGGTTTAAATTCGTTTTTTTCTTTACTACCTTACATGACTGAATTTGGAATAGGGCTTACTTACATCTCATGAACAATAGCATCGGGTAAGTTCGTAAGAGCTAAGAAATTTCATCTGTTTCTGACGAAAACATTACTTTTGCTCGGATACATAAGTACAGGAAAAGAGAAGGTATGTGCGGTGAAAGGTTTTAAAATTAGTTTTTATTAGTTTTGGTTTGGGTACTTAATTGGGTTAAAACAGACGTTTTCAGGCTGTTTGAAGATAACCACAGTAATTTTACTTTTTGAAAGTGATTGCTTTCAATAACATTGTAAGCTCTACAACCTCGATATGTTGTAGGGGTTTTAAAATGTTGGAACATTATTACCAGATACTTACCAGCGTTGTTCGCAATTTATATAAAATACCTCACTATTTCGAATTCTTGTTTCTTGCTCTCCACGGTTAGACTCGGATGCCGTTTTCTGTTTCCAGCAGTGTGTTGTCCTCTTGCTGCCCACCAATACATACAGTGATTTTTATTATACACTCAAACTACCATGAAGAACTCATTGTGATTGCTGCGTTGGAAGACTTTCTACTCTTCTGTAACATTTGATTTTGACTTCGAGAAATGTTAACACATTTTTGGAGAATAACGAGCAGGTTTTTAACACATGTAAAACTCAGGTAACAACATGGAGCCTGTGGGTAGGTTATCATTTCTGTTGTTTACACAGCAAGTTAAAGTGTCGCAGTTTCTCATAGGACTAACAAAACTTTTCGTTGAAAACATGTTGCTCTAAGTTGTAATTTTGAGTACTTTCTAATATTCAGCTTGCAGAATGAAGATGTCAAACCCCGATTTTGTTTTCAGAAGTATTGATTAAAAGGTTTAGAAGTATGGTTTCATTTCTTAACATTACCTAAATATGATATCCGCTTCAGGAACAAAGCTTTTCATGACTCTATACCGCGAGCGATCATATAAGCCAATTGCAAAGCAGTAACTTGCATTGCATGTTAAAGCGATTTGGACTCCGTCAATACATCACGAGACGAGTTAATCTTCAACTTACGGTTCAATAAGTGCAAAGCCTCGTAACCTTTGTGGTATAATATGCAACTGTTGGTTGCACCAAGGGTGCAATAAAAAGCATAGAGCAGCTCTGCATCACAATGCTGAGGAACAGTTGTAGGAGCGTAACCAAATATCAAGCCGCAATGCGCGTAGGAAAACGTTAAGCCACGTTAATAGATAGTAAGAAAGTAACGCTAAGCATACGCGAAACATGAGGCAGTGCCCGAAAAATCTGCAAAAACCATATTCAGGACAAATCTATGCAACTGTTTTTTGCAAACAGCTGAAAAGCATTCAGTTGCAGTTTAGTGTGTGGAGTAGAGCGCAGGACGAGCAAACTTTGCGCAGAACAGCTAAATCAACCAACAAGCTTTACAAATGACCAGCGTTTCAAAACAGATTGTGTGATTGCTTTCAGAGTGGTCAAATAAAGCAGTGCTTCTTAACCTTTTTCGGTTTCGTTCACTCCTGCCATCGATTGCCGCATTCCCATTCAGCCTATTGTGAATGTGTGGTCGATGTGACAACAATCATAACATAGTAGCTCGAATGTTAATTGTTAGACCACGGTATTTGATCTATTCACAGCATGCTTTCCGCCGTGCAGCAAATTGGTTACGATCTTCAAATTTGGTTTGATTACAGACTCAGCTACGCAAAATGTNTTTTTGTTTAATCAGCACACGTGCTATTTGAACAAAGGAAAGAAGAAGCTCTTTAGTAGAAGAGTCATTTGCCACTGATGAATGGAGAGAATTCTACTGTTTGCACATTCCTGCTGTTGTTTGAAAAAAAANCAAGGGGGCTGAGGGCCCCGTTTGAGAAACCCTGTCCTAGACAATCTGAAGGTAACTCAGATATAAACGCATATTAGATGTTGGAACCAATACCAGTCTGGTAACAAACAAATATCACAAATAGGCTACTCCTGTACTTCAATTCGCTAGGCTGCATTTCGACTTATAAGGCTACTGTGATGAGTGTTCAGGTGGATGAAATTTCGAAAGTACTGCGATTCTAACAGATACCTTTTGCACATGAGTACAGGACGCTCATGCAGAGAGCACAACAGAGATTCCACCACTCGATTGAATAAAACACGGCGTCTTTCGGTAAAATCTATCGCCATTACGTAATAGACGCAGTTAATTGCACCGATGTACGGTTTTGCTGAAGTGATAAGTTGCTGACTGCTGAAGACGCAAAGTTAGAAATCTTGAAGTTCGCCGTTTTATTCATAATTGCTGATATATTTTGGGCAAAAGAACAAGACAAATGCATGATATCAGAGGATACAAAAATTAGGAACAGAAATCTCATTTACCCTTCATTCATTCCTCTTCTTTCATTCACCCTTGCAAAAATTTCATTCACCCTGGGGTGAACCATTCATCCGGTTAAGAAACACTAAACTAAATTATTGGCATTTTATGGTTTGGTGTAGAACTTTTCTTTGAAAAATTCTAAGTTTTTAAATCCAACAGGTATTTCAAAAATTTGTGATTTATATCTTTCTTGGGTGAAAAGCTTCACATTATGCACAAAAACAGTGAAGGGTACACTTTCCTTGTTTCACCTTGTATGAATGCATTTCCAGCATAGCCAGAGCTAAGACAAACACGAATGAGTCGAGCATAATTACTGCAAGAAAACATGGTCCTGGCGTAAAAATGTTGAATTGTTTTTTGTTTTTTTTGTATCACACATGAGGAACAAAAACTTCATTGGGAATATTTTACACACAGGACTACGGCAGTACGACACCAGTAGTGGATTCTAATCTATCGAAAAACAAATCCTTAAACATACGTTTATTGCTGCTGTGATGCCACAGTAAAAATCAGCCAACTCACAGGCAGACGCGAGAAGATGAATGTGACGTANCCATATATTCAGATGCTCACAGCTGTAATAGGAGGATGATCTCTTAACCCGGTGGTTCCCAAACCGGGGGTAATATGCGATTCTTCGAGGGGTAATGCAGAACCAAAACCACAATGTTGTAATAATACATAATCGCCTACCTTGATTTAGGCAACGGATCAAACAAGTTTGGGAACCACTGTCTTAATCGAAGGTCATCGATGGTCTGTCCGAATTGCACTGTTGTACTAAGTTCAATGATTTGATTCACTGTTCCTTTCTACAGCAAGTTACTCTATTTCGATTTGTTTGTAGTTTGAAAACTGGAAACGTTATACAGACATGTAAAACTTGCTGAAAATCAAATTTTCTGAAGCTTGCATGCCACTTTTTGAACATCTCCAGTATCTAGCAGTTCTTTGGCTGACAATTTTTGCCAACAATTAAAGCTTCGCGTGCCGAACAGACCGCATTATAAGGTTGTTATGGAGGAGGAGAAAAAAGAATATTTGTTTAAGGTAAGGCATAAACTAGAAACGCGATGTTGCAAATGTTGCAAGATCCTATCGTTGTGCGGCACTCTGTGGCAACAATTGGTTACTTAAAACCGCCTGCAAACCACACTCTTGAACTTGAGAAAGAAAAGTTTTATTATCCTTTTCAATATACTTTGTGGTGTATCACGAGTAGTCTGCAGACGCTATCTCCGCTTGGTCTACGGCTCTAAGCCGTGGGTCACGCGGTTCCTTTCGCAGTGGTTGTTGCACTGGTGATGCAGGCCAATGGCAGCACCGCGCGTGATACATTCGCTTGCCCCCACCCATTAATGCCGAAACGTGGNTGGACAGGTCGCAAGCACTGTTTCTCAAGTCTTCGATGTGACCCGGGCAGGATTTGAATCCAGCCTACCAGCTTCAGTGGCGCGCCCTCTATCCCATCACGCGACGAAAAACAACATTTCGATGGCAAATACCTCTTTTGCGCAGTAGTTAGAACCTTTGTTTGACGGAACTAAAGCAAAGATACAAAAGACAGAAAAGTACTGAAATAAACTGAGAAATACCTTTACCCATCGCATATGCTTTGCTAAGTATAGTACACTTGCACAGGTATTGGTGATTGGAGATCTTGGTGTTGGGAAAACAAGCATCATCAAAAGGTATGTCCATCAAATCTTCTCGCAGCATTACCGGGCAACAATCGGGGTCGATTTTGCACTCAAAGTTATAAACTGGAATGCAGAAACTCTAATCAGATTGCAGCTGTGGGATATTGCAGGTAAATATGCTTAACAAGTAAACTTATGTTGACTTCGCTTGAGTCCACACAAATAATTCATGAAAATACGCATCTATTGTATTTTCATAGTAAATGCATTTCCCTATGTTCGCCAAAACTGTTTGTGAAAAAGTTTGTCTTAACTTTCCTGTTTTGATCAAAATTTGCAAAAACAGTTACTTACTGTATGGCTACGAGTACCTTTTCATGTTGTGCTCATGATGCAGGTCAGGAGAGATTCGGGAATATGACTCGGGTTTACTACAGGGAAGCTGTGGGCGCATTCGTCGTATTCGACGTTACAAGAGCTTCTACATTCGAAGCTGTGTCAAAGTGGAAACATGATTTGGACACCAAAGTTTGTTATAAGCAAAGTATTGCTGAAACGCTGCATTTGTTTTTGCCTTTCACTGTTTCGCTGCAACGTGCTGTAAAAAGATGTTCAAAGCAACAGCCCTGCTTGAAGTTACCGGAATGAAAGTGATATGTAAACGTTGAAGAACTTGCAAGTAACTAACGCAAGCAATGGTCGAAGCGCGTTGAGTGTCTGCTGCTCGTTGAATAGCTCATAAACATTTTTAATAGACATAGCCTAAACAGAATCGTACATGATTTCCTTAGAATGTTCCAAGAAAAAAACTTGTTAACAACAACAACGTACACACCTATTATTTAAATGAAAACATATTGGACGTTTCGAAAAACAACTGTTTTCATCATCAGTAAACCTTTGTTTCTTTCGAAGAGCTGACATTTTTGTTTTATAAGGAGTACGACTGATGGGCTATTAGCACGATTCCAAACCAAGGCGATGAAGAACTTGGTTACAACACTAACGTCTTTAAACTACATGAATTTGTTAATGGACAAATTGTCGGCTAAACCAACCGTCAACAAGAATTCCGTCTATCCGTGAACTTTGCAGCAATACAATGTCCGAAATCCGATATTATTCTAGAGCTGAACTATTGTTTTACCAAATTGATCAGAACTATTCAGGCTATTGTACTGATCAATTAAAAAGACTCACATGCATACTTCCTGATTATGCGTCAAAAAATAATTCGGTTTGGCCGACATTTGGTAATTTAGAACAGAAAAACTCAGCGTATTTTAACTTTCTGATAAAGTTATTGAAAACCAAGTAAAAGTAATTACAGCGTTATTTTCATTTTTCTACTAATATACTAACTTTATCGTTTTCCACCACCTACTGTAATCAATTTCCATGAGTGAATTAGTGATGGCTTTTTGCATTCGTGTCTGGCTGAACATAACAGAAATGAACAGCGGACATTTGGGTATTAAAACCAACGCTGATAGAAAATGCATATGACCATGCGCGTATCAAAAAAATATTTTGGAGGACGAGAAGTGTTTACTCGAATAAATAATTGGATTTACTCATTCATGATAGTTTTTGCTTAACGGTTCAATAATTTTCGTCCAAAATTTGGGGGGCCACTGCGACTTCTGTCGCTATGGCTACGTCCCTCCTTAAAACTGCAGTTAATGCAAAATTGACAGTTATACTCGGATTTCAATGAGTGACTGTATTTATATTACTTCACCATCACTTCACTTTTTACGACGACACGCAACGGTTCGTAGACTGAAATCTGGGTTGTCGTGTCACGTCTGGGAGGGGTCAACGATAAGACAAGCGACTATGAAGCAGGGAATCATAGTGTTTAACTGCTTGAAGGGGAGAGAAATGATATCTGATGGCGTTTGCGGTTAAAGTTCTCAGCCTATTAACAGCAAATGGAATATTGATGCTGTCACATTATTATGAGAATTCATCTTTTTTCTAAGACACTGGTGAAAAAACGGAACGGCTTTCTGGCATAACATCAAAAAGTCGACGCATCTCACCTACGAATGTTTCAAATCACCAAAAAGTAAATGATTATAAAGGCCGTCTTTCCCAAGTGCCAAACAATGCTTCAGGGAATTACAACAGCGAGAAAGACATTCCACTATGTTTGGTATTGTGCAGAACATAGGTGTAGGACCAAGCAAATTTTTGGAGGTGCGAAGGATTTTTGCCCGAATTTCCCCAAACTTACCCGAAAGTTGTTGCACAACTTTTGCCAACAAATTTTCTCCCACAAAGATCACGAATACCTTTTTTTGTGCGACCTCCAAGAAAAATGTCTTCATTTGTTTTTTTGAAAACCGTTGGGCGTCAGTTTTTGAAGTCACACAACGTTGGGCGCCATTTTTGCCCGGGTTTTCTGGGATTTCGCTCAGATTTTCAGGGATTTTGTCCAAATATTCGGGAATTTCGCCCAGATTTTTGACAGATCAAATCTTTTGGGGGTTCGCTTGCACCCCCTGCACCCCCGCCTCCTACACTACTGGTCCAGAACAGAAACAAAAGTTTACAATTTACAAAGCTGACTGACAATAAAAGTTCCTACCCTTAAAAATCACGCTGGCTCATTGTTATACGCTTGTGTATAGACTAGCATGTCACACTGAAAATCCTCGGTGATTTGACTAAATTTGTAGAATCAACAAACGGTTTAAGGTGTTCGCCACTATGGTCGGCGGAACAAAGGGTTTCGGACGGTCCGGGCCACCCAATGTGTATCAAAGGGGTCAGAGATACGCGGGACTAAAGTACATCACCTTCAAAATTTTTTTGAGTACTCGATCATGTCGATAAGGCAAGTTATTTTATCTCAACGTAGTTGCGTCCTCTGTGGCAAAACAATCTGTTTGCAGTAAAGAAGCTGGAATGGTCGTACGTACGCTGTAAAACTTAAAAATGTTACGTAGTTCCAAATACGTTTTACTCGCAGAAGAATGCCCATAGGATACAAAGACTTACGAACTGATAGGACGAAAACATGTTTATGTTGAAACAGTTTTGGTTTATAAGTTACCAGTATTACTTCGAAATTAGTCTCAATCTCGTTTACGACAATTCAATCAACCATGATGTAGATTCTAGATAGTACGCCCAGATCGGATCACCCACTACAAAATTCGTTCCACCGCCTCTACACAGTGGAGTACGCAGAAAATTTCATGGGGGAGTTTCATTCAGTGGCATGTGGTGGTCATTTGTATTTAGTGTGCGCTGTTTGTGGCGTCACAATTTGACGTCATATTCATGTTTCCAAACCAACGTTTTGGCGAAGCTTGTTGACACAATATGCATATTATTCCACACACACTCCCCTATTTTATGTGTCATTGCACTGAATATAAACTATCAGAACTCCAGGTTAGGATATCGGAGGAAAATAAACTCAACGCTACGACACAGCAGTTCATAACTGCAAAAATATCAGGCTGCGCATTAAAAACGGGGAGTAAAACACACTCATCACTGCGTCCGAGCAATTTACAACTGCAAAATCAGGCTGCGCTGATGTCCTGTCGAATACGAGCAGTTGAGCATAGAAAGTGTGCGGCTGGACTGGCTGGCGCACACCCTGGTTTGCAAGATCGAATCTTGCTAAACTGCACAAGAATTGAGAATGCGCATAGAGTACGCAAGACAACGTTGGATTTTTTGTTATGTATACAAGTCCAACAAACTCTTAGTTCTCATTTTTCCCTGCTGTGACATTATCAAATGCCTGAATACTTCTCTGTTAAAAACTGCTGTTTTCGAGCTCGTGCAACAGTTCTACCCCGCTACAGAAATTGGTAACGTAGTCAGTGCGGTCAGCGCTTGCGCTGATCAGCCTTAGCAGATAAAATAAGGACAATTCGTTCGGATAAAGTGAACCATCGCGGAACACAATCTTGAACATTCGTAGTGGACGAAAGGTCTGCAAAAAGTGGTGAGATGGTTTTTGGACGCAGACGATGACCCAGATTCCCACCAAAACCTAATTATTACTTTATGGCCCATTTACAATGTTCCTTGAAATTTGCATGCAAATTCAATCCGTGGTATTTGCATTTAGTCGACAAATTAAGCAAAAAGTATGCGAAAACATCTCCTTTGTGCAGGTAAAACGTTTTTGTAAAACATCAAGCTCAAGGGTTTTTTTTATCCCCAACCCCCCTTGCGTACGCCCTTGCCCCTACATACCGATATGTCAGAACCAATTTGGAAAAGTTTATGTGCGGCCTACTATACTATTCCGCCGCCTTTACTACGCATAGAGTTTGCCTATGACTGCTGGCGGCTCTTTTTCCATTTTCCCTTAGACCAGTGGTTCTTAACCTTTTTTACATATCTTACCTCCTTTTATCAAACAAGATTACCAGATTTACCCCCAAAACACTCAGTAGTGCTCAGTTCTTAAAAATATGAAATTAACAGACTTTTACAGTTTAGAATGATTTATGAAAATTTACATTTGCTGCAAATTATGGCTCAGTAAATTTACCCCATTTGAAGATGAAATTTACCCCCCGTGGTAAATTTATCCCAGGTTAAGAACCACTGCCTTAGACGTTGCTTCTTTTGTTTTGTTCATTGCATACTAATCTCTCAATATTCCGACTAAGAGGCAGACTCTCTGCCGCCGCGCGATCGCTTTCCTCTTTCAATAAGCTTAACGTTTTCTGTAACGTTTCGTTTATCAACCAATTTTTCGATTAGGAGGCAATCACCGCACCAAATACCTGTTCTTAAAGGTAAACAGTGTACTACTGAGCTATCGCGTGCCCCTCGAACAGGGCCGGATTAACCATTGGGCAAACCGGGCAAATGCCCGGGGCCTCGCGCTTGAATGTCAAAACATTCCTTTTAATGGTTTTTCGTATTTTTAGGCTGTTAACCACGCGTCAAAATTGTAGAGCTTTTTGATTACTGCATTTAGTATATAGGTTAAGGAAACTGACAAATTTGGCACTTATCGTTTTTGAGTGACTTAAAAGAATTGAACCAAACGTTACCACGTTTTGTGACCCAAGAATTAAATCGAATCAGTGCATCCATGGGCGTCCGCAGAAAATTTTCCAATGAAGACAACGTCGAAATTTTGCTTATCCTTTTCAGGTTGCTGACGATGCATGCACATGGACGTTCACAAAACGCTTTACCCTTTCTAGCTCATTAGTTTGTGGTGGTTGAACCTCAATTCACAATCTTTTGTCAGAAACGTTTTCTTCATTTCAGCTATCAGAAATGCTTTTTCTTTTCATAAACTGCCTAATATCCATTTTCGACCACTTTCTACAAACAAGTCATAATTCAAGAATAATCAACGGCCAAAACAACATGAGCGGTGAAAAAATAAGAAAGTTAGACACTCTCGCAAAAACTGCTACAAGCAATGAGAAGTAGAACTATATGTTGGCAAGACTGTAGGACAACTTACTTCAGTTAGAACACCACGCAGGCTTAAAAAACTGAGAATATGAATTACGAAAACTCGTCACAGCAAATATAGCTTTGCACTTTGTGCTCACTGAGAAATCAGAGCTAAGCCTTAACGATAAAGACGTAGCATGGAGCCTGAGATTCTTGGAGATA
>JGI24022J15233_10004790_pt1 | contig 14101 bp, 11 predicted proteins | sample Ectturendosymbi2_FD_15233 | JGI IMG/M metagenome (IMG submission 15233) | reverse complement strand
AGCAGAGATAACTTTGGTGCAAGCTTTCGAATTAGCTGAGAGCCTAGACAGAGCTCAACGCCAAGCTTTGTCTATGGGACAGTCACCGACTCAACTTTTGTCTTCGGCCGCCTTCGACCTGAAACGTGATTTTCATGGTGAGCGTCCAAAAGTATCGTTTAACTATCCGACTGATTGCAACCTGAACCATTCTCCGCCTTCATGTCCTTCTACCACTGTCACACAGAGATGTGTGAATAAAGAGATGGCTAAGATGTCAGGTAAAAGGTGTTCTTTTTGTGGTGGACTATTTCATCCGCGATACTCTTGTCCTCCTCATGATGCTACCTGTTTCAGTTGTGGCAAACCAGGACATTTCGCACATGTGTGTCAGTCGAAAACAGGTTCTAAATCTGCGCCTTCTAAGGCTGTCATTTCTGTCTCATCGATCGAAAAAACGTTATCTTGCTAGTACTCCCTCTAGTCTTAAACCTGCTGTGGTTGACAGCCTATTAGATGACTTTCCGGTTCATATCTTGGTGGACTCGGGCCCTTCTGAAAATTTTGTCGACTTCAAAATCTTCCAGAAATTGCACGTAGCTATTAACGGATTGCCTAATTCAATCGGCATGGCATCTTCTGAGGTATCGATTCCTACCTGTGGCATTGTTGTAGCTACACTTTCTTTCCACAATCGTACTTACCCAACCACGACCTTCAGTGTTATCAAGAACCTTTGTTCCGATGTGATTGTTGGCCAGGAGTTTCTTAAGCTGCATTCATTCGTAACCTTTGTGATGAATGGCCCTGAAGATTCTCTGACAATTCCACCCTTGAAACCCCAACAACTATCTGTAGCCGCAGCCAGACTGGACCCACCTCGCTTGAGTTTCTCCTTCCTGAATGTACTCCGATAGCTTCCCGCTTGAGGAAATACACACCCGAGGATGCCAAGTTCATCGAATCTGAAATTCAATGACTGCTAGTGGCCAACATAATCGAGCCTGCTCGATCACCATGGCAAGCACAGGTTCTTGTTGGGCACCAAGGTCCGAAAAAGAGGTTAGTGATTGATTATTCAATGACTATAAATCGATTCACATTGTTAGACGCCTATCCGCTGCCACACATAGAAGAAATGGTAAACAAAGTAGTGCAAGCCAATTACTACAGTTCCCTTGATTTACGATCCGCTTTACCATCAGACTCCCCTGTTAGAAGAAGAAAGGTTTTACACGGCTTTTGAAGCGGGAGGTGAACTTTACCAATACAAACAACTCCCATTCGGCGTTACAAACGGTGTCTCCGCGTTTCAACATTCTATTGATTGCTCCATCAAAAGGTATCAGCTTCAGAAAGTATATGCATACCTTGACGACATGACCATCAATGGCGAAACGATAGAGGAGCACGAACTAAATCTCAAATGCTTACTTGATGCTGCGGCTGAATGTAACCTTACTTGAAACAAAGAAAAATAAAAAATTCGCATGACTTCGCTCAGGATGCTTGGTTATCTCGTTTTGTAACAAAATTTAAAACCCGATCCTGAACGACTCCAAGCGCTGTTCAACCTTCCTATTCCGAGTTCTTCACAAGAGCTCAAACGTGTTTGTGGTATCTTCGCCTACTATGCCAAGTGCATCCCAAATTTTTCACAAAAGACGAGACCTTTATTACAAGCATCTCATTTCCCTATTGGTCCCGAGGCTGAACGTGCTTTCACAGAGTTAAAGAGTGATTTAGGCAAAACCAGCCTAGGCGCTATTCAAACGGGTGTCCCTTTCGTACTTGGAACCGACGCTTCAGATAATGCTATAGCTGCTGTTCGGTCTCAAGGTGGTCAACTTGTGGCGTTCACGTCTCGCACACTTAGCCATTGTGAGAAACGCTACCCTGCCGTTGAAAAAGAAGCGACTGCTGTGATTGAAGCTGTGCGTAAATGGCAACATTTTCTCAAAGGACGTTACTTTACTATTGTCACTGATCAAGAAGCCATTTCGTTCATGTTTGACCAGCGCCACCATGGCAAGATAAAAAAATACTAAAATACTTTGTTGGTGACTGGCACTGGGACAATATAACTTTGATATTCGACATAAACCCAGCGTTGAGCATGTTGCACCTGATACATTTGAGGATGTGTAGCGCGCCTGGAATCTCTCTCCTCGAACTACACAAATCTCTTGGTCACCCAGGTCATGCTCATTTTTATCACTTCGTTCGTCAGCATAATTTACCTTTCTCAAGTGAAGAAACCAAAGCCGTGCGCAAAAATTGTCATACCTGCACTGAAGTAAAACCCCAATTTTTCAAGCCTGAATCTCAAACCTTGATTAAAGCTGTGCGTTCGTGGGATCGTGTAAGTGTCGACTTCAAAGGCCCAGTGTCTGGCCCTCATCCATATCTTCTTCTTGTTGCTGACGAACACTCCCATTTTTCATTTATTTTTCCGTGTAAAAATATGAAGTCATCCACTGTAACGCAATGCTTGTTGTCGCTATTCTGTTTGTTTGGTTTTCCTGGTTGCGTGCACAGTGATAGAGGCGCTCCTTTCGTATCTCGAGAAACTAGGTCCTTCCTCACCATTCGTGGCATCTCCTTCAGTACCTCAGCTCCATACCATCCATAGGGGAACAGCCAGTGCGAACGCTCAAACCAAACTATCTGGTGAACTATAAAACTGTTGCTGCATAGTAAGCATCTTTCCGAAGAACACTGGGAAACGGTTCTGCCAGAAGCTTTCCATGCTGTCCAATCCCTTGTTTGTCTTTCAACAAATGAAGCTCCCCATGAATGCTTCCTGCACTTCCCCCGCAAAGCCATGACTGGTTCTGCGCTCCCTTATGGTTATTGCATCCAGGACCCATTCTTCTACGTCGCCATGTTCGAAACAAGGGCAACCCCTTATGCAACCCGGTTGAACTCATGGAGGGTAATCAGATGCATTCTGTGATACGTCTAGGTAATGGCCAAGAAACTATGGTGTCTACATCTGACTTAGCGCCTTTTCCCAGGTCTCAATCAATTGCCGAAGAGCTGACAACAGACGTTGCCTCGCATCCCACGACTCCGAGTGGTGTGGACAATGTCTTACCCGATTGTCGTGGCGATCTGCTGCCTGCCGCTGAGCAGCTGTCACCGTTGCCAGGGTTAACCTCTCCATTGCTGAGCACTGACTCATTTCCGTCACCACCGCATGCAGATGTGCAACCCCTACGTCAGTCTACAAGATTAAGAAAACCCCCTGATCGTTTTGGTGATTGGTCCGAATAATTTAAAAGAGGGGAGAGTGTGACGGTTTTGATGTCCGCGGTTGCCTGCACTGATTACTCCACATTATTGATTACATGCCGCATCAAATTGCATTGCTTTGCCTGGTCATTTGTGTCACATGTCGGTATCAGATCATGTTTAGTTTTGTACCAGGCAGTTATTGTGTTACGCTGAAAATGTTGATTCGTGCTGGTGTTCTTAGTTGAATAAATCCTGGTGAAAGGTTTCGTTTGCCGATAGGCTTCTTGTGACAGATCCGTGTGGCATATGTGGAAGAAGAGCAACGGCTAACTCAATCTTGTGCACAAATTGTAGGAAATGGATTCATGGAAGATGTGCAAAGATCAGGAGAGTTTTCCCAGTTTTACAAATAAATTTGTCTGTGCTTGGTGTAGGAACGTTGCAGAAAAAGCAGTGGACACTGTTGAAAAGTTATGTGATGAAGTGGAAACAGTGAATAGTTTCTGTTATTTGGGCGACAAATCAAATGCTAGTGGAAGGTGTGAAACAGCAGCAACAGGTAGAACAAGACTTGGATACAGGATTGTGGAGTCAGCGGTAAAATGTCTGACTCCAACTCTGACCTTTCTGAAATTTCCAACTCATTAACATGTTTGCTGCCGATGTACAAATGTATTGTTGTACAAAAACATGCATTGAGTCGCTAATTTTGCACCACTTCGCAAGTCCGTAACTCACCAGTCGATTGTGCTAGAGAGCTATTCAAACCCTCAAAAGACTTGGCAAGTCTTCGAGTCTGCAATGAAAAAAAATTTTTGGTTTTGGGTTTTTTGTGAGTGATGTTGTAAGTGACGTAGGTTTTGACCATTTTGGCTCATGTTTCAGTCTATGACCGAAAAAAACCAGGTTGTCCATACCATACTTTATTAATGATTGTGTGTGTGATACTCAAAAATAGAGATAGACTGATATATCGGGCCGATACTTGGGTTTTACCGATATATCGGTATCGGCTGAAACATCTGATTTTATCAGCCTCAATAGTGACAAAACGCTGTTACGTTCCTCACGCATGCAGACAACTTGCAAAAGAAAGTGCGGCAAACCAAGTCAAGACAGTTATCTTGCAGCAACGCTAGCAGGTGCGTTTTCATAAACAAGCAAACAAAAGGAACCATGAAGCATGCGTTGGCTGTCACAGCTGAAACAAAAGCATCATTAACTACACTAATTAAAAATTATAGCAAAATATTGACATTGCAGCAATTTGAAAAATTTTAGCTCATAAATTCTGATTTTGAAGTTTTTGAAAAAAGGTTAGGCATAGAATACATTACATGTTTGATAATGAAGCAGAAAACATGATTTAAAAATTTTGGAAATGCTGGTTATCAGTACCGGCTATTGGTCCGTGAATGGCCGATATATCGGTATCGGCCCCAAAAAATCCGTATCGGTTGATCTCTACTAAAAAATATGTATCTAATGCATTTTGTATTGCCTTTGAGTGCTTCAAAAAGTATTGCTCCTTGAATAATTTCTAAAAATGATTGGTTGGAAAAAGTGTTTGTTTTGCAACATGCTTGCTCCAGACTCATAACTTGCTGCAGTGCTACTGATCATGGTAGAATTGTTTTGAAATGTTACACACAGGTGGGGAAGGAAAGTAGTTTTTTTAATAGTGCTTGTTTTGTGCTTGTATGCAATTCAATTATAGTGTTTTAGGTGAATGGCAAAAATATGAAAAAATAATGGTCTACTACCCAGCATAATTTTCCTTGCATAACGTCTGGTGATGAAAATAGCAAAAATTATCAAGTGGCCATAGAGCCCGCAGCATCTAGAGCAGTGATTCTCAAACTTTCATGAGCTGTGGCCCCCTTCCAAGTTTAACTGGCAAATACTTAATATATCATGACACTTGGGTTATGCAATATCATGGCAAAGCTACTTAGTGAAGGCCTCTGCTCGTGGCCCCAAGGGGGCTGAGGGTCCCGTTTGAGAAACCCTGATCTAGAGTTTCAAATGTCACTGGACCTTGAAGAACAGACATGCAATAATTCATACCTGCCTTTTCAAGAAAAAGTGTTTTGGTGGTGTAATATAAAAGTGTAAAATCAATATTTATATACATATGTTGAGTATGTGTCTTGTGTTACTATAAAAATGGTAATTACAAGCTTTTTTAATGTTATTTAAAACTCAAATATTAGAGCATTGTTTTATTCTTATGCTAATACATGAAACTCCCTTGTCAGTGGTAGATAAACATCAGGAACAAACATGTTCACTTAATATATCAGCCAGATAAAGAAAACACAATCGAACCAAATAACATCTTCATTTCAAAGAGCATCATAAAAATCTCTACAAATCAAAAAACACAATGATACAACGTCAAAAATACTAATCAGTTATTAAACTTGAATGCAAAATCAAACAACTACACCAGTATTTCCCAACCATTTTAGACTTGTGTCACCCTGTGGCCAACCCATAGCAATTTGCTGTAAGGTTTGATGGCATTTCGAAAATGTATTTTTAATAATATACTGAAGAATTTATTAGCTTGGGACACCCCTCAATATTGTAAACGGTAGCCTGGTTGGGAACCACTGAACTGCACATAAAGTACTTGGTATCTGATGTGTCTGATCTCCGCATATATAGCTTGCTTTGTGTAAATTATAGAAGAATTTTCAAGCAGCATTCTTTCCAGACCTTTTACGTGATCATGCATAAAACTCATCAATGCTTGATTGTTTTGACCAAATATTATAAGCTGGAAATAAAACATTTCTAAAGTTTCTTGCAAAAATACACTAAGTGACAAATTGCCATTGAAATCATTAACCCTGATGGTTGTTGATAACATTGATGCATGATCAGCAATGAAAAAAAATTTAACCAATACAATACATCAAATTAGACAAGCAAAACATTTTAGAATATATATAGCCTGGTGCAGCAAGATTTTATGAAAGCATAGGAATTCACTTTACTTCGAAAAAGAACAAATACTTATGAAAGTATTGACAACAGCTGAACACGCGCATGATACTCGACATGTACTGAAAATGTTGTTGAACTTCAAAAATTACCAACTATGTAAGAAGTATGATAATCTTCAACATGTCCACAAACCTATTTGATAGAAGTGGGAGCACATGTGCAATTAACAATGTAAAGTTAGATATTTCAATTCATAAAGCGTTTCCTATCTAATTGCTATATAGATTACCTAACATCATCCGAAGGTAAAGAAATAAACAAATTTTGCATGCCAATTGCACTTTCAAGCAGCTGTAATTTCTCTTATCATTGTATTAGCTATGGTTGTAAATCAACAGTCAACACCTCAGAAAAGATTAAATTGCTGAAATTCCAAGGTTGTCTTTGTGCAGCAAACAACATTGATATAAGTCAAATGAGAAAACTTCATTAGGACAAGATTATCATTAAGTTGAGAAGCATTAGATCTAAAGATCTGCCATTTGCTTTTGTATTTGCAATATACAATGTAACTAAGTCTGGCTAAAGTACCAGCATCAGTGTTATCATAAAACAGTGATGTTTGCATCAGCTAAAGCTTTTGCAAGAAAACACAAAGTCATTTGTATATGAAAAAATTCAATATTCTGCATGGATATTTTTTCTCTTTAAGGTTTCTGAGTAATTGCACTGCCCTTCTCACACTAAATGCTATCAGAGTGCACGACCATACAGATTACCAATAAGCTCGCATTTAGAGAAACAACAACGAACTTTTTGGTTCAAACATACTCACTTTAAAAATCACTATCAAACTTTAATTTTGAGGCTTGCAGCAATAAAAGCACTTTTTCTGCAATAATAGCAAGTCAGTTGTACATAAAAGCATTTGGTGGATCATTTTTTGGTTCACCATGATCATTTAACAAGCGTTTGATAAATCATTTTTAGTTCAACATGAGTATTTGAATTTGTTTTTACTCTTATTCAGTGGTAGGATTCAAATACTTTAGAACAGGTTCTCTCACTGCAGGACTCACTAACAACAGGTTTTCTCATTATCACTGTATCCAGAGGCAAACAACGCTGGTTGGTCCGATATAAATGCAAAGGTTGATCTTTGTGTTTCCAACTGACACAGTCTAGCAAGGGAAATTATGGATTTTAGTTATTTTCCCAAATTTTAGTCTTGTTTTTCACTATTAAAAATTAGTAACAGGTCTATGAGAGGTTTGCCAAAATAAGTTATAAGTAAAAGGTGCTCATGGGGAAAAAAACTAAAGCCCATAACCGGTGGACATGTGCTTCGCATGCCACCGCACCATCCTTCTCGGGCTATCCTGGACTTAGACCCTGGCTCATTCGGCTGGAAGCGACCCTGAGGAGCCCCACACACCCACTGGATTGATGTGGTCAGACGCGATCTTGACCAGCTCGGCCTTGATCCAGCTGCAATTGAATCCCTCGCGCAGTACCGTGATGAATGGCGGGCTCTCGTGAATCTGGTCGGCTCTACACACAACGCGTCGAGGGGCACCGTGCAAGAGACACGATGATGATGATGATGACAACCAGTTTTTGGGATTAAAGAAATTCCAAGAACAGGTTCTTGTGAACCAGTGCGAACTGGTCAAATTCCATCACTGCTCTTATTTCCTGTTGAGAGTAGCAGTGTATGTTACCACTGCTGGAAGTTCAAGTAACATTATGCCATCATAGCAACCAAATGGCCACTTAACATGTTCACTGCCAGTCTACAAATACATCATGCTTGGAAATCGGGGAAAAACCAGCTATATTTTGGTTGACTTACCAACCGCATAGCTCATTAGCTGGTTGTGCTAAAGAGCTGTTCAAACCCTCAAAAGACTCAGTTAAGTCTTCAAGTCTGTAATGAAACAAAAAACTTGGGTTTTGGTTTTTTTGTGAGTGACGTCATAAGTAAGGCAGGTTTATGGCCATTTTTGGCTGCTGGTACTTGACCTGGGCCCAATGGATAGACGGAAGTATTTTGCTCGAGTTTTCAATGGAAACTAGGCTACAATCCAAGTCTTTTGAGACCTTGCTTGACTTTCTAGCATTTCTGGTTCAAAAGTTATGGCCTAAAATAAACAAAATAATTATCTAATTATGGGTCTAATTAATTATTTTGTTGTTTTTAGGTCATAACTTGTGAGCCCGAAACTATGTATCAAAAAATTCGGCTTTTAGCCTAGTTTCCAATAAAAACTTGAGCAAAATACTTCCATCTAGTGCAGGGGTTCCCAACATGGGGTACATGTACCCCCAGGGATACATTTGCTTATCTGAAGGGGTACATTTAAGGTTAGGAATAGAAGAGAAAAATATATTTACATACCATTTCTTTCCAAATATTTATCAGTGAATGATACATTCAAAAATCTTTATATGCTTATTGTCAAATACATCTATGAATAACCATGACAAAATATTTTGTCATGAGAAATATTAGGGGTACGTGTTCATTTGTCAGAATGCTAAAGGGGTACATCGTAAAAGGTTGGGAACCCCTGATCTAGCGGTTTGGGTCTAGGGCCAGATAAAGCTCCACTTATGATGTCACTCACAAAAAACCCGAAACCCAAAAAATCTTTTTTCATTGCAGATGCGAGGACTTGCTGAATCTTTTAAGAGTTTGAACAGCTCTCTAGCACAATCATCGGCAGAGATATTGCTGCACAAAAACACGTGCAAACGGCTGGATTTTAGCCTTAGCCTACCGGAACAGAAGGTGTTAAATAAAAAAAAAGCATTGCAAAAAAGCTTTGTCTTCAAAAACATTTAAAATTTGCACACAAGCATGGATGATTATTGAAAACAATTTGATTTTAAGATAATCTGCAGAGTACAACCACCTAGCTTATTTCATTCATTAAGCATTGTGTCCCAACTGACGTTGCAACACCACACATAAAACATTTGAAAAAAACTTTTAAATGCTCTACCTGGAAAGTAACCAAAGCAACTTTGACAAGCTGAATTGACAACTTGAAAGGTTTGCGCCTCCTAGCTTTGAACTTTTCACAAGGGTTCAAGAAAAAGTAATGGATCTCTTTTCTTAAACGATCCTCCAAACGCTGCATAGTTGACTCTGTTAATCTGCATAGTCATAAAAGACCCACATCATTGGTTTTTGCTTCACAAACGTTCAGCATTTTGTATATTTCTTAACAAAGCACATATTATGCTCTGTTACACAAAGGCATTCACACATATCTCTAATAATTGAAGCAATTCCACTTAACCATAAAACACATCAACAAAGTATTAGGATCAGCGGTGAGCATTAAAACAAGAAGAATAAGTTATAGTATGTGACTTGAAAGGCATGACAATAAAAACAAAAATTTTCATAACTGTTTTTTAAAAACAAGCTGTAATTTTTTTATTTCATTTATTGGTTTATGACCAGACACAAAATCCATAGTATGAACACACACACTCTGCAGAACGCAGGTCGATAAACACAGACAAAACAGAACGTAGTACAAGGCATTGAAGCTGGCAGAATCACAGGGTTAGACACTTTTTGCAACTGCATTGAAGACAGAACCATACGTTTCATGACACATTGTCAACACTAATGTTAGTTAACATGTAACACTGGTTACAACACTACTGCAGGTGCCAATTCCTAAATTGGTGGAGTCTACATAAAATTGGATAAATCATCTAAGTAAACAGCAAACAAGTGTGGACTTAGTACCAGACATTGGGCAATTACAGTACGAATGTAATCGATTACGATTACTTGCCACCTGCTCGATTACGAATAAACAAAATTACAATGTGATCGATTACGATTACATTGAAAGTAATCACGATTATAATCGCGATTACATTTGTCTTGAAATATCTTTAGAACGAAAACAAGCCCCGTTTGCATGGTTTGATGTAAGCATATTTTCAGACAACGTACGATATTGATGAATGCAAGAAACGAAATTACTAATCTGTAAGGATCAAGCACCGGAAAAAATTTACAACAATTGTTTAATGAGATGTTCTTGCAGTCAACAAACCAGTGGCGTAACTAGAGGTTTGAGCTAGAGGGGGAACTTAGCTGAAAGAAGCCAACTGGCCTCTGTAGGTGACAAGTCACCACTCAGAAAAAAAACTTGAAAAATAATGGTGAAAAAATCCAGGTGTGGATGGCTATACAAAAACCCCAAATCAACAGAAAATCTTTGAAAATTGCAAAAAGACGACAACCTACTGAAAACCAAAAGAATACTAAAACCGAAATATAAGTTAAGTGGAGGCCTGGTTTTTACAATTAGTTGGCCAGGGGAGTGACATCGTCCCTCATCCCTCTCTTCAGTTACTCAACTGCAACAAACACTTTAAATATTAATTAAAAAAATATGATCAATGTTTAAAATCTTCGTTACAGTTGATAAACATCAAGGCTTCAAATCTTTTGGCCCGCAGGCCGCAGCTTTCCCATCCATGCTATAAAACTGTTAAAAGAAAGAGATTATTGTCTATACGCAGTAGAAGTCAAATCCTTATTTGTATGCAGTCTGGTTTTTATTCCATGAAAGCTTATTCTGTATGGTGCATAAGTACACAGACTGACAGCAAAGATGTTAATATACACATACACTTAATAAACATTTGATTGCTTTTTCACACTACAAACCTTCTTTCCAAAGGAGATGAGGAACGACTACTTTGGCTCATTGGTCTGTGGAAAAATTGACAAGCCTTATTACAAGAAACTTTCAACTCTTGCCACATACTTGACCAATGTTTTGCTGGGTTACAAGGGCAGTTTTCCACATTGTGAATATTTGAAACAAATTCAACATCAGGTTCGATCATCTTTACTCCTTAGAAACAAAAGCATTTAATGAACTAGATGTCCACATAAGTTTATTTTAAAATAAAATTTTCATGAAACACTTGCAGTATATCTAAGTGTTTGTTTAATGATGGAATTTGATCGACAGTTACGAATAACAATGAAATGTATTGTTTAAAACTGAAACTTAGAAGTCGAGTTATAGTTAAAACATTTTGTTGAAAAATAAAGCATGTACCAATAATAATATCATACAACAAAAGAAAATGTCTTTGCAAAGGTCACATGCAGTAGTTGAATCAATAAGCAAATAGTTTTAATAAGAATTAAATTTTGGTGTAACCATAACCATACATTGTCATAGTTGTGTTGTTACATAGGTAACACCATAGTTACCAAAAATATATGCAAATCTTGCAAGTCTAAAAGTATATGCAACAGTGTGTGAATCTCACTTGTGATGCTGTAGAGCAGGGGTCTCCAAACTACAGCCCGCGGGCCAAATCCGACCTGTGAAGCCATTTTATCCGGCCCTCGAAAACATTTTGCCAATAATTAATAAGTAATAAAATTACGAAAAATTTGTTGACTTGGTACCAAAACAATCACATTATGAAAATGTCCGGTCCTCGGACTGTTGAGTAATAGCTTATGTGGCCCTCGGACAAAAAAGTTTGGAGACCCCTGTCATAAAGTAGTCAAAAAGATTGTTTACAGCCAACTCTGAAGTTTTTCCTTGCATTTACTTATATGTTGTTGTAGAACTTCATAAATGTTAGTCTTGAATAAATTGTTCAGAAACATAGGCATGTCTTCTATGTAAACCAAGAAAAATTTTTTAGAATTATTTTTTGGTACCCATCCCAAATTGGCTGAGCAATGTAGGGGGTCCAAATGCAACTATCTTGAAAAGTATTGGTTTTAGCTAAATTTAGACTGCATATTTAAAAAGCCCAACCAAGAAAACATGGGAATAAACACCAATTTTCTTAGCATTTGACCATCAGATCTAGAGTCATACTTATTTTTATGTTGCTCTTGAATGTGAATGTTATCTAGTGGTGAAAACACAAGAACAGTGGTAAATCAAAATCTGCTCAATTAATTTTTGCAAAATTGGTGTCAATTTTCTTAAACATTACATAACATATGTGAAAAAAAAAAAAAAACCTAAACCATGTGGTTCTAAATTTCAAAAATTTTGACTGAATTGTAATGAAATGACCTTGCTAAACCTTATAATCCATTTCTACCTCTGCCTATTCAACCTCACTTGGTGATGCTATGTGCTTGGTGGGAAATACATGCAACTGTAATACTCCATTATGGTCCGTGCATAATTATATTAGGCTTACCTCTTCAAGATTATTGTGGATAAACACAAACATCGCTTTTGTTCTAAAATGTTGTGTTTAACTTTGTTCTCCACCGCATAACCCTTGTATATTGTTGCTTACTTCTCTTACCTAAGTGCATGCTTCACCTGCTCATCTGTACATGCCTCAACTATTCACCCGTTGCTTGCCCACCATCATCTGCGTTATGTAAATATTTGTTACGTATCATATATGATTTAATATTTAGGTGTCTGTAATATATGTTGTTAAATTGAAATGCCATAGGATTATTTCCTTTATCTGTGCAATGGTCCCCTTTACTTGCTATTTTTAACTTTGGGGAGGACACCTGCAAATACCACAAGATCACTTGCTAAGACAAGATCACTAAGATTGCTATTGCTAAGATTGCTAAGTCCACTAAAGGGTGCCCTGTAAAAGGCGGAGCTCCGTAAATAGCGGAGCTTAGTTGCGGAGGTTTGATGACGTAACCAGAGTCACTAAAACTGATATTTTGCGTTGAGCAATGAGAACTAATTGGTAGTAAAAATAATTCTACTGCAAAAGGTGATATTACACTATGGTAAAAGAAGTCTATTTTAAGTTTGATAATTTTTGGTTATCTGAGTTTCACAACGGTTAGGGGACAAAAAAACAGGTTTGAACAGTTGTGAATGTAAAAAATTTTTAAACATCGCAAACTTCTATGCATTCCATGTTTGGGGAAAATGCATATTAAGTTGCAATGATAGAACATTTTTCCTTCACTTTTTTCCTGTTTTTGCTTTTGCAACGCAACTATTTTCCACTCCGGTTGCGTCATCAAACCTTTGCAACCAAGCTCCACTATTTACAGAGCTCTGCTTTTTACAGGGCACCAACTAAAGGCCAATCTACACTGAGGTGTGACAGGAATAGCCACGCACGATTCTTTGTTTGTTTTATTGCGCACAGGAGTTGCTGTGCCAAGCCATGCATGAGCGCAGAATTACCTGACGCAACAGAACAAACAAAGGATTAAGCCTGGTAACTCCTAGCACGTCCTCAGTGTAGATTGGCCTTAAGATTGCTAAGATTACTGAGATCGCTAAGATTAATTACTGATCTTCGCATTCTTGACGATCTGAGTAATCATGGCCAGTGTTGCCACTAGGGTCAGTCGCGTTAACATCAGATTGTTGCCTTTTTCAACATCAGATATTTACATTGCTGTTTAATATAAGCCAAATGCTTCTATTACTAATACCAAACAAAGTGCAATCACCCAAGTTGAATCCGAAACAGAAGTATTGTCTTTAGATGGAAAAATCAATTATTTATGCATAACGTATTATATGTTATTCCTATTCCCAACACTATGAAAAGAGCTTCTTTAGTTTTGAACAATTACCAAACACACATGCAAGTGAGAAATTGATAAAAATCATGAATCTAACTCATTCTTGTCCGAAAATGTATGGATAATTTGAAAAAAAATACAACAGCTCATTCAACTTCAGAAATTTCTCTCAAAACATCAAATCAGACAATATTTTGGAGTCCAATTCTATTTGAATAAGTTTCAGAAATATTGTAGACTTATTATAATGTAGATTTTAGCTAAAGCTACTTGTCCGAAAGGCCGCTGGGGCATCAAGGATGAATAAATGTGGAGGGTGTCAGGACACTGTCTCCAAAAAACAGGAGGCCCTGCAGTGTGATGGAGAGTGCACAAAATGGTACCACTGCATTT
>JGI24022J15233_10004787_pt1 | contig 14103 bp, 7 predicted proteins | sample Ectturendosymbi2_FD_15233 | JGI IMG/M metagenome (IMG submission 15233) | reverse complement strand
GCCTTGCGGCAAGCTTCTGAGGAATCTGCCTGCTTTCTGCTTTCATTCTTCTGCGACGATTAAACTTGCAAGCGTATCTATTTTTCATAGTTAAAGGACACAAAGATGGCGGCAAGTAAATCAGTCACAGTTTACTGACGGGGAAACTAGTTTCGAGTACACAAATAATGATATACATGTTTGTTTTTAATTCACAGTTAATAATACACTGGCGTTTGACTAGGAAGTCATAATTTCTTTGGCATCAGCGGTGGATTTTTGAAGCTTACACACTGGCAAGATCTGCACAGTTTATATCCTGATGTATTTTTAACAGAAATGCTGAGTCATTCCAGCTTGACCTGGAGGACATTAAATCAACGTGGATGGCGAGTCCTGCAGCGAGATTCTTAAAATGTTAGACGTAGTTAGAAAATCTACTTTTTCGGTATTAGGTGTATTTTAAATTTACTTCCTACAGAATCATCAACTTTCAAATAATAATGCATCGACAGTAGTAGAGACCTGTGAGATTGTTTTCGTAATGAAGTGAATCGAAACTTTCCACGAGCGTCACAGAGAGTAACATGAGCAAGCCAAACAACCGCGTCTGTGATTGTGTACATCTGCGGCTTATCTGCACCGGAACCAATGTGGTTGAGGCAAAGCTTCGTCGTGAAACGCCCTCAAGTCACCTTCCCACGTAATCAGCATCTTGACGCACTTTACACCCAAAGGCCACATGCCAGTTGTTAGCTGCAGGCGTAAACTTTTTTCACCTGAGCGTAACCTCACTTTTTAATTTATAATGGAATACCGCGAGGTTAGCCATAGTTCATGACCGACGTAGGGCTTTTGCGCATCGTCAACGTGACGTCATTCAGTAATGCACCTGTACACCTTAATCTGGGATTGTTTTGGATTGCTTTACCGGGGTCTGGACTTGTATTTGAAAGTGTATCTAACAGTAGCAACATTAAAATCTGTTTTATATTTCAAGTCAACTACATAAGTCAGTACGAAAACGAATCCAGAAACAAGTAATGACGATTAATTTGGTTTTTCAAAAGTACCTTTCAAGGACCTTCGAACTAGTTCCAAAGTTTGCGTACTTTTGAATCTTATGCGCGCACACCTGCGACTGTCTATGCTCCACTCCAGGTGAGGTCAGTTACAACGCAGATACAGTGGGAAAAATACTAAGGAAGAGAATTTACTGCTATCATGTAACTGACGTATGGTGAGAAAGAAAAACTGTTGACAAAGTTAGGATGATTAACGTGGTATTTTCAAAACAAAGCGGTAAATCTTGCTCTGCAAGACTGCATAACCGACAGAATTTAACTTTAAACATTGTATTTTCATACTTTACGAACTGGTGGACTTTGGCCGTGTGACCGGAGTTACATGTGTTATCACCTTAAGTATATAGGAATACGTATTGGTGAGAAGCGTAAAGCGTTTGACCTGATGATAAAATTGTCCTGTCATTATATCACTCACGCCAGTGTAACCACTCTTCTTTTCATGAAAAAGATAATATTGTATTCCAGATCTTTCCGGTGATTCTTGTTTGTTTCTGTGAAAATGTCTAAAGGACCTAACGACATGCGACGTCACCAATACACTTTTCCCAAATTTAAATCATTTTGTCAAGCTTTGGCATTTCATTTCGTTTATCTGGCAGTGGTTGTCAACCTTTATACGCTGCGACACACTACAACCATCTAAATATTTTCGCAGCACAATTTCACGCACTTAATAGAGTAAATAAGCTTATTCATGTTAACTAGTCACCACAAAGGCGACAGGTTTGAATCATTCGGCAATTTTTAACAGGAAATCGATTTCACGTAATATTGCGTATCTACGGTCCTAAAATCTGCAAGCAATGCTTCCGGATGAAAAACGTTGAAAGGAGAAAGCAAGAGCAGAGATAGCAAAAAAACTCAAGACCAAAATGAATAAATCAAAACACAAGCTGCGGCAGTTACGAACTGAAAAACACCGTCGTTCCCATACACTTGCTTTCACTGGAACTTCAAAACTGTCTGACACCAGGTATCGAGAAACGCAACAGACCCACATTGACGGAAGCATGCCGTTATGACTCAAACACAGAACGTTGGTGGAATGTGTTAAGAAGAATTGCGTTCATAACAACATTGATTGATTGACTGATTGATTCATTGATTGAGTGATTGATTGATTGATTGAATATTTCATACGACTTACAGTAGCTAATAAACAAACAATGCAAAGAGCCATCATGAAAAACAGAACCAATTTTAGTGACCATTAGAATAAATGATAACATAATGGCAAAATAACTGATCAGGGTGTAAACAAAGAGTGTCCCTGCGTCACATAGGATTGGTGAAGGGCTATGGCGGTCATCTAGCCAACCAATCCCGTTTATCACTCTTTGACTAGTGTTGAAACAAACACAGAACCTGTTGAAGTAAATTTACAGATGAAGAGAGTATGCCTATGTACACAAAGAAGTGGATCAAATTTAATTGAGGAAATTTGGTGGGGTCGAAAAATGTTCAAAGTATGGAAATAAAAAAGTATTAAAATAAAAAAACAATTGAGGTCAGGGCCGACTCCAGGTCAACAGCGTCACTCGGGCTCACCATGCGATTTATACTGACTGACGTGACACGGAATGTCACCACTCGAGGCTTACGTCACTGAAATTTCCATTTTGCTTTCATTGTAGCTGGCCCTATGCTCTGTGGCGTTTGTTAGGTGACAACAAATGAGAAGTTCTCATGTGAACTCGTCCATTTGCACGTTTTTATAAATTTTAATTTGGTCTGGTCGCGTCGATTTTAAACGCGCTCTTTTCAGTGTCGTTCAACATCATCCGCGCTTCGGTGTCTGCTTTAGCAATCTCCTTCAGTTTAAGTAAATCTTCACGGAAATTCATATTTTGTTGCTCATTAAACAACTCAAACTCAACTTATGTCAGGCGGTTGGATGGGAGCAAGGTGTTTTCTCTGTTACGCCGCTTGAGGAAGGAAGCTTTTTACTGGCTTCATCACATTTCAAACATTTNAGGAAAGCTGGGCCAGCTGGGATTCGCTCTCCCGGCAAATGACAATATAAAGGCCCAGGTTTGCTGCAAGCTTTCGAGGAATCAGCCAACTGGGCTATACTTTCTTATTTTTGCGGTGATTCAAACTTGCACACATCTGTATCCTATTTGTGTAACTAGTCTCCACAAAGACGACGAGTTTGAATTAATCGGCTTTTTTATGAGAAATATATTTCACGTGAAACAGTCCTAAAATCTTCCTCAGTCCTAAAATCTGCAAGTCATGCTTCCGGGTGTAAATCTCTCCGCTCAACGGTTGGGTGGCAGATGACTTGTCACTCTTGTTCTCACCCTGGTGAAGTTGACTGCGCCGTCAACGAAACGTGGGCAATATTCGTTTTTACGTTTTATCTCATACACCAGTTGAGCTTTCAGACATATTACAAAAGGATATTTTTTTAATCATGTGTCACAAAACCAAGCAAACAAACTTGTCAACTAAGTACATCAAGTTGCCAAAAAGGGCTTGTTTGTAAGCTACAAAGTCACTCAATTTTTGGTTAAACGAAAAAAGCGCATACAGACGCAGAATCAGTTATTGCACCACAGCAGTGTAGCCATTATTATTGAAAATATTATTGGAACTGATGACGCAGAGAAAGTGAGCAAAGTTCTATTAATCATCAAATGACAATGTCGCGAAGAATTGAAGAAATATCTTAAAACACAAATAATCAAGTTCGTGAAACATTCGATACAGAATGAGATCAATTATAGATACAGCAATTCCAAAAAATTCATTCATTTGACAAAAAATTGATGTTGTGGAAAAGTAAAATTCAAATGAAATTTTCAATGGATTCCTGTTGTTAGTGAAACTCCATTGAAAATAGGATTGTTCCAGAAATATTGAACACACTGTCTGATCTCCAGCTGTAGTTCGAAGTTACTTCCCAGAATTCGACGTAAATGACTGTAACTGGGTAACTGTTCCATTTGGTAAAAACGTAACTACCAGTCCATGAACAAGAGCAGCTCATTAGATTGCGGAACAACCTCTTCTGACGATCATCATTTTCCCGAAAGAGCGTAGATGAGTTTTGGTTGTCGACAAGCGAATCTTCTCCAATCACCGGCTAGAAAGCTCTCAAAATTGTCTTACCATTTGCATTTTCATGGCTTTGCGAGTATGGATTTTCAGCACCGATTGAAAGACAGCCAATGCAGTTCAACATTTTTTTGAAATGAAAAGCTCTTCAACTTGCTTTAAGCGAATGTTTTGACCGATAGCTTAGGTATCGACCTGAATGTGTTGCTTTTCTGAACACTGATGTGCTGATTTGTCCCATCTTTCCTTTCTTCACTAATACATTCAAAATTGGAATAAAGCTATTGGTTTCTGTTTCCATTCTGTTTCCATGGTGACATTTCCATCAGAAAAGCAACGCATACAGGTCGATACCTACACTGTCGGTCAGAACATCCGCTTCAACACAAGCGCTCTGTTGTAAACACGCTGTTACATCACGCTGATACCATCTGCAATGACGAAAAAGACAGACAAGCGGAAATAGCAATTGTCAAGACATCTCTTATTGAAAATGGGTACCCTGAACGCATGATACGATTCCCCAAGAAACGTTACAAATCCAAGCAGAAAGAAGAACCACGGAGCTTAGCAGTATTGCCATACTGTCCTGGACTGACTGAAAAATTAAAACGTTGTCTAAGTTCGCATAATATCAAAGTGGTTTTGAAGCTTATTCGAAAAATTGGAGACAGTTTAGGTTCAACCAAAGATCCAATTAACAAGAATCTAAGACAAGGAGTGATTTATTCGATTCCTTGTCACGATTGTCATAAACATTATATTGGAGAAACCAAATAAAAACTACTATAGACACAAAGAACATATAGCTGATGTTAAACACAGACGCTTCGACAAGAGTACTTTAATACGACATGTCTTCGACCTGGGCCATTCCATGGATTGGCAACAGTCGAAGATTTTTTAATTTGAGTGTAATTTTCATTAACGCCGTTTTACAGAATCTTATTAAATTAACACTGACTGTTCAAATATGAATGATTAATCTTCCGACATGTTCCCAGATACATATCGTTTCTTGTTAAACAAACGATAACGTTCATAATTTTATTCGTTTTAATACCTGCCCACTATTTCATATCCCATTACTGGTTCACCGTTTCGTCACTCGTCAGTGCTTCTAATTGTATTGATTAATTTTCTCAGTAATATCTCTTCACGCTAATTTCCTTGTTCCCTTTGTTATCCCGCGTAATTCATCAGATCCAATAATTACGCGCTGCAAGTGTTCATACTTAGGCATCACTCCGCTCAACGGTTGGATGGCAGATGACTTGTCACTCTTGTTCTCNCCCTAGCTGCAGCTGCACATGTGCTGGCATATGTCCACGATACAAATGAAACAATCTAAAAACACTCTCAGTTAAGGCCTGACGCTACAAAACTCTATTGTTGTACACCACCAAAAAACACCACAATAATAATAATAATTCTCGCCCTGATGAAGTTGACTGCACCGTCACCGAAACGTTGGCAGTATTCGTTTTTACGTTTTATCTGCTTTTACGTTTTATCTCATACAGCAGTTGAGCTTTCAGACATATTGTGATTTAGCCTGGTGTCCTCGGAAATAGCAAAATATCCTTTTGGTTTAATTTTCAAAGATAAATGATTTCTACTGTATAAGCGTCTGCTTAGAACAAGAGTTTCTTTTGACAAAGTCATACCGCAGATAATGCACAAAGGCTGTTTGTTATCCGCAGATCCATAAGCAATCAAAACATACTTGATGTAATCTTCCTTATATTTTCTCTTGATACCTTTGTTAGATGTTACTTTTGGTTTCGATGCGCAAGATTTGTCAAAATATTTGTCCATGAATAAATCTTTGCAAACCTATAGCCAGGACTGCAGAAAAACGGATTTGATTGTTGACAGTGTCAGGTGTCAGCAGACTTTATTTAACATGTACTGTAGTATTGCGTGTTACTGCAGATATTTATTTCCAAACGCTCAAAGCTACATAATACGGGATTATTGATGAATTTGATTAACTGATAAGTTAACAGATCAATGAGGATTCACTGCATCACCAACGTTTTATTATTTTACCACAACACTTTGATAAAATAAGCAAGCACTAACCATGTAATATCCTAAGTGTGCTAGCAAAGTCGAATCACTGCGAGTCAATTTATAAAATTATTTTCAATCCTTAGTGCCAACACAGTGTTACTACTTCGCTTGATCGTTTCAAAAGCAAAAATAAAGACAATTTCAGGAATTAATAGCCCAACCCCGTCACGTGACGGCTGCACCGGTTCATATCCGCTAGCGGCAGTAAAATAGCATAGATTAAACTTCATTTTAGAGTAAAGCAATTTTAGTATCCAAAAACATGTCCTGCAATTTCAAAATATTGGCAGCAGACATGAAAAACTCACGCAGCACAGTGGATGGGCTCTCTAGCTTGTAACAGTTTAATCCTTGTAATAGTTCAACTTTGCTTAATGCTGATAGCAGCTGCAATGCATTTCCCGGAAATTGCTTCATTTTCCCTGAAAGTATAGACAGCAAGTTCCCCGATTTTTATATTTTCCACATTGCTGGGAGAATCCCTTCACAGGTCTTCTGTATTCCTGCAATTCTGTTGTATCGAAAATGCCAACACTATGATAAAATTTTACTCATTTGCAAGTTCGATATCAAGAGTAAATTTCGCGAATACTCGTTTATTACCAAAAAAACTTCGTTAAATGTTTGAAAAAGCTCAAGCGCATTTTTCATGATCCACCATTTCATTTTTGAATAAATTTTGTGATTCATAGAAAAGACGCGATGTGACGTCAACAACGCCTTTTTGGAATAATTACTATTATTAATGTTAAAACGCCAAATAATTCCGCTTTTCTCAAAATCCTTTCATATAGGAAACTTATCAGTGATGGAGTTAATTCCGGTCTACTGTAATTAATTGCACTTTTTTTCAAGTAATTCAAGTTTAGTTGTAATTAAACATTTTACGCAATCGCGAATGAGTTTGAAGTAACTCCATCCCTAGAAAAAGTTATTCGCGAGTGAGTGATGTACATGAGCCAGCAAAACGTTTACAGCCCGGTTCAAGCAAGGCCACTCAAATTAGTACCTGCTACTCGGACAGTATAACGGCGTCGAAAGGTTGCTACACAAAACAGATCAATCCAGTGCCGGATTAACAAAATAGTAGATGTAGCGATTGCTACGAACCCCGCGCTTTTGGGGGCCCCGCGGTCCTTTGTGTGAAATTTGTTCTTTATTATATGCAAGGGTGGATATTCGAATTTAGGTGCTCGAGGCAAACTCTCAGAAAGGGGGCCTTATATTTTACACATGATATATAGCAACATTATTCGTTGAAAGAAAGTTACATTTTCTATTTTGTCTGGGAATTTGCTTCTGCGTGAAAGTATAGTTCACACTGCGAATTGTTTGAAGTCATTTGATTATAAATTGTTCTTTGTTTACGCATTAAAAGGCCTTCTTTAGCCTATTCGCACATTTGTACATAAATTTGCTTTATTTTGACAAACATAAGACTTGTTCAGAGCTTTTTANCTGTGGCTCTAGACTAGAGTGATTAATCAACTTTTTGACAAAAGACTGCAAAAACTAAGTGCGAAACACTCAAAAGGGGAGCCCTCACGGCATCTCTAAAAAAGGGGGGCCCGAGGTGACCGCCTCGTTCGCATCCCCTAAAATCCACACCTGATTATATATAGAGAATTTAAAAAAACTCATTGGCAGCTCTGGATTTGGCATCTAATCACTGGCTTTGGGTAGTGTACTTGGAGTCTTCTTTTACAAATTTGCGAAATGATTTGTGCACTTATTTATCTCTCGTGATNATCAACTGCAGTGAAGAACGGTCTTTTCCTAAACTTAAGATAGAAGAATGAACAAAGGAACACCATTAGACAAAACAAGCTGAACAGCCTGANTNTAAAGAGTAATAGAGCATNAAATTCTATGTGAAACANACACCCATAACAGTATCATAAACAAACTGGCTATGGGAAAATCTAGAAAATACAATATCAAGCAGTAGGTTTGCTGCTCTTGACAATCGACATCGACACATACTGAGACTACACTGTTTAGATACAGCAATGATCAAATTTCTTTATGAGTCTGGAAGCATCAATTACTGCCTTTGTACTGTACGTGTGAGCTGTACAGTAATGTACTCCTAGTAAAAACATATGTATAGGCCTACACGTTTTTGATAAAAAAGATACGTTACCCATAATATCCACCAGCTGCTATTTAAGATCATGTTTTTCGTACTTACGAAATTCAGTATGTCTAATGGTATTCATATGGATGCCCACAGAATTCCTGATTTAGCAGTTTTCACTAGTTCAACTGTGTTTTCCATTTAGGGTCCCGCGCTGTTAATATGCTATTGGCCCCGCGCTGCTAATATGCTATTGGCCCCGCGCTACCTTAATCCGGAACTGGATCAATCAGTCAGCATTAATAGCTGTTAGTTAGAGACAACAAGGAACTTTCTCTGTGCTACGTTTGTGAATATGCAAGTATCACATTAGTGAAAGTAACCCGCTTTTCGCTTTTTTGATATTAAAAAATTTTCTTCACGTCTCTTTCGCAGGTGTTTCATAAACCATTTCGAAATGTGCTCGACGGTGTGCATTTACGATCAGCAAGTAAAATAATGTAATCTGGTTGTAATTGAAAAGCTACTATATGGTGGTACCTTGCATTTGAGTCGGGCATAAGCGTACGGCATGGGGATGCAGGGGATAAGATCGCATCCCCAATGCTGGAAAATTGGCGATTATTCGGGCAAGAAGTTTCACCATTTGGGCAAATTGAAAAGCTCCATTCACATTTGAGTAAACTGGAATCATTTAGAAAAATTCCAAGAGCCTAAAAATAAATTTGTGCAAAATAGAAAGCTTCATTCAAGTTTTGGGTAAAATTAGAAACACTTGGATAAATTATAAACATTTGAGTAAAGTCCAACAGCCTCAGTCAATTTTTGGACAAACTACAAAAGCTTCATTCAAATTTGGGTGGAATGAGAAATATTTTATAAATTGGAAACATTTGGTGAATTCTAACTGGCCAAATCAACTTGCGAAAATTGCAATTAGTTTGTTTCAAATTTGAGCGAAGTGGAAGAGTTTTATTCGAATTTGAGCAACTTAAAACAGCTTCATTCAACTTTGGGTAATGAACAACCGCTTAATTTAAAATTTAGTACAATTAGAAACGTTTGGGTAAATTCCAACATCCTCAATCAAATTTGGGTAATTGAAGCAGCTTCATTCAAATTTGGGCAGAATTGGAAACGTCTGGGTAAATCAGTAGAGGTTCATTCATATTTGGGTATATCAGGGTTTTATTTAAGGAAAATGTTAGATTCCCGGTATGGACCTGTAGGGACCCGATTTCTCTGATTCTAGGGACCCGAATCGGGTCGCCAAAAACACCTTAAAAAACTCTGGGGTGTATTATTAACATTTGGGTGAATTCTAACAGCCTAAACTAAATTTGAGAAAATTTAAACAACGTCATTCCAAATTGGGTATTTCAAACAGCCTAATTCAAATTTAGGTACAATTGGGAAGATCTGGTTGACATAGAAAGGGTTCATTGATATTTGGCTATACTGTATTATAAACATTTGGGTAAATTCCAACAGCCTAAACCAAATACGAGCAAAATGAAACAGCGTTTATCAAATTTGGGTAGAGTTAGAAATATTTTCAACTAACATACCATTTCAACTTACCTTAATCTTTGTAAACGTCACATTGTTGATGCGGTGAAGTGTTTTTGAGCTATAGCAACGAAAATATAATAGCTGTAAATGATGTGATTTGATACTGAAGTTTTCATGTTTCAGGCTTATTTCATACTGTAAAATTTTCAAGGTTATGTTTATTGCTGTAATGCTTTCATGGGCACTAATACCTAAAAGCAGCCGGGAATTGATTATTTTTAAAAAAATAACGTAGCTGTGATTCCTATACTGTGAACTTTTCATTCGACGTAGTACTTAGCGTGTCCGTGTAATTTGTTTTGTGGTAATAATGTACTGCAGCTGTGATATAATGTATTACTGTGAAGTTTTCGTGTTTCAAGCTTGCTCGATGATGTGACGGTTACAAATGTGAATCTGCTGCTGTGAAGTGTTAATGAACAGAATTAACTAAATGCAGCTGCATTATGTTATGTGGTATTAATGTAGCTGTCATTTAAGTCTGAAATTCTATTCGAATAAGATGATAGGATTGCCGATGTGTAGCGTTACGTGAAATCGATTTCCAATTAAAAATTTCCGATTGATTCCTTGCTATTTTCACCTGTGAAGCGAAGTTACTCGCGCATGTATTGATTTGTTACTGATATTTGGCGAACGGTATTTTCGCATGCAGATTGCAGACACCTTGATTTTTTACAATGGTACTGTAAATTTTACTGCAACATGAAGGCTTGCCGTTCATACGTTATTTGGGAAATACAAGGGCAAATCTGGTCAAAAATTTTTTGCATCCCCAAAAATATGCACTCGCGTACCGGGCACTTACCGGCGCCGTCGTATAAGCGACCACTATATGGCGCCGGCCATTTGGCACTGAGATGTTTTGGCGCCATTTTAGAGACTGACAGGTGTGTATAATGAAAATGGATAAAAACATGGATGAAACACTAATGCACACGCGACCATAAACAAATACAAATATTTTCGCGGCACAATCTCACAAAATTTAAACAGTGAAGTTGCTTACGAATTTAATTTTTGATACCATGGTTTTCGATAGCTAATCAAACTGATGCGAGACTCCAATTACGTAAAGCAACTCACAATTCATCATCAGATTAAATTTTATTTTAGGGCTCAATGCAATTGTTCTTTCCAAAAACATGTCCTGCATATTCCAAAATATTGACGGCACACATGATGAAAAACTTTCGTGGCGCACAAGTTGAAGTACTGCATTATGCATAGGTTTGTAAATGTAAGTGAAGGATTTCAAGCGTGAGATTGAATGCTTCATTTTCATGTGGAATCAAAAATGCCCATGATGGACTGTCGGATGCGTTATCTCACGAACCCTAAGTCATATATTCATTGTTTGCGGACCCCCGACTACGGCAAACAACGAATAAAACTGTTGTATTTTTCGTTAAATACAGCACAAACACGAACGGTACCGAGGAGCAAGTAGCAAGCAAACCGTAGAAGGTTCGAATTCAATCATAGAATGGCGAAAGAAAGGCAGCGCTCCAACTAATGTACTGTGTACGATTGCCAAGCAGCGGACTCGAAAGAACGTAGATTAGGTAAGGCACGCTCATTCCACAACCAAGTACGCTAATTAGATTATTACCTTGAATGAATTACATGATTGCAGTAACTGGATTACACGATCGCAACAAAAGCAACAGAAAGTCTACACATGAAAGAACATACACAAGTCTTTATTCATGCCACTATTGGCACAGTTGTTTCCTAAAAAGATTCATTTGAGGTTCAGTGACATTTGTGCTCCTGGCAACATTCTCCTACCAGCTTTGATATTCCAGGCTTGATTTTGGACAAAGTTAGTCGAATGTCTCATCTCACATCCATTATGTTTCAATGTGATTTTCACCAAGCTTGAAAAACCAGCCTCGACCTCACAATGGAAACAAGGATTTTTTTCAATGCCACCACAGCCACAGTAGGCTACTGTAAGTGTAACTGAGAAACCCAGAAACAAAACAGCGAAAGTGAAGAATTTTATCCTGTCTCCGTTATCGACACAGCAAATCAGTGAGCTCTTTTAAAAATCTTCTTCGTCACCAACTTCATCTAGAGATGGATATCTCATCCATCCAGCTCTAATTGTTCCAGAAAAGTACCAGAGATAGACTTGGATTTAAATCCTGCTACATTTTAGGATTTTGATGGATTTGGATTTTACAATGTTTGAATAAGGTGAAAAGCTAGGATTCTATTTGAATGTAGTAAGGTACAAAGCTAGGATTGTTTAATCTGAATAAGTTGTGTGTGTTAGTGACGTAACTGATTGTGCCTGAATTAAGCGAGCATCAAGGAATATGGCAAACAAGCCTAAGCAGAGTGAGATGGATATAATCATTATCGTTGATTTCTCCTGTTTTTCATGAATGTGCAAAAGGATACAACTAGTAAGCATTCCTTTAATAAACTCATCTTGGCTTATTACAAAGAAGAAGATATTCTTGCAACAAAAGAATGCAGTCCCGTCATCACGAGGGGCTTTGGTGGGCTTACCCCCCCAAGAAAGTTCCAAGACACCAAAAATGAAATATCAACACTTCAAATAAGTGGAGATGTAGTCAATTTTTAGAATGTCAACTCCCCCTGCACGAACGGAAAGCCTTTCTGGAGACGGATCTGAAAAGAATGTCTACATGAAAAATTCAGCACACCTGCGGTAACAGGCTGAAAAGACGCCAAGGGCTCAATGGAGCAAAGAAAAACCGTGAAGGTATATAGGTACTACAGTATTTGACCACATGGCTCAACAAAAGACCAAAGTATCATTGATGACAGAGAAAACTAATTTTCCTCGTAATATATGTGACATCAATACTGTCAGCTTCTGTGGAGACCTGACACAACTGAAACAAAGCTTGAAACAGATAAGGTGAAACTAAATGTTCTTTAGAGTTTTAAGAGCAGAAAAAGGTAGAACAAACCAAGATATTAAAGGTATTGTCGTGACAGTGGTACTTACAAGCCCCCTGGGATTGGTAAGCATTGCGCACTACAGAACAGTAGTTCCGAGACAGAAGATAGAAACAAAGACACCAAAACTGACACTACACACCAGAGATGATCACGGAGGCGTAGTGCCAGAGTGGACTCCGGCTGGAGTTTGCATTTTGGGATGGAGCTGGAGTCAATATTTTAGGTTCGAACCGGAGCAGGAGCTGGAGTCAACATTAAGGTCTGTGCAGGAGCCAATCAAAAGTTTTAAGGGACCTGATTTCTGTAATGATGCTTGTTGTCAAACAGAATGGAATGAATTGAGACAAACAGAAATGAAATGTTTTCTGACCAGTGTCGTCATATATCACAAACGTTTGACACTGGGTGGGAGTACCGAGCATTTCACCACTAATGATGGTTTCAAAGTTATGGCCTATGCAAAATACAGTGTGTAAGTGACAATGCGGTTCGGAAATTTCGGAATCCATGCCGTAACTATGAGAATGTTGGGCTAATGATGTAGGCAAGACACATGACAAAAAACAATGTCTAACAAAACAGATTTTAGAAAAGTAACAGTGTGCCGAAATGACCTATGCACTCTAGGCCTAGTGACGGGATTTGATGATGATGTCAGAAGTAGTGTGCAGTAGTACAAAATACAATGTTTATACGCATTGTGCAGATTTTTAGTCTAGCCACCGCTTGCACAGGCCAACCTCTGCTCACATTTTGGAGCTGTACTTGGATGTTTGCCCTGATAGTTGCAGCTTTGAAGATAACCTATATTGTTTTGCATCTCAATTGCCTATATGATTATAAATTTGAAAGAGAATGTAGCCTAAGTTATGCGTAATGTAAATATTCATCTTGTTAATATTTTTTGTATGATTTGCTTGCACAATCATGCTAATGGCTCAGTTTGACATAGTCATAGTTCAGAGTTTTATCTGAGCACATGGTTAAAGTACGATTCAATATGTGCACAAGTGATCAACTCCTGACCTCGGATATACAAAATGAGTCTTGCAAAAATTGAAAATGAACACTCACTTCAAATAGTTGTCATCTATATGGTTAATTATTGAAGCTTAAACTACTCACTAAGGTTTCAATGGTTTCCACTTCATAATTTAATTACAGTACAACCTATGCTTTTGAGGTGTATATTTGATAACCAGCCTCTAGTGTGCCTCATGAGACAAAAACAGTTGTGAAGTTATTTTGTCAGTTGCAGCCAGGGCTGTGGAGTCGGAGTCGAGGAGTCGGAAATATTTTCAACCTGAGGAG
>JGI24022J15233_10004785_pt1 | contig 14109 bp, 5 predicted proteins | sample Ectturendosymbi2_FD_15233 | JGI IMG/M metagenome (IMG submission 15233) | reverse complement strand
ATAATTTTTTTGCAGCTGGTAATATCGATATGCATTGCACAATTTGCAGTTTTTCTACAAAAGATTTAACTGTTACAACTCAAGAAACATAACAAGGATAAACAAAACTAGATTTAAACGCACATGATTTCTAGTAAATGTGTAAATGGAGAGGAAACATCACACACACAAAAACATGCTACAGCATACCGCATTCACCAAATCAGTTCTGACGTTGAAATCATTCAAAGGTTGATAAGGAAATGACGCAAAACCTCCTATTACAACTGAGAAAACATAAACCTAGTGTTCAGTGAATGGCACACCCGACTCATACTTCAAGTTTCTCAGCTTCAGATGTTTGCGCCTGAAGTGTCGCTCTGGTTCGCCGCCTTTCCTAAGCAGGGAGTAGGGATTTTGACCGTCAGGTAGAGATTGATGGGGTGGTGTTTTCTCCGAATCTGCAAAAAGATCTTTACATGTTAAACTGCAGTACCTATCGAAAGGAATCATTTCACAGCAAAGTATCAGACGTTATGACGTTTGCAGAGTTTATGTTACGATATTTAAAGTGTATATACATAAGGCGTCTTCTAGTCTTATTCAAAAGTCGTTTTAAACTTTGATAAACAACAGAAGAACAGTCTATTTTATTTTGCATAAATTACAAAAGCATTGAGGTTAAAAAATACACCTAAAGATAGTAAACACGCCGCTAGACCCATGGCACTGCTGCATGGACATTAATAGTCTTTTCATAACAGATAACTTGCAAAATGAATCCCTCACAATTTCGTGACTGAACAGTTTCTACCGAAATGTAAGTTTGGATGCTATTAATTATTTTGTAGTGATAGAAACATCATATTATTGGTCAAAGCACAATGGTGATTAAACTGATTGAACTTTTCATAGAAATAATAGGTACAGTACATGAAAGAACATTAACAGTTTAAAAAAGAGAATGGAATCAAATTTGAACTCAAGCAAAAGTTTGCAGATGTCTATTACTCCAACAACCTCATATATTCATTTCACAAATACTGGTATATAGCAAGTCCATAAATATTTAATAGTGCATATCAGTTTAAAAATATTCTTGAGAAAAATCAAAAGTGTATTCTTCTGAGATTCACCAGTGTTACAGCTGAGACCTGACACACTTCAACCTCGACATTGTGATTTTAGACAGGAAAATGTTCAGTAAAGCATATACAAAGAAAACTACAAATTAATGATCAATATTTATCCCGAAATAGTTTTCCACCTTCAAAAAATGTTAGAATGACCCCAACATCAAGAAATCAATTTACTTTAACATTTTTATCTAAGAAATGGAATGGTAAAAGCTGTTCAATGGATGACAGGTTAACAATGCACTAACTCCTTTGTTGGAAGTTATTGTCACTGACGAGTCTCTGTGATGACCTGTACATGTTATGGCAAGTCACAAAAAGACTGCTGTGTAATTGACTAGTAAAGACAATCAGTGTAACAACAAAAGGTTACAATCATTGTAACTGTTTTTCACACAGACTACATGTACTACTTTCTCGTGCAAATATCATGCTTGACTATTTTCCATGGACAACCTAACTTGAACAAGTGCAGTAGTAGCAGCAAAATGATTTACTCAGTGAGCAATGGCATAAGTACATTAAGTAATAAAAATTAAGCAGGTCAGTATTTCTTTCAATAGTAAATATGTATATAAATGTGTCATATCTATACATACAAACATGCCAAATGTTGGTAATAGAATGCAGCAAATTTTGTTGCTGAAACTTTCTCTGTAAACTCGAACAAAAGCAAATAACATAATCTTTCTTAATTGGTCAATTAACGAAATGCTAAATACAATTACTATTTTATCAAACTTTCAACTACGCCATGACATGTACATGTTAAGGCAAGTCATTTGCTTATTGCAAAAAATATGCACTGCTTACCAGATACAACACTGAAAATGGCACTCAACAACTTCTAATGCAAATTTCACTCTTATGAGACATACCTGCTGGTGGCAATGAAAGGGAGAAATCAAGTGATTGTGACACCATCTGTGATTTTACTTTCCCACCACAACCAGTGGTGTCATTACCATGTCGTGTTTGTGCATAGTCAAGAGCTTTTGGAAACACCTGCAGGCAAGCAAGTTCAAGGTTGACCGGTTTCAGATTTGTGATTAAAAAAGTTGGGGAAATATGAGCCTATCTGACCAGATCATGGTGTAGATCAAACATTAATAAATTAAGTGCTCGTTGCTTACACTCAAACCATTCCACAAAAGGTCAAACTGAAGTCAAATATAAATATATACACAGTGGTACTGTGCCAAAAGTAGAAGTGTGAGAATTGTCTGTAAAAATATAGATATGGCTTGTTGCATGCAACATGGCTGGGAGATTATTTGCTGAAAAATTAGTAAATAATGACAACAAAGGCACTAATACTTGGTGCTATCTGAAGAAAAAGACCCTGTTCTACTTGGCAACATAATTGCATAAATCAAACATTTAAAGATTTAGCCTTAATATCCTCATACAAAAGTATCCATCTTAGTCTGTAATAATCACCCAACAAAATATCTTCACATGCCCAACGTCTGCATGCAGGTATAAAAACTCATATAATCAACAACTAATTTCACTAAATGCTAACATTTATTACACTATGACAACCTAGAAGCTGTTTGAGATGCATCTAAGACTTTTGACAGGATTAACTATAACCAATTGTTTATAAAACTATTTAAGCACAATGTGCCTATGTGTAAAACTGGTGGTGAGTTGGTGTTGGAATCTGACCACACAAGTGAAATGGGGTACTGGTCTTTCAGACACCTTCCTCAATCCAATTATTATTTCTATTAGCTGCTTACCTCAAAATCTGATGCTAGAATGCCTTTATTTCTCTTCCACTGCCAGACCTCTGTATGACGATGAGTGAATGAAGTTATAATTGGGGTGCTGAAAAGTGTTTTACTCCTCTTAATATTCATTGTGTACTAACACCTACTCTGTAATGCATTATTGCTAACCATTTCTGTGCTTTTGTGTTATTCAATTGCCCTTGTGATGTGAATCATGAGTCTGCGGCAAATACATAAAATGAATGGCTCCATGTTCCTTACAATAATATCGATTGAATTTTTCATTGCATCCCAGGAACACAAGTGTTCACTTAAATCAAGTTAACTATTTCTTCAAGATATTTCATGAACATTTTCATATAAAATTTTTATTCAATCACTTTAGTCATCTCATGTTTTTTACAAATCCCCATTTTTCTCTTATTTATAATACTTTTTTTCAGATTTGTGATGCTTCTGTATGATGATGACCAAATGCAGTAGCTGCTGGTGCCTTGTTTAGATGTTTGTACCTCTTTACTATCAACTACATGTACCAATTAACCAATACCCTATGAAGCATTGTGTACAAGTATTTTTTCACTCTTGTGTTCTTTTAACTTATATGATATGGAGTTTGTGTATGAGACAAGACTCACTCCAAATAAAAATATTAAAACATAAATAAAACCCTTAAGAATTCAACTGATATTGAAAGCACAACACCATGTTCAAAAACAACGACATGAAACACTGAATACTCACATTTTTGAGGCTGTCAATAATAGGAACATCAAAAAGTTTTTCCATATTTGAAAAATAAAAATGACATAGTCTTTCCACATAATGCTGCACTGCAGGAGAATCAAGAAAGTCTTTATATGGCTGAACTGAAGTGAGAATGTAATTTAAATTCAACCATGCCTGTAGATAACAAAATCCACAAAAATATTGTTTAGGTTTAATTATGTGGCAAAAAGCAATACAGCTGATTATGAACTACATCAAAACCATAAAAAACAAGACTAATTTCAATTTTATACAGTTGGCCACTGAACAAAAACCCAAGTATCATAAATATTTTGCATGCAACATATCACCACATCATAAACTGTGCATCATCATTATGCTTCCTAATACTTGAAATATTTATGATAAAAATTCCATAAATTATCTGACACGCAAAAAAACAAGAAGTTGCAATAAAAAAACCTAATGCTTCTTTACGTTTTTTAGCTGACCTGCTTGGAAACTGTTGGCTGAAGAGCAGATATCATCACCTTGGTCATCTCTTTTACCAACTCAGCCAAATCTTCTTCTTCAGGTTGGCCATGCTGACCAAGACTGTGATTCAATCTTTTCCTCAAAGGTCCAATCCATGGCAAGGAATGTCTGTGATAGATAAGCCTTTACATTTTTCTCATATTTTAAGCATGACAATTGGTATCAAAACAAAATTTGAATTGTTTGACTTGAGCTTATTTTTTAAAATGGCATGTAAAACACTACTGCCCAGATGTCTAGAATTGCAAAGCAGCCTCATTCTTGCATTGACAATTATCTCCAAGCAAGCTTTAACAAAGATGAAAAGCTCTTCATATTATCTATGTGCTAGAAACATGCCTGCTGCTAAATCAAAATAATGTTCTGAGTGGGAATTTTTGGAAAATTTAACATGACAAATGTCCCCAATATAATTCAAGCAAAATTGACAGAAAAATTAGATTAAGGTGTTTTTTTGTAGGTACAAAGACACCAAACTTAAATTATGACAAAATATGAAATGAATGGTTGGATTGTCATACATGGATTTTGAGAGTTGTATGCATCATTTTTAGAAATCTAATGTGATTTGCTATACTACTCAATTCAGAATGCATATTTTTGCTTTTGAAAACATTAACCATATAATGTAGATTCAGACCAATCATAACGTTGCAATAGTAAAGGTATGTAGCCTACTTTAATTACCAAGATACGTCATAATAGCTATGAATACAATTTGCCCAAAAACACTAACGCTAATCAAAACCTAACAAGGAAAGAAAGTTTTATTGTACTTGACTTGTGCCTATGTTTGAATGTAGTAAGTAGTCTCCAGATTTACCCTTACTCTGTGTTGAGGATCAGCTATTTTTTAATGAATGCTGCAATGGTAGCAAATTACTGTATCCACCACACATGAAGCTTACCTTTGCACCTATCCACAACAAAACAGGTAAGTTGCATGCACTATGTCCTACGCCTTCAATATGACTTGAGAAGGTATTGAACCTAGTCTACTAGCTTGAGATGCACATGCCTTGCTTACCCAGTCAACTTTCTGATTGATTAGACAGTTCAGTAATTATTTGAAACAAAACTTTTACCTGGACTCACTGAGCTCATCCATTAAAATGAACGTCTAGACCAGGGGTGGGCAATTAGTGGCCCACAGGCTACATGTGGCCTGCCACATTGTTTTTAATGGACTGTGGAATCATTCAGGAAAAATCTTTAAATCTGAAATTTCGTCCAACTTATCACAATGACTGTTAGTGTTAAGGCCAACTTGAACCAAGAATTGCTTTTATTTCCATTAGAAGGTACATTGCTCTGCTAAAAACAGCCTTCTCAAAGTGGTCACCTAGCCACATTAATTGCCCACCCCTGGTCTACATTTTCTAAAGGAACTTCTGTTGCAGCAAGTAGCCTAACGGACAAACTTAAAAATCAGATTGTCTATAGCCATGCAAGAAAATTAATGAACGATCTTCATCGATGCAACCAAATAATAACAAAAATGACTAAGACATTGGTTTGTTTTTATGGCTTGTTACTTCATCACATCTTTTAGCTGTGAAACTAATTTTTCACAGTTTTGTAAAGTGTTGGTAATTCATCAACATACACTCTAGCTTATCAACCATGTTCACACCATAATCAATGTGACAAACTTTAAATAATGAAAGATAATACTTTTGATCAAGCAATATTTTATGTATAAAACAAGTTGTTGGAAAATATCCACGTGGCTCTTAAAGTAGCAACCAGGGTTTTTAAAAATGAGCTTTGCTATTACTACAATTACCTGAAAGATAAAAGTGAAGAACTCTCAGAAATTTCATCAGAGTTTATAGCAGGTAACTTGGGAGATGATGGTAAAACAGAAATATTGTTTTGAAAAGATGTCATTCTTCTTTAGTAGGTGCTAGTCATTCAACTTGCTCATTGTCAATTCTATGCATACAGTAGCAAGCTTTGCTAACACACAAATGAGTAGCAGCCTTGCATAAAAATATCATGGATTGTCCCACTTCTTCATTAGCGTTATGAAAGAAGTTCTAAACAACAAATGGTGGGATGTAAATGAAATCAAATCAATGATAAAATGCAAAGAGTAGCAATGTGTTAGTACAAATTGCAATATAAAGCAACTTAGATTTCAGAGTCAACAACAATGTTTGTAGTAGCAGCAATTATCAAAATATGAAATTACAAGAAACATTATATTTCTCCGAAGCACAAAATCCAAAATAAGTGAAAAATTAGCTTAGTCTTATAAATTTACTAACCACAACTCCACCATTTCAAAGTAAAGGAAGTCAAAACCAAGTCATAATCATGTAACATACGGCTAAGCTTCGTCCGGTTACTATCACTCAGTTGTTAATAACAAGCTATAATTAAACAACAATGAGCTCTTAAGAATAATTTTTTTCAAGTATAACACCATGACAAGCCTTGAGAAAGTGCTACAAAATTTAACTGTCCCATAATATTTACAGTAATTCATTTCATAAATAGATCAGACATTTAAAAACCATGACACACTGACCACTTTATCTCTAAATTCATACAACATGATACCACAGAAAATGTTGTAATGAACTATTTGTTTAGTTTTAACACTTTTAAGCGGGCAGTTTGCAAACTTTTATTGTTTTGCAAAAAAACGTTTTTCCATTGGTAGTGCATTTTGTTAATGGATATAGTTTGACACAAATGGAGTAGCAATGAGCAGTGAAGTCACAACAATAAAAGAATTAAGATGTTATAGCAAAAAATGTTGTTTTAATATTACAAAAGATTTACATTTTTGAGTTTGATAATTTTGTAAAAGTTGAGTTTCACACTGGTTGGTACCTTTGTGAAACAGTTGGAACGATTATCATACTAAAAATTAAAACATTTAACGTATTACATATTCAGAAAAACATATCATTAAATGATATTCAGAAATTATTTTAACATGGTATTTTTAGTTTTTGCACAATGCTGTTTTTTGATTTTGTTAAGTCATCATGAATCTGTGCACAATATCTCAGATATCCTTGGCTTATATTGCACCTTTTTCTCTAGCACAGTCTTAGACTATCTTAAAAAAATACAGTTTTATCAAAATTTTATAATTAAAAAAAATAATTATTATCAAAATCTTATAACTTTAAAGAAATAAAGAAAGATATAATTACATAAAGTTTTATCAAAAACTTATAATTTAAAGAAATAATTACAGTGTATCTCTGTCTATATAATACATTTTTGACATAAACATGTTTTCTACTAAAAAATCTTCCAACAGTGATAAAAACATATATTGACATAGAGTGTTCAAAACTTTTAAGCTTATATTATGGACAAACTGCATAGTATTCACTTGTTTTTCTCATCATATAAGCTACTGCAATAATTTAGAAAAAAGGGTATTCTACTAAAACAGTCACTTCATGGTACCTATCTAGGCCAGTGATTCTTAACCAGGGGTCACGCCTCCCCAGGGGGAGTCAATAAATTTCAAGGGGGGCACAAGCCCTTACGTACTCAACAACATGGAAAGTTTTTGAACAGAAAAGTGTTCCATCTAATTTAACTTACCTATTTAAAGTCAAGGGGGCTGGAAACAGGCAGTGGCTACAGAACTGCCTGCGGATCTTTAAATCTGAAACCTTATTCGACCGCTTCCTGTAACATGACAGTAACGCACGATGAAAATGCAGTAGGTTTGGTAGTGTTGCAATCGGAAACCCAAGCAGCAAGTGTGCAAAACTTTGCACTGTGGCAGCAAGCAACAATAGAGATCATGCGTCACAATCTCTCTTATTATTGCTGGTTCAAGCCACGTATATATATTGTCGTTCTTCGCGCACATCCCATTCATGGTGAAACACACATTCAACGCAACACCACCGGAGAGGTTGCAACAGTAGAAACATACTAAATGTAAAAGGTAAGCTTAAAATGTAAACCTAACCTTCACCCCAACTGTAGCCCTAACTTTAACACCAACCTAACGCTAATCTAACACTAACCTAACACTAACCTAAAACTAACCTAACGCTAACCAAACACTAGCTTAATGCTAATGCCTAAACATAACCCCTACACCGAAAGTTTGGAAAGTTTCAAAAATGAAAGGAAAAAGTAGTCTCATGAATTGAAACGTGCAACCACTACTACCAAAGTGAAAGTCACCATGGTGAGAGCCAAACCGAAAACCTTTGGCAGACCAGACCTCAAACACATCCGCTACGACATCGGAGCCATTCAATGACAAACTGAACATTTCATTTGAAACCTTGTCATGCCAGGCAGTTGAATAGTCACTACCCTTGAAAAAAGGACAAACGATGATTATGGCAAGCATGGTAGAAAAAATTGTGAGAACCAGTGATCTAGGCTATCACTGCTAAACTATTTTTTCTTTCTAAGCTGTTTTCTTAGTTTGAAGGTAGTGTTTATTTTACGGGTGATATTCTGGCGGCAATAGATCGGCTGGAGCTATTGTGCTGGCAGTCGAAAATTCGGCCTCATGGCATGATACAATACAAGTAAAAGGTCACTTTGTCAGGAAAACGCTGACATCCTGATCATGGTGTTATGTGTTATGGCTGCTGTGCCAATGGTTTTCGGTTCAACTCTCACCATGCTGACTTTCATTTTGTTTTTCTTTGCTTTTTTACAGGCTCCGCTTAGGTGTTACATTTAGGGGTTAGTGTTGTTAGGTTAGAATTAGGGTTAGGTTAGCATAATGTCAGCTTTGCATTACGTTAGCTTAGTGTTAGGTTAGGGTTAAGTGAGGTTACGATTAGGTTAGGGTTAGGATTAGGGTTAGGGCTATGGTTAGGTTGTAGGTTTATCTTTAAGTTACAATTACTTCCTTTCCACCAAGCCTTTTGCTGCTGCCATCTTGGTGGAAAAATAGACACTGCCTAGTTTAAATTACTCTCACAACTAAATGCTATTCTTTCTCTGTTAAATTAATTTGTATATACTCAGTACAATGTAAAAGGATGTCTGTCAGCGCAGATATTGTTAACAGATATGTGTTGACATAACCGGAGTGGAAAAATACCTCGTTGCACAATCAATAATGGTAAAAATGCAATAGAAAAAAATTTTTTCGTTGAAATTTAATACAATTTTTCCTCAAACACATAAAGATTAAAAGTTACCATGTTTTATGTTTTTTTATCTTCACAACTGTTCAAATCTACATTTCGTTCCCACTGGAGCTCGTTATCAAGAATCGAATAATCTCGTTGCAAGAGCCTGAGGGATCATGGATGGTGGCTGAAAGTAAGCGTAGGCTAGCAACAATTAACATTTTTAGTGACATTGTGGTGTCATTACTCACTGCAAAAAATATGTTTTGGCGACTGCGGTTATGCCATTTTATATCTGCAACCAAAATCGCTACTGACAGATATCCGACTTTTACAAGGCACCATATAAATACTCTTTGTTTATAGAAAAAAAAAGAAAATCTTCAGTATATGAAAACTTACCTAAACAAACATAACCTATCCAATCTCTCATCACACAACAACCAAATAAAATAAGCAGAGGCCGCATCAGTTTCAAAATGTTTAGGTTTGCAAGCTACATACCCCAGTTCTGAAGATAAAGCACGTTGCAAATACTGTAATGTTATTAAAATCGGCATGGTGTTACTTAAATCAGCTGATGTTGCGCGGCATGTTGCTATGGTGTTATATCTCTTTACCACGCTTTGTGGTTACGAGATTTCCCGCGCGCTCAACCTACATTTTCACAATGATTGGATGTTGTGACAAATTTAATTTGGAACGCAGCTGACGGTACGAATCGGCTAGTCTATTTTCTCTCTCTAGTCTCTAACTTGGGCAAACTGCTTCTATTCTAACTTATGCATAGGCTTGTAACAAACACAAGAATTCAACAAAGCGTGTGGCTGCCGATCTTTTGTCTCGTGCAGAATTTCTTTCCGTACGAAGTCGCCTTGGTGACGATCTCGTCTGTTCAGTTCAGTTTATTCGGGAAAATCACGAAGTGCAGTAAGTAAACTAACGACAAAAAGCAAAACAAACAAGCAAGAAGGTACATTTCGTAAGCGCACAATAACAGACAGGTTTCTAAGCGTTGTTGGGTGGAAATTGTTGCTGCTTCTTGTTTTTTTTCATCACCATTGCTGTTTCTTGTTTCCCATAAATTAAAGAAAAAAATTATTTCCTTCATTGTTTAATTTCTAAGTTGAAGCATGATCAGATCAGTGTCAGGACAACGATATTGGTAAATTTAGGTAACATCTACTGTACTAGGCACAACAGGACATTGGCCATAAATCATAACTGCAAGCATTGCAGTTAAAATGACACAGCACAAATATATTTTTTGTGCTCTTGTGGTCCATACAGACGCGATCATATAGACACAAGTCCAAAATAAACTATACTATATAGACAGTAGACAAAGATGATTTATATTACATAAAGGATTAAAAAGACAGGAAAAGAACAAATAAACTACTGTGATTGAAAAGTCAAGTGCAATTAAAAGCTCCGAGTGAAGTTTGCTGCAAGTTTGAGGAATAACACTAACTGTAAAGTGTTTTTGTTGTATTGATGCACTGCAAGTTCTTCACTGCTGACCAGTCTTAATGAAATAATAAATGATGATTGTCCAAGGATACTTTTCATAACCTTGCAGTTTACTACTAGGCAGGTTGAGGTTTTGTATTGATAAAATGAAGAGGTATTCATTTTTGAAAGCAAGTAAGTGCTAGTTAGAACCAATTACAGCATCTTGTATATCAAAATTAATAAAGGCAGTGGCTACAGATACGCCTGTGAATCTTGAAATTTGAAAACTTATTCATACGTCACCTGTGACGTAACAGTAATGCATGACGAGAATGCAGTAGGCTTGGAAGAAACTAACTAAATGTAAAAGAAACTTTAAACCTTACCCTGACCTTAACCATAACCGTAGCCCTAACCTAACAGTAACCCCTAAATGTAAGACCTAAGCCTGAAAAAGTAAAGAAAAAAAACAAAAGTTGGCAAGGTGAGAGTCAAACCAAAAACCATTGGCATAGGGACTGTCCATAAATGACGTCACACTATTTTGGGCAAAAATCTACTCCCTCCTCCTCCCTTGTCACATTTCGTCACAACTATTTAACCCCCCTTAAAATATAACGCCACAATTTGCAACCCTCCCCCTTACAGTTGCAATTACAAATTTCCATCTATTTTGTGTCTGCTTAGACAAAATTTTCATCTGTTTTATAGATTTGATTTGTGCACGTTGTGGCAAGACCAACATTCTATTCATAAAACATCAAAAATACTGCACACATTGCCAGGACCGGATTAACCATTGGCCAAACTGGACAAATGCCCGGGGCCTCGCACTTGAATATAAAAAACTCCTTTACTGGTTTTTCATGTTTTTAGGCTGTTAACACGCATCAAAATTGTAGACCTTTTTGATGACTGCAATTAGTAGCCTATGTAGGTTAAGGAAACTGACAACTTTGGCATTTACCTTTTTTTGAGTGACTTAAAAGAACTGAATCAAACAGCACCACGCTTTGTGGATCCCCATTCAGTGATTTCAAATAAGCCCAGATACGAAAGCGAAAAAAACATATTTGCACAATAAAAACCCAGAAAGCTTGTGTTAAGAACAAAAACATGAGTGTGCTTATTTCAACTGAAACGATAATTTAATACTAATGTAATTATACAGGGTGTCCACAAAGTCTGGGTACATGGCAGTTTTCACTATCTATTTTATTTGTTTAGGTTGCTTTACCTCCCATAGGTTTATTCATTTAAATCAGGGCGGGGAATCTATTTACTATCCCAGGCTGCATAAATTGTGGATTATCGTTAGCGGGACGCATGTAACTTGATTTTATCCCAAAATTCTACCTTTATCTTAATGCGAAGGATAGAGGCTTCTTAAAACATGCTACCTTAAGTACCTATTTCTCATGGTGCTTCATTTTGTTTGCTCTAAATTGGGTAACGAAAATTTTGATGCGGGTTATACCAAATGTTTACGCGGGCTGCAGGTTCCCCAACCCTGCTTTATGTGATGGTGGCTCTGTCCAAAAAAGAACGAATTGAGTTGGGACTGTTAAGTGGACAAGAAGGATGGTCTCAGACTTTGTGTTTTTTTATCACCTACCCAGACTTTAAAAACACCCTGTTGTTCCTCTTCCAAATTTTCTTTTGCAGCGCAAACACTAACCTTTGGACGACCTTTTTTTTGCTCAAGACGTTTTTCATAACGCTGGTAACATACTTCGTTGATGATATCTCCCACTAATTGCAGGGGTACGTTTGTTATTAAACTAGGAAATTTTGTGCAATCTTGAACTGCAGCGAGATCTAAAATCCCACAAAAAATATAATCCCAATGCTTGTTTCCTCTAATTGAAATTTGTTTTTTCATTTGAATTCATAAGGAAACATCGAATTTAAACAATCAGTCTTAACCCTTGTTTCACCAGTTTCTTCAATTGGCATTAGAGCCGGTAACATTATGATCTTATATGAGGAAATGAAACCGATTGAACACGTTCTCCTTCATCCGATATGCGTATTTTCTCACCTGATGTGCACATGCAAACACTGTAATATAACTTTATCTTTATACAGTTTATGACATGGAAGTTGCGGATGAATTTATCACTTCACAAAATCCAGATTTAACTTGATTTTTCATAAATAAACCTAGATACCCAGGTTGACTAAGAAAGCAGATTTGGGTGAAAAACCCTCAGTGGGAGCCCTGGTCACATGCTGAAAAATGCCTACTACCGTAAGTTGAAGTGAACGTTGATTTGTAGACATGTTATTGTTACGCAATAAAGACCAACACTAGAACAATCTGCAAGTAAGTTTCACAACCAGCCTCTGCAACAGGGCGTTGGAGCCGGAGCAATTTTGGATGGCTGGAGCCGGAGCCTAAAATTTGGGTTCCGATTCCACAAAGATATTTTGTGGGGCAAGCGACTTATACAAATAATATGATGTTTTTTATGCTTTTTTGGACCAAATTGTTCTGGATCCGGAGCCAAAAGGCTCCCAAAATTACAATGCCCAGAGTTGGAGCCAGAGCCTGAAATTTGAGTACCGGTTCCACACTTTTCCTCTGCAAGTAAAGCAGCAGACACAAACACACTGCAATCTCATCATTTCATGAGGCCAGAACAGTGAAACTGACTCTTGTGCAGCAGTGTCATACCGGCAAATAAACTGTCATTGCAACAATTAAATAAATTGATTGGAGATTAACTGCATCACCGAAGAGTTAATAGATGTAACTATTGTAAAGCTCCCATCGCAAAACTTCAGTCAAATAGTACGGTTCAAGTTGCTTTTGCGTGATATTTCGTTTGGAACTTTTTTTTCTGAACGGTGAACATTTTTATCAGCGAGAGAGTGTAGACATATCTTTCCTTAACACATATGTGAATCAACGATTTGTGCAGTGCTCTTCAATGCCATTGAAGATCGTCAGAGAGTCTATGACAAAAATGATTGTTGTGTAGTGTCACGGTAGCAAAAATATCGTTTTTTTTATACAAGTTCTGTTTGAACAATTAACCACATACGAACCACCGTACATGGTCACCTCACCCCCAATTGTCTTTGAGGTAGGCTGCCGAATCGTATCAGTTTTGACTTTTTTGACCAGTGCTCTGCAAAGTTAAAACCAGGGCATGTGAAACGCAACACACTTGCGCTAAGGGTTTAGGGGGCCTCGCGGTCACGATTTTGCTCAGGGCCTCGCATTCATTTAATCTGGCCCTGCACATTGCTAAACAAAAATTAAGCAGCAAAGTGTATTCTACTTTGATGAAGACCGAAACGAATGAATTACGTTGTGCGAATGCTGGCAATGACTGATTGCGGTTATAGTCCTGTGTATGGATTTACCGTAGTGGTCGCTTTGCAATATTGAAGCAAAAACAAATCATAGGAACTTTTTGCAGTATAGTCTATCTGCAAGAACGATTTCACAAT
>JGI24022J15233_10004782_pt1 | contig 14110 bp, 10 predicted proteins | sample Ectturendosymbi2_FD_15233 | JGI IMG/M metagenome (IMG submission 15233) | reverse complement strand
TCAGTGAAATTTTCAAAATGAACTCCAGCCTGATGATGCATTGTTATGAAATAATTCCGCTCAATGGCCATTTGTAAAATTGGGGGCTTATTGTTGCGTCAATAAGACAAAATTTAATCTAAGTACAATACTTAATATGTGTTCTTAGACAATCTTAAAGCAAATAAATAAGGCATAACATTTGCCAAGCTCAGGCCTTCGGCTGCTCGTCAGGTTAATTCATTCATGGTCTTGAATTTGTCCCGGTTTAAGCCTAAGAAATTATGGTAAGTCTAGTATTGAAGAAAGCACTTGTGACATTGTTGGGCCTTTTCGGCGCCCTACACAGTGAGTCGGCGCCCCCATGGTGATTCGGCGCCCGGGGAATTGTGCACCTCTTGCCCCCCTCATCATCCCCTTCCCCATGCATTCATAAACTGCAAAGCTGCATCAACACCGCGCCCTTACTTAAAGCATTAAGTAAGTCGGGCGTGATACGCCAGCATCACTAAGCATTATGACAAAACTGTTGTATTGTGACATGCTATAGCACGAGGGTCAAACTCAGACATTGTGGCAGAGCAAGAACGCTCGCTTGCCATATCTACGAGACCTCGTCCTTCTCACGCTATAAGAAAGGATAAGTCAGTCCGTACTGCTGCATTTCAGGCAAGAAGATATTAGTCAGAATCTGGCTGAGACGAGTTTAAGTCCGTGGGTGTGAAAATCAGACTGTTGCGCAAATAACTGCTGTTGAGGTCGTACAGATTTACAAATTACGTAAATTACTGCGGCCCACTTCGCCTTTACGAAACTTCCTCGATCGCCACTAGTGTTCTATAAATAGGCTGAATATAATGCTCCAGTCCGGAGACTAAGGTAGAGAACGTTAGTTAGTCCTCGAAAAATTAGCAGTTAGTATCATTGCCGTACTAGTTGAGCAAAAATGTTAACTCATGAAAGAAGAAATTTGTTAGTCTTGTTTAGAGCTGGATTTTTCTGTACAAATGTGGCTTACTGTTCGATGTCTAAGGCCTTGTGAAAAGATCGTGACTGTGAGAAGCTAAAATCTACGTGTGACAATTTAGGAGCTGGGTACACTTCAGATGTAGACGGCAAGCAATTGTACGAGAAGAGTCTAATACTGGTTTCAAGTGGTGTAACTTAAAGTTATCACGTCCTGAAGTCCTCCTGACATTCTTCGAATTGCTTTGCAAGTAATGCTAATGATTGCAGTTATACAGTATTTACTGCAAGCTGCGAACGATCTTTCAGTAAACTGAAACTGGTCCTTTCACACCTCCGGGACTCATTGATTAACAATAAGTCAGGGAAGGTTATGTGATATAGTCTTGATAAGAATAGAAAGGGAGCAAACAGCAAACGCTTTTTGTATTTTGATGAAATCATAGACGACTTTGCTTCGATAAAGGCACGGAAAGCGTTGTTTTGTTTTAATTAGCATTTTTGTGTAATTTAACCGGGAAAGGCTGGATATATTTATGTCTCAATGGAAGTGTGTTTTTTGAACAGAATTGGTACATGACTTGCATTAAATAGTTTATTGCACAATTCAGATTGAATGTTTTTTGTTTCAGACGAAACTGTCGTTTGCAGTTGCAAAATGTTGTTTGATTTTTTTGTCAGATATACAATTTTGTCAGGCAACAATATGTAGATCTATAGACTACGATAACGTTATTATTGACTGTTATTGATCATAGTCGTCGGAAGGATTTTTTCCAGGGGGGGTTAAAAGTGGTTAAATTGGTTTCAACCTCTCGAAATTGAAAAAAAACTTTTTTTGCTAATAATTTCAAAATCCAGGGAAGGCCAAGGCCCCGCCCTGCCCCCCCTTCCGACGCCCATGTTATTGATGTTTATCATAATAAAAATAAATGAGTATAAAAGTATCGTGTAGTTGTCATGGATAATTTATATTTCATTTGCTGAAACGTTCAAAGCAAAAGTAAACACAAATATTTTCAGTTAAAAAAATGTTTTCGTTATGGTTTATCTTTCGTAAAAATTGTGCCTACATTTAGGCTAATATTTGAAATTATTGGAAAGGGCGCAGATTTAATTTTGCCATGGACGCCACTTTGCATAGATACGCCACTGTTTATTTGCATTGTGCAGATTTCTAGTCTAGTTACCACTTGCATAGGCCAACATCTGCTCACATTTAGGAGTCATCCTGAAAAAAGTTGTTAACGCTTGATTCAAATAATTGTCAGATAGCTGGTTAATAATTGAAGCTTGAACTACTTCAAAACTAGTGTTTCAACGGTTTACACTTTATACCTTAAATTACAGTAGAACCTATAGTTTTTAAAATGTAGGGGAGATTAATGAGCTTTGGGCCAAACTTTACATTTTGTTTGATGCAATCCCTGCTGCTTGTCGCAAGTGGCTCAAAGTTGGTCTCCAAAAAATGCAAAGGGTCCCCATTATTTTGATACCAAAAAATAACCAAAATAAATTACGTCTGAATGATTGCACTTTGAAAGTTGTTGAAAAAGTGGCTCAAAGGACCTACCCTAAAGGACCAATTGTCCATGGCTGAGGGACCTTTGGGTCACGTTGGTTTGTCCGGTAGTTTCATGACAGTAATTGCAGAGGGCAATAAAAGTTTTGTTTATTTACAATGAGAAATGGAACTCTTGCTTATTTATCATGAAAAGAAAAACTATATTTTGCATTTCTGCAACAAAGAACATGAAACGTAGTGGAAATGCACGTTTTCTTCAAAAAACCTATTTTACGTAGCAAAGAGCACGTCTACTGTTGTACTTTTAGTGTTAGCCTAACCTTTGTGAAACTGCATTCTTTTACAAACTATCATTAGACAAAGATTAGCCCATGATGATTGCAATCCTGCTCAGGTAACTCGGGTGGGCCCCACCCACCTCCTTTCTTTTTTTTGATTTTACATACTTAGAAAAATATTAGAAACCTGTGCTTCCATGACTTTTCCTGATTTTCAGGGCTAATGGAATTTTGCCAGAGTTATTTCACAAAAATGTCTCTGAAAGCCTATATATAGGAAATAGGGGTGCTGTACCACCCATGGTTTACAGATTTGTAGGAAATTTGAAACACATTTCCACCTTACATTTACTGATGAGTATAAAATTTGAAGCACCTTTCTACCCTAAATTTCCTGATGTGTTTAAAATTTAGAACAACCTACCAACAAAACGACAAAACGTAGCCAAAGAAGGAGTGAGCCTTGTCTATAGGTCATACGTATCAATGAAGTAAAAAAATAAAAATGTAAGCCGCCCTTCATTATAAGCCGCACCAATTGTTAAAAAAAAACTTTACGCCGCGGCTTACAATCGAATAAATACGGTAGTTTATGTAGGATGACCAGGCGCGGATTTACCACTAGGCTTAAAAGGCTTAAGCTTACGCCCCCCGATCTCGGGGGCCCCAAACGTTTGGGAGTAAGGGCAATTACCAGCATTTCTGTAAGCATTATAGTTGTATTTTTCTTTTGGTTCAACGCACGTCCTTTTACTATGCCGCTAACAAAAGATCTCTATAGAACAGGGCTTCTCAAACTATGGGTTGCGACCCCAAATGAGGTCGTGGAATGTAGTTTTGGGGACGCGAAACAAATGGCTTGACAAATCAGACATAAATGTTTTTGTAAACCAATGTGACGTTTACACGTATCATGAACATTGGACTATCCATCAAGGGGGTGCCTAGAAAAAACATTTTTGAAATGGGGTTGCAGAACAAAAAAGTTTGATAAGCCCTGCTAAAGAAGAATGACCGCGAAGGATTGAAGTTAATGACAATGAGCATTCTGTTTTTATGGCGTTGAGAATTGGTTATTGTTACGTATAATGCGTGGGACAAAACACCTGAATCCATTTTTCAGACTACACGAGGCGAGTGAGGTACTCAATAAATAAGTAATGGCAGTGTGGTCAGTTGACTTCACTGCTGCCTTTCTCGTTACTTTCATTGCGACTGTTTTTGTTCCTGACAGTGCCGTATAGCAGCTCAACTCTGCCCTGCCCAAAATGCCCACAGGGGCCCCTCAATGTTGATTTCTAAAATCCATAGATTTTCAAGATACATTCAAGGTTTCTGGTTTTTAGCGCCAATGATATATCTCTGCGAGTTTGTTTGAGGAATATCACAGGTATAGGAGCCAGCAAATATTTGGGCAATGCAAAGGATTTTTGCCTGAATTTTCTCCAAACTTGCCCAAAACGTTTTTGTGCGCTTTTTCCCACAACTGTTTCCCACAAAGATCGTGAACACTTTTTTTTGTCATGACCTCCAAAAAAAAGTCTTCATCTATTTTTCTGCAAACGTTGGGCGCCATTTTTTGCAGTCAAACAACGTTGGGTGCCATTTTTGCTTGGATTTTCAGAGATTTTGCCTAGATATTTAGAGATTTTGCCTGTTTTTTTTCAGGGATTTTGCCCATATTATCAGGGATTTTGCCCAGCCCAAATTTTCAGGGATTTTTCCCGGATTTTCAACAAATCAAAACGTTTGGGGTGCGCTTGCAACCCCGCCTCATACGCCAAGATCAACCTTATTAATACTATTACTATATTTCAACACATCTTAACAGCTGTTCTCAAAGTGGTTTCATTAAACCTTCCATTAACGTTCTTATATTTTTTAAATGTGGGCATATCAATGAAAATGCTGTGGATAGGACCTTGTCTGGCAGTGATGGAGTCTCGAGACTTGGTCTCGGTCTCGAGACTTGTCTCGAGACCCGTTTTTTGGAGTCTCGGTCTCGAAGGTCTCGTCTCGGTCTCGAAGGATTTCGGTCTCGGTCTCGAACTCTTCGTCTCGAGACTTTGCACAGGTTATTTTTTATGAAGTTTTGCAAGAAGGAGTTCCTTAATGAAACGGTTTAAAAAAATGATTGTTCAAAATATAGCCGTTCAAAGACGTCAGTGGCTAAGCTTTCTTTGTTGTTATGTTGTTTGTGAGATGGAGAAAACAATTTGGCCTCTACCCAGTTTAAAATTTATACTGAATTCAATAAAAAATGTACATGTACCAAAGAAACCGCAGCGCGTAATCTCTGCAACGAGAGGTTGGGAGTACTTTGCTGTGGACTATCTTTGAACTGTTTTTCCAAGAGTTTAGTTATGATTTTTAGTTTTCCAAGAGTAGCCATGGGCTTATTCAAAAGAGGTGGGAGAGTGCCAAAAAGTTTCTTTTTTGAGAAGGCAAACAAAGGCGTCTTTTTTACGAAGTGCTTTTCAAAGCACTCTATTAAAACACGCTGGTGAAGTTTTTTTTGTTCTGCGTGATGCAGAGTTTTTAAGTTCAAAAATGCCTCGGAACTCTCTTGAGGAAAAGTTTTGCTCATAAGAGTTTTATACAGAGAGCAAATAATGCGTCATGGTTGATCAGTTACTTTGACGTACTGCTATAGGCTTTACGACATTTCTGCGTTTTTTAACCGACACGCGCTGTTGCGAAAACACTAAGTGTGTCAGAAAAAACGGAAATTTGGAACAGCTGTGAATATCACTTTAACGTAAAAATATGGAAATTAAGAAAAAATTGAAAATATAAAAACTTGACAATAAAAAATAGCAAATCTAGGAAGTATACATAGAGCCATAAAATCAGCAGGAAAGCGCCACACCATTTTACTGCCAGTCAACTGCACTGGTAATCCCGAACTTCGCTCATTCTGCTGCAGCATGCTGCATCCCAACAATGCCTGTCAAAAACATCTAATACTTTCTTTTCATTAGAGAAAGAAAAAATCTTCAATACGAAGGAAATGGTTACTTGCAAAAGATCTGCTGCAGTTGTATAAAAACTGACAAACTACGAGCATCTTGCTCTAAGTAAGACAGAAAAGCAAACCCAAGTTGCTTCGGGGCTTCATTAGCCCTGTGCACTTTGTTGTTGCCATGGAAAGCACATCGAATCCACGGTGCCAACTGATTCACATGTAATAACAAAAAATAAAACTTCCCCGCTGAACCACAGGGTAGCATGTGCCAGATATGCTATTTATTTTGCCATACATACATGCATATGTAAAGAAGGCAGAAAAAAATAGGAAAAATAATGACGTAAAGGGTGGATAACAAGCAGAGAAAGCAAGATGCATAATCGAGAATTAAGAACAAGACCCCTTTCAGTTTGTGAGTATTTGATTGTGATGTTCAAGATGCTTTATTTTTCCTTATTGTTATAATAAGCATGATACATGATTTTCTCTCATTTTATATTGTTGTAAGCAAGCGTGGGGAGTGTAAAGAGGAAGCATTTTTATGGTCGGCCCCGGGCGACATTAACATCGCTACGCCACTGCAGTAGAGCATGCGGTGGGATATTACTTCGCTGGTTAAACGTGTAAACCTAATTTGGGCCAAAAAATCTATTACTAGGGCTAAATATGTTTTTCTTTGCGTCAACAGCAGAATCACGAGCAACATTTTAAAAACTTGTTTTGGACAGAATGAACAAGTTTGGATGGATGAAAAATTAGTTACAATTTTGATTTTTGAAATTCAAACTAGTGCTTTCGTTTTTTAAAAATCTCTGAGTTTATTACCTCTTTTTAAATCGTTGGAGAATTCTTAATTAATTACTTGTCGTGTGAGGAGAAAAATAATTAGGAAAGGTGTAGGTAACGTTACAAAAATTGGCAAAGCTTTGTTAGCCAAAATACACGAAATGTGTGGCGAAGAAATTTGAGTGTCAGTGCAGATGCCCAGTGTTAAAATAAAAAGAGTCTAGTGAAACAGGTAAGTGGTAGATATAAAAAAAAGTTTAAACGTTTGTTACTTCACTGGCAAATGATATAAAGGACGAAACACCTTGGCAAAAAATTGAATGATGGAAAGCAACCTTTACTGTGGAGTTACCACGTTACTTTACTGTTTTGACCAGTGCTGCTGGGGATGTATACACTCGCCTACATCGACTGTGCTTGTTCTGAAATAAAAAGTAATGATTCGCCTCCTCCACTTTCTCAAATAACATTGACCTACTTCAATACTAGGAAGGAGACCAGAACATGGGAGCTTCATCAGGGCATCGCCTCCTGTCTTTACACAGAAGGGTTGGTATTGTTTTGTAACGAACAATACAATTAAAATTTTTCTGAGTCAAAACAAATTTATTGAAGCATGGCAACGGCAAACACCTCGAATATTCAATTGTTTCACCGATGTTTTTCGAATGAAAAATGTGTAGACCATTTGAACGCTGCCAACATTTTCAATGTTCATGCATTTCTTCATGGAATTTGCAAATAAGGCCACAGGTTTGAGGTTGTAAATTCCTAAGAGGAACGTGAAAATGAACTTTTGCAGTACTTGGTCTTTTGCACAAATTTCGGATGATTTTTATTATCTTGATATTTGGCAATGTGCCAGATATTTTGTTGCAGCATTATTCAAGAAGTTAGCTTTAATTACCATCAACGAAATGTGAGGTCTCGGTCTCGAACTTCCAGGTCTCGGTCTCGGCTTTTATGACAAAGTCTCAGTATCGGTCTCGTCTCGAAATTTGAGCCAGGTCTCGGTCTCAGAGGTTACGGTCTCGACTACATCACTGTTGTCTGCTTCGGCAAAGCACATGAGGCAAAGAAGAAAACGCAAAGAATGCATTATTACGGAACCTTTTTACATTATAAAATGTGCAGTCATACAAAGGACCTTTGGTCATGGTCCAAAGTCCTTCATCCGGCCATTTTTATGCTGCTGAAATATTGCTACTTGCTTAATTAAAAAAAACTCTGCCGTCATTCCATACATAAATGTCACTTCTACTAACAAACCAAACTACTGACGGAAATCTTTTTTCTGTCCTCGGATATCACAAAAAGTTCAAACCCTTCAAAATTTACTTTTACTCCATAAAAATGCATTTTTAACTATAACTGCTTGATGACTGGACCAAGGTCCTCTGCATTACGCAGGACAAGTTGGCGTCTGCTAAGAATTTTTATGCATGATTAACGAAGCGTTAACATATGCCATTAACGAGGAAGACACCATGGTCCACAGGTCCTGCATGGCCATAGGTTCCTAATCTACCCTATATTTGAAAGCAGTGTTTATTTTGCCTGATGAGGCAAAAACTTTTGTAAATTTCGTTTGTCAGTAGCTGTACACAATTGCTTGAAGTGATCACATGACAAGTTCAAAACACTTGACAAGTTTGGAATGCATAACCTACATAACTAACCGTAACATCAAATTTAAATGCAGTCATGGTTTTGGTGTTTTTTTTCTACGCTGAGTAAAGTATAGGCTAAGCCAGGGATGGTCAACCGGTCAATCGATCGGCCGGTCGATCACCGAGTCTCAGTTAGTCGATCTCGCCTGATTTAGCATTGAATTGACAAGATACCTAAAAAGAACGTTTTTGAATTAATATTCCAGAAAGTTCAGAAAAATCATCCACGAATTGGTTGGTTGTTCTTTTTGTGTACTGTTGTGAAGCACGAAATTAACCGAAATATGAAAGTACGGCTCTCGATTAATCTGTGGAAATACACAATTATTTACAAGAAAAACGTTGCATTTTATGACATTTTGTACTTGTTACTTTATTACCGACCGATCGATCGTGAGTTATCACGAAATTTTCTGGTCGATCGCCGTCAAAGACAAGTTGGCCACCCCTGGGCTAAGCCATAACTCTAATCCTCAACATGTTGTGTCTCTCTCTATTGTGCTTGTCACGTGATCACTTCAATCATTTGTCTTCTATCAAAGGCAAAATAGTCATGGCATCTATTTTGCCTCATGAGGCAAAATAGATACTGCACTATCTTTTTGATGTGAGTTACTTGGAAGTTTTCGGAGTGTTAACAGGAATCGGAGTTAATGTTTCAAAATTTTTCGGAGTCGGAGCAGGAGTCTTAAAAGCAGGAATGGAGTCGGAGCCTGAACAATGTGACTCGGTTCATTTCTGGTGCAAGCACTGACGACGTAGATCACTTTTGCACGTATGGCTCCTGCTCAACTTGTGGTTTTCATTGAGAAACAGGCAGGAGAATGTATGACGCCTGCTACGTCAGAGGAAAGAAATTGGCTAACTAGAAAGGGCCTGGACTTGTTGTGTGTGCACTTGCCGTAAAAGGTCAAAGCATTTTATTGAGGACATGATGAACTTTGGACTTGTATTTTCCTAATGAAGTTTCTAGAACTTTGGCTGAGCCAAACAAGGCTTGCTGCCTGTTGTGTGCGCATTTGTGGTGAAAGGCCAAAGCATTTTATTGAGGGCATGAACTTTGAGACCTGATAACGCTGCGGAACCTGACCACCATCAAAACCGAAAGAACGAGGTTCACGTGCCAACTGCCAATGATGTGAAGCACCTGTCTGCGGACAGGAGTGGTAGCCATGTGGTCCCTAACAGTGGTGTACAGGAGCCGGAGTGTGGGAGTGGACTCCAGCCGGAGTCTTAACGAATTTTAAAAATAGAAGTGGTGCCGGAGTTGATTTTTTTAAGGAAGGGCAGGAGCTGGAGTATAGCCGGAGTCATTTTTGAAATATGAGGTTAGTTTGCTTATTACTCTTTATTATTATTGCAGATTGTTTGTTTCACAAAGCATATTATAATGTAAACTATAAATGTCCAAAACTGCTTCATAGAAGTCCAAAAAATTTAATAAAATTTGGATGTAAGTAAGGTCAGGCTGGTGAGTTTCATGTGTGTAAAGATTTAGACAATTTCTTGTTCATGGTGGTACGTTGAAAATCTATTGGCCTATAGAATTTAGCTCACATAAAAAAGTTTTAGTGTCTCAACAACCATCGAGTTTTCCGTTTCGAACGACAAAAAAGACCGTATCCTGCATCCGGTTTTCTGCCAAATATAAAACTGAGTTGGAGAAATTCTCACTACTGTCAGTATGGTCGAGTGGGAAGCTACTGGACAATTGTCAGTTCGAGTCATTCCTTTGTTGTATTTGATTCTTCTTTTGATGTACTTAGACAAGATTGTATGTCAAAATTTTTGTATCCCTTGTGATGCACATTTCGAAAAGCAGACAAGGGTTTACAATTTAGCTTTTGGATTAGGGTTAGGTTTAGAAATTAGGGTTAGGGTTTTGTGTTAGTGTTTAACCCTGCTCAGGTAACCTCTAAACACAAACAACTCTGTTGTCCTTGCCCAAAATGGGAAGATTTTGTTTAATCGCTTATACTGGACTAACTGACAGGTTTAGACGCGCGCGCGTGTTTTTTTACAACTTAGCAAGTCTTCTCTAGTTCATCCAATCAGAAAAAAACAAGTTGTTGATTTTGGAAAATTTTTTATATGATGAAGAACAAAAGCAATTTTCTAAACAAAAACGTGGGAAGTGCTCCTAACAAATAAACGAAAAAGTAAAGAACAACCAAAAATTCCATCAGTATACGTCATTGGTGGTCGGTTTAAGGTTTAAACAGAACCTCGTTTCAAGCTTGTGGTTCTATCTGCAATAAAAGTAAATTAGATTGAGACCAGGCCCGTAACCAGGGGGGGGGGCGCAGGTGGGAAGCCCCCCGAGAGAAAATTTTCGCCCTCCCCTGGAAAAATGTGTTGGACATAGTTTAAAACTACTGGACATAGTTCAAAAAAATCTGGGCCCTCTCAGAAAACTCATCGCCCTCCCTGGTGTCCCAAGCTGGTTACGGGCCTGGTGAGACATGAAATTTTTCTATTTTCATTGCGATTTTCAGCCACATCAATCAACCTTGCCCAAAATGGGCAAATTTTTTACCAAAATCAAGCACATAAGGTAGGTTAAACTTGCCCAAAAGAGGCGAATTCTTTGCGACATTCATTGGGCAATCAGATTGATGGCCGCACTGCTATTGACTTTTATGTCTCACATACGACCAGTCCCGTCGCCACAGGAGGGATTTGGTAGGCTAACCCCCCAAACACTGCTCCAAGCACCTCCAAATTGAAATATGAAAACTAAAAATTAGTGGAGTTTTGTCAATTTTTACAATGTAAAGGCATCAACAGGGAAACAAAAAACTTAGTCTAACCATAATGTGGGGTGGTTTTTACCCGAACTCACACTAACCATAACGCGGGATAATTTTCACCCGAACACACACTAACCATAACGTGGGGGGTTTTTACCCGAACTCACAATCAACCATAATGTCGGGTGATTTTCACCTCGGGATCACGTGGCCATCACTCCTGTCTGGGTGGAAATCACCCGGGGTTAGTATTCCAGAGGTGTGAGTAATCTTTGCAGAAAACTTGAAAGTGGTCAATGCAGACAAGTGCTCCCATGGTTGGCAGTTGGCACGCGAACCTCATTTTGTTCTGTTTTGATGGTGGACAGGTTCCACAGCGTTGTCTGGTCTCAAAGTTCATGCCCTCAATAAAATGCTTTGGCCTTTCACCACAACTGCACGCACAACTAGGAGCAAGCCTTTTTTGGCTAATCCAGAGTTCTAGAAACTTCAATTAAGAAAAGAGAAGCACAAGGTTCATCATGCCCTCAATAAAATGCTTCGACCTTCCACCACAAGTGCACACACAACGAGGTGCAGGCCTTTCCAGCTCCAAATTCTTTCCTCTGGCTTAGAAGGCGTCATACATTCTCCTGCCTGTTTCTCAATGAAAACCACGATCTGAGCAGGAGCCATTCCCGCCAAATTGATTGTCGCCAGGGCTTGCACTCGTGCGATCTACTCCCGTGCTGGCTTCGGTCAAAGGTTGCTGGCGTGGGTTACCAGTGAACCTACATGCATCAACTCCTTTTGCCCAAATTGGTCAAGGTCACCTTAGGAGGGATCTTTGCACAGGAATTTTGTTACATCTCAGGTAACCATGGGTCAATTTGGACAAATTTGTGTTCCCCATCGAAAACTACAAAACTTGTGCATATTTCGATAGGACTACCCAAACGAGGGTCTAAAAATATGCAGCTACTGAAAGAACCAGCTTTCTATGTGAACGTTAACTAATTTTTAATTTAAGTAGAAGAACCGTTTGCCCAAATTGGATAGAGGTTACCTGAGCAGGGTTAAGGTTAGGGTTTAGGGCTAGCGCTTAGTTAGGGTTCAGTGTTAGTGTCTAAGGTTAAGATTTAGGGTTAGCGTTTAGTGTTGAGGGTTAGGGTTTACGGTTAAGGTTAACAGTTAGGATTTAGGGTTAGGGAAGGCCCTATAGCGTTACAAAAAACTAATAGCCACCTTAATCCTTTAATCTGAGAAGCAACTGACATGTAAAGAAAAGGTCACATATTTTGCAGAGGTCAGCAATTTCGTTTCATACGTGTTTTTAGTCTATTTGAAGCAAAAAGCGGATACGGTCGTTTAAACACTGCCAAAAGTTTATAGCATTCACTTTGGAGTTTAAGCAGGAGTCAGAGTCCAAAACTTGTAAATGTTTCGGAGTCGGAGTGGATTTAGAGTAAAAAATTTCAGACTCTGTACACTCTTGGTCCCTACGTAACCAAGAGCAGCAGCGCTCTCCACGCTTGTGACTTGGAGTTATTTGGCTGACTTTTTGATTGGTGGTGTAAGCTCCTACTCGCTATTTGGACTTTGGGTGAAAATCACCCAACTTTATGGTTGATTGTGAGTTCGGGTGAAAATCACGTGACATCATGGTTGATGTGAGTTCACGTGAGTTCAGTTGTAACGAGCTGTTTGTGTTGCATACTTCTTAGCAGGGCTCCGGAGACCCGGAGCCGGCCATTTTCGGTGGAGCCGGAGCAGCTTTTAAAATTTAGCTGGAGCCGGAGCTGTTTTTAAAATTTAGCCAGAGCCGGAACTGGTGGTTAATTTAGCAGCTCCGGCTCTGGACCTTTTCTGCGCACTGACAGTTGCCATGATTCGCTCATACTGCGCGACTAATTAATTTGATCGAAATAGGTCGCCGCGGCGAAATACGAGGGTCGGTTCTACCAGGGAGTAAGGTCACAATGCGTTTTTGTTTCAAGCTGGGAGTTGTTTTAGTTACATCACACTGTGCAATTACTGCCGAGTGTGGTGTGGACAAGTCAGTTAACACCAGCGCATCGCATGTTCGCGCATTTTGCGAGACGAAGACCTTGTGCAAAAACGCATAGCATGACGCTATAAACATTTTTGTGGCACAAACAGTTACAATCAGTGTTGCCACTGCTGGGGATTTTTCACTAGATCTGGGGTTTTTCTGTTTCATCTGGGGTTCTGGGTTTTTTATTGAAAATCTGGGGTTTGTTTGATTCTGGTCAAATTTTAGAAATGTATGTTGTATTACCGTATTTTCCATTCAAGAATACTGTAGTTTCATAGGCGTAATGTGCAGAATCAGTGCAGTAGCCAGTACAGTTGATTAGGGCTAGACTTTACCAAATCGTTTAAAAATCTAATGTTTTACAGATTAAGCACTGACTAGGCATAGGTCAGCACTCCAATCTATCGCTGATATGTCAAGGGCTGCTTATTGTGCATAATTTTGGAATGCTTTGTTTGGTTTTGAAGATGCTGTGGTCGATAAGCTTTTCATTGTTTTACAGGCGCGTTCATGGGTGTCCGCAGAAATTTTTCCAGGGAAGCGGCAACATCGACATTTCACTTATTCTTTTTCAGGTTGCGAACGATACAGTGTAAATGGACCTTCACAAAGCGCTTCACCTTATCTACACCACAAAGAAAATTCCCCATCTTTTTATAGCTTTTGCTAAATTGGGGTATCATCCAACATCGTTATTATTGTGAACAGCAGACAACTGAATCTGAATTGGGCTTGAACTATCCACAACTGCGTTTACGGTGCTTACATTAGTCTGTGCGGGTTGAACTTCTCAAAATTTAGTGTGAAATGTTTTCTACACTTTGGCTATCAGAAATGATTTTCCTTTTCATAAACTACATAATATCCATTTTTTGAGCACTTTCTAAAATTAAGTCATAATTTCAGAATAAACAACGACCAGAACATCAGCAGCGGTGAAAAAAACACGAAAGTTAGACACTCTCGCAAAACTCTTTCAAGCAATGAGAAGTAGACCTGTAAGTTGACAATGACTATCGGGCAACTACTGAAGTTAGAACACCACGCAGGCTTAATAATTGCGCAGATGAATTATGAAAACTCGCCAGAGCAGTTACAGCTTTGCACTTGCTCACTTAGAAGTCAGAACTAAACCTTATGTATATTTCCACAA
>JGI24022J15233_10004781_pt1 | contig 14111 bp, 10 predicted proteins | sample Ectturendosymbi2_FD_15233 | JGI IMG/M metagenome (IMG submission 15233) | reverse complement strand
TGTTTCACCGTTACCATCGGCTTGCCTGGCGATGCATCATGCATTAAACCAGCGCTTCTCAACAAGTGGTCCGCGGCCCATTGATGCTCGGCGAAGTTCGTTCAGGAGCGCCGCGAAACATTTCAAAATGTTACAATATTCCGGCATTTAGCTGAAACGTTTCTTGAAATTTATCCAAGTTTCAAGTGATTAGATCAGGAAATCTTGTGATATCCAATGAGCAAGCTCATGTTTTCATAGCCAGTAAGTTGCATGTGTTGTTAATGTTTTGCCTCTTTTTCACATTTCAATTTCATCAAAGTTGTTGTACCACAATGTCTCATAGTGGGCCGCACAAAAAAGTTTTAGTGAAAGTGTGTCGCAAGCTGAAAAAGGATGAGAAGCACTGCATTAAACTACAACGAAGACACAACGTCGGTAGTTGCAGCGCGCATGCAAAACAAGGTGGTTGTCAAGTGAGCCAACAGTGAGAGCTAGGAGTGAGATTTTCGCTGTTTGCGCTGCACTGAAGCAGCTGTCAGAAAATATAATGATGCAATGTGGGTTGTTTTACTGCGACTTATAAAAACAAAAAATTTCAGTTTGGTGCTTTCTTTTTGCTAACACTGGCAATTCACCTGACAAAACTGAACAAAGTTATTCAGGCTGTATATTTTGACTTTGCACAGGTAAAAGCTTCCGTAGAACTTTGCATCAGTAAGCTCTCTGATGCCGCTGCTAAATCCGAGCTTGAAACCAATTGCGAAAAGTTTGATAGTGAATTAAGCAAACTTGGAACGTTGGATGGTTTGGCTGACTCGTGCGTGTCAAGTGGAATGGCGTTTTGGAAGGATGCCGAAAGATTAGCAAATTGATCATCCCATACAAAAAATGGAGACAGGAGTGAATAAGCCAAATACCGCAGCATCTCTTTGCTAAGCTTCCCAGGAAGAGTGTATGCCAAGATTCCCCGAAAATCATTGAACCAAAGGATGATACCCAGTGCGGTTTTCGTCGTGGCCGTAGCACTACAGAACAAATTTCCACTCTCCAGCAAATTTTCAACAAATCCTGGGAGCATGCCAAAAACGTCTACACATGTTTTGCCGCCCTGGGGAAAGTATATGGCTGGGTTCCTTATGAAAAGTTTTTGGGGGCGTTGTGGGAGTACGGTGTTGATGGGTGCCTCTTGCTGCCCGTCAAGTAACTATATTCCTGTTCAGAAGATTGTTTCTCTGTCGACGGAGTTAAATCACAACCGTTCAGCGTTGGTGTTGTACTCCGACAATGGTGTGTGTTGTCACCACAGACCACATCTCTTCATAGTCTATATCAGGTTCCCCGCACTATTGCCCGTAGGACAAATTCGACTTGCGAAGCTATTTCACCCGGCGGCAAAACATATTTTGCCAATAATGAAAAAAATATTTGCGAAAAATGTGCTGATTTGATAGAATGTAACATATCCAGAAAAAATCACATCACACAAGATATCTGGCTCTCGAACTGTTGTGCAATAGCTTATGTGGTCCTCTCCCAAAAAAATTGAATAGCACTGGTCTATATAAATTGCACAGACAGTCACAGTCACAGAAGCGTCGGCGAGGGTTTCACTGTTGAGAACTCCAGGATGAAACGTTTGCTTTTTGCGGACGAAGTGGTACTGCATGTGTGGATCTTCTCAACAGGGCCTTCAGCACGCATTTGATCGATTTTCTGCTGCGTGCGACCAAACAGGAACGACAATCAGCCCTAAAAAGATTGAGGTATTGCTGTATGTCTCTTTAAGGCGCCCAAGGCAGTGTTTTCTGCTAGGGAGCGGAAATACACTGCAGCAGGTGGATGGGTTCAAGTACATTGGGGTGGTATTTACGAGTGATGAAAGTCAGAACAAAGGAATTGAGACACTGCTAGTAAAGCAAACACAGTTCTGCGTGAGCTTTATTGCTCCGTGGCGACGAAACCGGAGTTTTGAAAGAACGCAAAGTTTTCAGTTTTTAAATCGGTCTTTGTTCCGATCCTCACCTGTGGTCATGAATCTTAGGTGGCGACTGAAAGAATACTGTCAGAAGAACAAACGGCAAAGTTCGGATAATTGCGAAGAGTTCTCGGTGTGACACTTCGTGAAAAGACCACAGGTCTGAAATCCTTAAAGCTCGGGATGTAAAGCCACTTCTCCGAATCGAGAGATCCCATCGATGTTAGTTAGGCCCATGTGTCCACAATGCCCCGGAAAGATTAGCAAACTAAGTCCTTCAGGCTACAGTCTACACCAGTGTTTCTCAAAGTGGGCGGAATCGCCCCCTTGGGGGCGATAGGGGGGCGAAAAAACACAAAGGGGGCGAAAATGCTCAACCACTAATCGATCACTGAGTTTACTTCAATAGCCTACTATTATGACTTGTTAGTTTCCTGCAAATTTTAATTTACTATCAAAATCGTTTGAAGTTGCTGAGGGGTATCGACTCGACAACTTTCCGGTTCCTTCAATGCCCTGGCGTCCTTGCACCGATTTGTGTTTTTTCTAGCTGAATATTAATTATCGCCAAATAAAATCAACTCAACTTGTTGCTGAATTAATTTATCCGTTGAATTCTTTCTCTGAATCCTCTATGTACCCAAGTACAGTGTGAATTAATTATTTCAGTGCTGCGGAGCCGTCGTAAAAATGACACAGCTCCGGCTCAGGAGCTCTTCTTTTCATGAGTGTGGCTCTAACATCCGGAGCTCTTGTTTTTCATGAGTGCGGCTCCGGCTCCAAAGCTCTCCTTTTTCATGGCTCCGGATTCTGGTCGTTTTCACACATTCATATTTTGATTATCTTGGTGTGCCTTAAATTGAATGGAAAATGAATTAAACCAAGTACATAAAACTATGAGAATTAGAGAATATACCAAACTTTTTTGAGTAATTTAATCTGGTAGCTTTTTACAAGCAGTGCTCCTACCACGAGCAAATACCCTCCTGATAATGTATTGCTATCCAAAGCAATGCTAGTTCGCTACCAATTACAAATTATTTATAACTTTCATGTTAGCTATTGCTTGTAAACGTAATGTTTCCTCATGATCTTTGCTATTAATCTAGTAAATCTTGCCAGTAAGCCTAATGGTTTCTAATAAAAATTTCTACTTAACAATGGCGTACCGTGCATTACACGCTTAAATCTGCAGTGGTATCATATCTTAATCATACTCTCTGCTAACGGCATGACTACACAGCTACAAAAGCTATGGATATTTTATTATATAACTACTCATTATAGTTCAGTTCTTTTTAGATCGCTACACTATCACAGACTCGGTTTGATCATTCTGACTAGAAAGTAAGATGTGGTAGTTAACGTTTTTCTTACTTCTACAACAGCGGTTCTCAAACATTTCGCTGAAGGGAGCCAAATCCAGACCTACAATTTTGTTAGAGAGCCGCAAAAAAATTTTATCACAAGTCAACTGGCACATTTTGTTTTATTGCACCAAAGAAGTCTGTTACACAAAATATTAGAAGTGTTGCTGAAAGACGCTGCCTATCAAAAGGAATCCTTTCCCAGCAAAGAATCAGACTCTAAGCTCTTTCAGAGTATATTTCGCCTAAAAAGTAGGCATCATCAGCTCATATTCAAATGGAATCTGTTACGGAAAGATTGCTAAAAGTCGCACAAAAGATGCTTGGCAGCTGCATGCTGCTCTTAGAACAGTATTTAAGAACCATTTGTTTCTACAAGTTCATTGTGTTCCTTCTAGTTTTGAATTTACCGCCCACAGCTTAGCTTGACTAAAGACCTCAGTTTGTTCATTTCTCCTTTAAGCTGTTTGGTAAAATTTTCAGACCTGGATAGATTCAAGTGTAGATGAAAAAATCGTCATTCGAGTCAAATCAACAATATTTTTGCCAAACATGCATCATGTCAATTCAAGCAAAAATCATCAAGATACAATAGAACTCGTCTAACTCGTCATCGTTTAATTCGTCAATTCGCTTAATTCGTCACTTTTTCGTCGGTCCCGGCAGACTTCCTATCTTTTGTGTAAATTTCTGTTCGTCCAATTCACCATCGTCTAATTCGCCAATTTTCTTAATTCGTCACCTCTTTCTATCCCTTAGTAGCGTTTTGTTCGGCTAATACAGTGGTACTCAAACCTTGGCCCGCGAAGCAATTTCCATTGGAAAGAAAACTTAACACTTTAATCATTTAAGAGAATTATTTAGAGAATTTTTATTGAGATTATTAATTCTTGTGGTCCGCGAAGACAAATGTGGCCCACGAGCCAAAAAGTTTGAGCACAACTGGGCTACTACGTCATTTGTAGCTTCGCATTTGATGTCAAAGCAGCTAGAACGTGTGGGAATTCAAACAAATTAGGGATATTTATCTGAGAATTGTTGCACCTCGCAATTTGTTTATCAAATTTATACACGAGGTGCGAAACGCGACCCGACTCCCCATTGAGAGAACGGAGAACGTGAAGTCTTTGCAGCTTGTTGAAGATTTAAAAGGTGCTAGATTGAATGGAGGAGTCCAGATAGAGTAGAAGAATTAATTGTTGCATTCAACCATAACGTCATAAACTTGTATTTTACTGCAAATAAGAGCACAATGTGTATACGAGTTACTATGGTAAGTTATACGAGCTTCTATGACAGGGTTTTCACCTGTTTGCATAATTCGTCACTTCGCCTAATTCGTCACTATTTTCTAATCCCCTTGAGGTGACGAATTAGGCAAATTCTACTGTACTATCTAGTGAAAGTTTCATTGACTCGAATCACGCGATAACTGCATGAAAATGGTAAAACTATAAAACTAGTCACTCCGGCAGGTTTCATATCGCAACCCATGTTCCGCTCAGCCTATCTCAGCTCAGGTATCTGAAATCTAACCAAAAAGTTTTAATTTACACAACACACATCAAAAAAGTAAATACCAAACTTTATTCCGCTGCTCTGAGAAGCAAAATACCTGACAAACCATCATAAGTCAGAAATTTCGCAGAGGTCAGAAATTCGGATTGTAAATCGCTTCAAAAAATTTAGGATCTGGACCGGATTTGCATTGAGTTTAAAGGAAAAGAATTGGGGCATTTTTTTGCTAAAAAGTTGTATTTTGAAAATTTTTTTGACTTTATTCTGACTTGAACTTCACATTTCATAAAAGTTTTATATGATGGTAGGACTTGGATTGAGTTTTTGAAATCAGGATTGGATCTGTATCGTAAAGTACGACAGTCCGCTCATCCCTGTTGTGAAATAAAATGAACATCCGGGGTCCGCATCTGCACGCGTTGTGATTGGTTACATGTGATCAGACCAAGTGTGTTTATTTCCAAGATGGCTGCGCCCATAGTGAAATGGAATCGTGTTCAAAATTGTGCTGGACCGATCCCTAGACCACGCCATGGACACAGAGCAGTTGCAATAAAGGAGTTAATGGTTGTTTTTGGTGGTGGAAATGAAGGGATTGTGGATGAACTTCATGTGTATAACACAGGTAGGCTGTACTGCTGTTGTATATTTCACATTCATTGACAGTGGTCTTCCTTCACATTAGGCTTTTTCCAATTATGAATTAACCATTCCTACTTTGCCGTGGTTATAGATTGCATAATTATCATGTGCCAAACATGTTACCTTCGATGTGTTCGTTTTGTGACAAGAGGCTTGATTTTCAATATAAATGATGAAAATTTCATAATTCAGTGCATTTTTGCATCCTTGTTCTTTGAATAACCTATTTGAAATGGATCATCCGAACCAAACAAATAAAATATCAAAATAAATATGTTTACAGTAACTAATCAGTGGTTCATTCCTGCTGTTCGTGGAGATATACCACCAGGATGTGCAGCATATGGATTTGTTTGCGATGGAACACGATTGTTGGTGTTTGGTGGAATGATTGAGTATGGACGATATTCAGATGACCTTTATGAATTGCAGGTTAGTCATGTTAGTTTTTAACATCATGTGGTTATGATTTGGCATATTTCGTTACAGAAGAAAGATGGTTAGAACAGCAGCAACATCATCATGCACAATTTTGCATATACAAAATTTACATTTTTGTAATATATGTCATTCAATTAATGTCATGCGATTATTTCGTTCATGTTTGCCATGGTTTTTCATGTGCTATTTTTGAATTTGGGGTATATGTATCAAATTCAATAATTTTTCATTGTTAGTTATCTGGCGTAAATAATGTGAGAAACTCACTTGCATCTCTACTCTACTAGTTCTTTAAATAATCATTTTATGGTATGTCCATTAGCAATTTCAAGCAACCGACTCACCCTGGTAAACTAAGCATTTTACAAGCGTGAGGCTTACCACAATAATTTCTTAACATTTGCTACTAGTGTACAAGATACTTGTACTATGAAATCACTTATTGAGCCGCTATTTTCATGCCACTTCGCAACGCTATAACTTGTCAGTCGATTGTGCTATAGAGCTATTCAAACCTACAAAAGACTCAGCAAGTCTTCTAGTTTGCAATGCAAAATTTTAAGTTTTGAATTTCAGGTTTTTTGTGGCTGATGTCATAGTAGGATAAGTTTAAGCCTTTTTGGCTGAGGGTATTGGGCCCAGGGCCCCAGGTGCTGGAGGGAAGTATTTCACTCAACTTTTACGTGGAAACTAGGTTAAAATCCAAGTTTTTGAGCCTTTGATTAGCTTACTAGAGTTTCTGGTTCAAAAGTTAAGGTAAAATAACCAAAATTTGCCTAAAAAATCTTTTGCGGCAATTTTTACCCAAATTTCATTTTTTGGCTGTAACTTTCAAACCAGAAACATTAGAAAGCTAATCAAAGGCTTAAAAGACCTTGATTTTAGCCTAGTATCCACTAAAAACTTAGCGAAATACTTCACTCTTACAGTTGGGGCCCATAGCCCAATAACTTCGACCAAAAAGGCCTAAACCTACCCTACTTATGATGTCACCCACAAACATACCGAAACCCAAAGCAAAAATTTTTTTATTGCAAACTAGAAAACTTGCCAAGTCTTTTGAGGGTTTGAACAGTTCTCTAGCGCAATTGACTGGCGAGTTACAGAGTTGCAAAGTGGCGTGAAAATACAAGATTTACAGGTAAATCCACCCAGTCAAGGTGTTAAAATGTGGTTCTTCTTCACTCAGGCTAGTCGATGGGAGTGGAAGAAGTTAAGTCCCAAGCCACCTAATAATGGACCTGCTCCTTATCCAAGATTGGGTCACAGTTTTACAGTTATTGGACAAAAAGTTTTCTTATTTGGAGGTTTGGCTAATGAGAGTGATGACCCAAAGACAAACATTCCAAGGTGATAGTTTTTTTATGATATATGATGCACTGCAACATCTATTTGTTTCCCAAGTGTTGGATTTGCAAAAGTATGTTTCTTAACTTTCCTTTTGATGAACACTCCATTAGATTACAAGCCTCGTTCAATTTGAAGGTATGATAATTCATGTGGTAGTAACCATACTATGGTCATATCTATTGAGTATTGATATCCACTAAAAGTTAATTGAAAAAAAGTAAAGTGTGTTTCAAACCCAAGGAACATAACAAAGATTTTCTTGTAGCTGTACAGAATTCATATGCACAGTATTTACAACACATCTGAAGAAATTTTTTGGTACCCTTGTGAGGTTGCTAGCACATCAAGTTGAATCTGTTATCAACAAGTGATATATTATATATATTGTATGTGAATAATGTTGCAGTATAAAGATAACCAGCTATCTTTCTGAAAATGTTAGCATTGTAGCTGTTTTGAAAGTGCCCATAATGTAAGTTTACATTAATTATTACCTGTGTCACAGTTCTTGATTCTGTAGTTATTGTGTAAAATAAAATATTTTTAAAAACTTTTTTACACATGAGAATCGAAAACTTAATGCGGCAAAAAGGATAGATATAAACTACATTTTTTTGCATTTACACAGAGATAGACTGATATATCGGCCTCGGTCGATATTTGGGTTTTGCTAATATATCGGTATTGGCCAAAACGGCCGATTTTATCAGCCTCAGTAGGTGTTGACAAAACGCTGTTGTATTCCTCAAATGTCCAGACAACTTGTGCAAGGAAGCACAGCGACACAAGTCAATAAAATTATCCTGCAACAACACTAGTAGGTGTGTTTCCATAAACAACAGACAAGATGAACCATGAGGCACGCGTCGGCTGTTGCAGCCGAAATGCAAGCATCATCATTAATCAGATTAATTAAAAATCATAGCAAAATATTGAAATTGCTACAATTTGAAAATTTTTAACTCATAAATCCTGAAATTTGAAGTTTTTGAAAAAAAGGTAAGGCATAGAATATATAATATTTTTGATAATGAAGCAGACAACAAGATTAAAAAATTGACAATATTGGTATCGGCTATCGGTCCATGAATAGCTGATATATCGGTATTAGCATCAACCCCATAAAATCCATATCGGTCGATCTCTATTTACAACTGTTCTCACACTAAGTGTGACACAACTATGTGCATGTAGTAAATAACTGAACATGTTCCATGTCATGTCAGAATATTATTTTTAAAAAAGAGTTATGTCATGAAATGTTCATGGGCAATGATATTAACTATTGTGCTCAACCTGGTTTTTGTGAAAATGCTTTGTAAATTGTAAATTCATCTTTGGCCATCAGTTGTATGAATGGATAGCTGGAAGCAAAATTATGGAAGAAAGGTGTTTTCCTTACCAAAATGATAACCAATCACCTTTGTGTCTGCACCTTTTTTACGTAACAAAAACTTAAAAAAGCTAGGGCTGGCTTAGTTTTACTTTAACACTTTGGCACCCGGGTGGTTTCGGGGATTTTCGGAAAAAAAATGCCTAAACGCACGTGGCTTTGTGTGGGAATTTCTCTGGTCTGGTATGCTCTACAGACCCGGTAAAAGTCTCAAAAGATGCGGCAAGTCTTCTAGTCTGCACTCTAAAAAAAAAATTTTTGCTTGGGGAGTGCGGGTTTTTATTAGTGACGTCATAAGTGGCGGACTTTCAGGTCACCTTGGCCCAATTTGCCTGGCCCTGGGCGCCAACTGTTAGGTGGTAGTATTTCGCTGAAGTTTTTACTGGAAACTAGGCTACAATCCGAGTCTTTCGATACTTTGGATGACCTGCTGGGGTTTTGGGTTCAAAAGTTATGATGTAAGTTAGTAAAAATATTTGACTAATTAGCTAATTAATTAATTTGTTTATTTTAGATCTTAACTTTTGAACCAGAAACGCTAGACAGTTGGTCAAAGGCTGAAAAGGCTCAGACTCGTGCCTAGTTTCCAATGAAAACTTTAGCGAAACACTTTGGCCTAGCGGTTGGGCCCTAGGCCAGGCAACACGAGCCAAAATGACCCTAAAACTTCTTCACTTATGACGTCAGTCACAAAAAATCCGCATCCCCCAACCAAAAAAATTTTTTTTCGAGTGCAATCTACTAGACTGTCCAATCCGTTTGAGCCCTTGAACAGCTCTCTAGCGCAATCGCCAGAGGAGCTAGGGCGTTGGTAAGGCAACCGAAAACTGCTGTTTTTTAGGCCGAAATCGAAGTACGAATATATTGTAGGCCGGCTCTCAAAGTGTTAAATGACATGGGTTTTTATGCCCCTCTTCAGTGGCAAAAAAATATCAAACCTACATTACCTTTCTTGCATTTAAATATTTTAACCACGTGTGGAATTTAGCGCAACTGAATGAGCAATGTGCCAGTTTAGACACATTTGCTTGCTTGCCAGTGGTTCTGTCATAAACAATGTGCTGACTACAGGTGCTAATTTGTTTGTCAGCAATAACATTCTTGAGGCAGGGATGTTGATTGGTATTTTGCGTAAGTGCTTCTTTTTAAACTGAAGTCCTGACAACTGAACATAAACAATATAATCTGTACAGCAGACCTGCACAACTCAGAAACCTCGAAAGGCCAAACTGACCAACATAAATTTACCACAGGTTACAAGATCTATTTCATTTTGTTTTAGTTTGAAACTGTTTTTTTTATTGGTCATAGACCAAAATGATTTTGAAATGACCGAAAAAAATTAACACCCTGGTGCTAGCATACGAATATATCATACCTGGAAATCAGCATAAAATCAAGCATATTTTGGTTCTTACCAACCGCATAGCTCCTCAGCAGATTGCACTAGAGAGCTGTTCAAACCCTGAAAAGACTTGGCAAGCTTTGAGACTCCAATGGAAAAGAAAATTTTTTGGTTTTGGGTTTCTGTTTTTTTGTGAGTGACATCATAATGAGGTAGGTTTTGACTCATGTTACCTGTCCTAGGGCCCAACAGCTAGACGGAAGTATTTTGCTTTAGCTTTCATTGGAAACTAGGTTAGAATTTGAGTCTTATGAGCCCTTGATCAACTTTCTAGTGCTTCTGATTTGGAAGTTATGGCCTAAAACAAACAAAATCATCAATTATGTAAGTAGTGGATTTATTACGAATTTTTTGTTGTTTTCCTATCATAACTTCAGAACCTGAAGCCCCAGCAAGTTGTCCAAAGTATTAAGACTCAGATTTTAGCGTAGTTACCAATAAAAACTAAGAGCGAAATACTACTATCTAGCAGTTTGGGACTAGGGCCAGATAAAGTGGGCCAAAAAGGCCTAAAACTGTTCCACTTGTGATGTTACTCACAAAAAAATAAAACTAAAATAAAATTTTTTATTGTAGCCACAAGTCGGGCTGTTGCATCATTTTCTGCAATTGCGAAAGCTGTTGCGGGCGGCCTGTGGGCTGTATATTGTGCAGGCCTGCTGTACAGCGTAGTGGCCTCAACAAAAGCTGACCTCTGTGCATCTTAAGTGTGTGCTTTTCTTGTGAAAAATTAGAAAATGTTGCTATGAGCTGTCATAACATAAAACTAACTGTGTTTTCCAACATCTTGCCGGGCATGTCTTGACATGGTATTTGCTATTTTCCCCAAGTTAAAATCATCAGGTATTATCTGACGGTATGTTAGCTGCTGCACCTGTGAAAAATGTGTTAAAATTGCTAACTTTGAACATGCCGTCTTTTTGATTGAGGTGCTGTTTCAACACTTTGTAGTTGTTTGGTGCAAAATGCACAATGTGCTTTGCAAACTAATATTTAACAGATATCTCAATGATTTATACACCTTGGAATTGCGGCAAACCAGTGGTGTGATTGGATGGACCATTCCTTCAACATATGGAACCCCTCCCCGACCTAGAGAATCTCATACTGCGATTGCCTGGCAGGATTCGTTTAGCCATGACAAGCTAGTTGTTTATGGTGGAATGAACGGCTGTCGTCTTGGTGATTTATGGATGCTTGACATTGGTAAACATTTGCTGCTAATGTGAATATGTAAACAGTTGCTTTAAACCATGGTGCATTCATGTTTAAATTGGGTTGTATCTTCATTACACCTGATAAAGCAGGGTTGGGCAATTAAATGTGGCTTGGGGGCCAATTTGAACAGGCTGCTGCGTTTAGTGGGTGGGTGTACTTTAAATCTTGGTTCAAGTCAGCCTCAACATTTACTGCGGTAAGTTGAAGGTTCAGATTTGATTATTTTTCCTGAACGCTTCCGCAGGCCACTGATAATTCTGTGATGAGCCACGTGTGGCCCACAGGCTGCTAAATTGCATAGCCCTGTAGAGTATACAAGTGACAAAAGATTACAAGTGCCAGGGCATAGGGTGGTTTAGTTACTATTCATGTTCTTGTGGTGCTTCGGCGATCCTGCTGCAGATTAGTAGATTTAAGCCAACTACACCAATGTGTATTGTTGAGCAAGGTGTAATGAAAGTGTGACCTGAAGTAATGTATTACTTTTATGTTGTTTAATTTGCTCGTTTGCTTTTTGACAAGTGACATGGATTCATTTCCTTTAAGGTAGTTCTATGCTGATTGTGTCTTTTATCGTGTGTTCTGTTTTCATTTAATTTGTTTTCCGCTGTATTTGTTATATTGTTAGAGTCGTTAGTTCTTTAGATCAGGGTCTCGTAACTTTTTTCTGAGGGCCACATAAGCTATTACACAACAGTCGAGGGCCTGACAGCTGACATCTTACATAATGTGATTGTTTCGAGATATGTTGCATTCTACCAAATCAACAATTTTTTAATATCATTTTTTCATCATTGATGTAATGCCTTCACAGGCTGGAATTGGCCTGCGGGCAGTAGTTTGGTGACACCTGCTTTAGATGGACTATGCACAAGATGCGTCATCAGCTGGTTGCACTGGAAAATAACTTCTAACACTTTGAGAGCCGACGTTTGATATATTCGTACTTCGATTTCAGCCTAAAAAACAGCAGTTTTTGGTTGCCTTACCAACGCCCTTGCTCCTCCGCTGATTGCGCTAGAGAGCTGTTCAAGAGCTCAAACGGATTGGACAGTCTAGTAGATTGCACTCGGAAAAAATTTTTTTGGTTGGGGATGCAGATTTTTTGTGACTGACGTCATAAATGAAGTAGTTCTAAGGTCATTTTGGCTCGTGTTGCCTGGCCTAGGGCCCAACCGCTAGGCCAAAGTGTTTCGCTGAAGTTTTCATTGGAAAGTAGGCTCAAGTCCAAGTCTTTTGAGCCTTTGATCGACTTTCTAGCGTTTCTGGTTCAAACGTTATGATCTAAAATAAACAAATTAATTAATTAGTAAATTAGTCAAATATTTTTACTAACTTACATCATACCTTTTGAACCCGAAACCCCAACAGGTCATCCAAAGTATCGAAAGACTCAGATTGTAGCCTAGTTTCCAGTAAAAACTTCAGCGAAATACTACCACCTAACGGTTGGCGCCCAGGGCCAGGCAAAGTGGGCCCAGGTGACCTGAAAGTCTTCCACTTATGACGTCACTCATAAAAAAACCTGAAACCCCCAAGTAAAAAATTTTTTTCGAGTACATACTAGAAGACTTGCTACATCTTTTGAGACTTTTACCAGGTCTGTAGAGCATACCGGACTGGAGAAATTCCTGCGCAAAGCCACATACGTTTAGACGTTCTTTTTTCCGAAAATCCCCGAAAGCAGTCGGACGCCAAAGTGTTAAAAATTTTGTAGCATCATGCCAAATGAAGAACTTGCAAATACAAAGACCTTACAAACCTTGTGACGCTAAGTCTTACCACTATATTGAAGGCACATCTAGTTAGCATAGAGCAATCAAAGTTTTGGCAAAGCTGTTTGTCAAACCAAAAAAAGAAGCCTTTTTATGACATGTACTTGCATCCAGAAAACCCACATCAGTCAGAATCTGTTCATAGGTACCTCAGGCATAGACTGCAACTTCAAGGAGCTGACAGCCACAGAACAGCAAAATGGTTGTGATAAAGATGTCTTTATAAGATGTTTGAGATTCAGTTGGATGCAGCAGCATCTTCTAGAGCAGGGGTGTGCAACACTGCTGGGCCAAATTACATAACCAGATTTGTCCACGGGCCACAGCTGCATGTGTCAACCTCTGTGGGATAGACAACTCGCTGGCCACCAACAGAGATTGGCAATACTCTTTAAAACCTAGACCTTACTGCTGGCCACAAAACTTCAGCTCCTGGACCACGGGTTGCACACCCATGTCTACAGAACAAAACAACTGGATTGACCTACATGATCAGTGAAGCTTGGACTTTACAGATTCCAGCTCAGACTGTTGAGTCTTGTCAATTTGCATCTCAGTTGTCTGCAGCAAAACCATCGATACCTACAAAATGAACCACTCCGTTGCAGTGACTGAAAAATGTTTCTTTTATGGCCATACATTCCACAACTGTTGTGGAAAGGAACCCTTTGATGAAGTATGTCAGACCCCCATATGTGCTGCAGATGATATTGTAGAACCAATTGTTGCATTTGATACACAGAGATTTTCATTTGACTCTTGCTATCAGGGCTGTGGAGTTGGAAGTCCCGTCATCCAACTCCTAGCAATTTCGATTATCCGACTCCGATCTTCAGCTGTATTCGTTACTTAAAGTGATAAATCTTTTCAGATGAATTCGTAAACGCTACTTGCACTTTCCAGGAATACGGAAACTTGTTTCAAATCGATGTAAATGCACGTTTATCTCTCACTTTTGCAAAATGCGATCAAGCAGAAGTTAGTCTTTTAATTTTACAGAAAAAAGTACTCATCTAAAAAAAACAATAAAAATTATTAGAGAAGG
>JGI24022J15233_10004780_pt1 | contig 14111 bp, 14 predicted proteins | sample Ectturendosymbi2_FD_15233 | JGI IMG/M metagenome (IMG submission 15233) | reverse complement strand
CATTTGCAAACAACATTCGGCGTGACGCACAGGTGGAAGGACACTCAAGAAACATGTGAACTTCAGTCTTAATAGCACCACATTGACAGATCTGATTCTAGCGGCCATCTATGTTCAATTTACTATGTCCTAAACGAAGCATACACAAGATAGCAGTTTCGCTAGTATTGCAACCGTGCAAATGCCAAGCATTAGCTTTTTTGGTAAGGAATGAATCAGATACTTTGGAGCAGAATTGGCGTGAACTTAAACTATGAAGGTAAGTGGGTAGAGAATTCCAGAGTGTTGAGCCTTTATGAAAAAAAGAATTATGCAAGGAATGTGTTTTACAGGAAGGTAGTTGAACGTTTGTTTGGAAACGTGAAGAGTAGTCGGAAAGATGTCTGCCAATCTTTGGTCCTTTTCAAAGATATTATAAAAAATGGGAAGTTTTTGTAAAAAGGTATCACTGAAGATGCTAAATCGTGCAGAAGATGCAGAAAAGCCTTGCTTTGCAGCATGGAACTGGCTTTGCAGCAAAGAGTCTGCTTCATGCCGTTCAAACTTTTACGAATGTAGCAGAAGAAGAAAAACAATCATTTTTGTTTTCCCAAGAATTAAAACCAGGTTACATCTCAAAAATGGTTAAAATTAGTAAATTACACCATGACAAAAATAACAACAGAAGCTTGTTGAAGGTAATAGAAGCAATCTTCCAGGTCTCTACGAATTTGAAATATAATTAAAGTTGCTGTATCTTGCTTTGGGAAACCCCTGGCCCTTTCATTGCCTACACTAGATCTTAACTAAGCAGTGATACGGGGATCTTTCAATGAAAACATCTATTGATTCGAAAATATATAAATTTTCATCGACAGTGTTGCATTGAAGGAAGACATAAGAAATGTCGTTTCCCGCTTTACCGAAAAGGAAAGACACCGCATACGTTAGTGGCTACCACAGTGGAGGAGGTACCTTTTTCAACGTTGAGGGGTACAAGTGCACGTCAAAGAGCTATGGAAAAGTTTGTAGTTTTAATTAGCAACTGTGACGTCACAAGCATTGAGATACGACGTCATTAACTTTTGTCGGCATGTTTAAGCAATTTTATGCAATGTTTTATAAGCGCTCAGCAACCTCTATCTACTCATCTAGCAAAATTCAACTTATTAAACTTATTTAAGCGAAATTCGAAATTTCAAAGTGGGGAGTCCTAGGCCCATGCACCCCCCCGGTTCCGCCACCCCTGGGCTACCAAATGTACTTTGGTATGCAATGCACGGAGTTGCTGTACACTCTAACTGCGAACAATATAGCCGCAAATATCAAAAACATTTTTTATTTAACGTTTCAGCTTCGTGGTAAGCCATCATCAGGAACATTAATAAAATACAACCTATTTTGATAATAATCCATGCATTTCTGTGCAACTTGTCGAGTATTTGGGCAGTTTCTCTGTTAGATGGGACCATTCCGAAAATCTTTGTTTAGATTTGTATGAACTTTTACAGGTGCAAAGCACAGTCCTAGATATCCGGAAAGTTCAGTTGCGTCGAGTTAAATGTGTCAGATTCAGTTCTAAATGTTGCAGCTGCGTGGTCACCACGAAAGAATACATAAAACCGCGTAGTTGATTAGATGACAACTGCCTACTTATATTACCACTGTTCCCTACTGAGTTTTAATGAGTAGTTCATGCGCTGAATTATTTAATTCAATAATTTTCTTTTAACTGCAGTATGCCTAGAAATTTAAGCGGAAAAAAGAACTCTGAGCATTGAACTCCAAAAGTTGCTTAATTGTCGCTCAAATATAAGAATTTGGCGTTTCATCTGTTTGTTATTCTTACATAATCTTGGCTGGATTCCAATCGATATTTCAATTATTATAATAATTGATATTTCAAAAAATTACAATAATCGATATTTCAATTATTATAAAATATATAATTATTTATCTTCGGTACATTGTAATTTCCAGTAACTTCTTTATTTTTTATACGTTACTTCTTTTCTTTGCTGATAGTTCTGTTTGAATTAAATCTGAGGACGACCTACCGGTTTATAGGAACTATATTCTCTATTGAAATCAAAGCAATTGATTCTTTGTTGAAAAAGGAATCTTTTCAGTAGACGCATTAATTTTTTACATTCTTCGAACACGTTTTATTTGGGGCCACTGTCATGGGATAAACGCCTTGTTAAGGCCTCTTAAAAACTGCCAGGTACCGATAAGAGCCTATACACAAGCGCAACGTAAACGCAATGTTTATCAGAAACTCGCTTGGCTGTGACTGAATGATGAGACGCTATTGGTTGAAACTTCTGGGCGTTTTGCAATAAAGACACCTCTGTTATTTATGCAACCTTGTTGGGCACATCCTGATAAAAATTATATTCGCTCTCCTGTTTTCACTGGGAACTGAAGCTTCCTTTTGTGTCGCTCGACCCAGCTTTTGAAAAGCCAAGATCGTGAAATAAATTAAGCTTTTGATGTAACGATAACCGCGCTCCGTCACAGCCATTTATGGCAAAATCCTCTTGTCTATTTCAGACAAAGATCACAAGTGGCACCGTTGATTTTACAATAGTTCAACGACCTTGCAAACGCAACTCGTGTACTGATGTAAAAAAAAATTGTTGCCAACATTAAACAAACAGGCTTATGCGTACAGTTACGTTGACACTGAACCTTCTGCGAAATTTTTATAATTTTTTACTACAGGGCTGTAAAAATAACGAAAAGTCTGCCCAGGGTATTGTATTACAAAAGTCTTGGCATTTGTCATGAGCGCTGGAAACAGTTTTGTGGTGCAATTATTGGATGCGCACGTGTTTGCTCGCGGGTACAAGTTTGCCATCAGTAAATATTTTCAAAGATGATATCAATGTTCAAAAGCGGTGTAAAGAAACATGAACAAGGGTCGAAAAACAACCCATCACTGTTTGCACAGAGAAAAACTCATGTAATGAAATGCAATGAATTCGAGGTAAGCACAAGTTTGAACCTGCCGTCTGTAAAAGTCTACATAACAACTGTAGCAACAGACTTTTTACAGTATTCTTCATGTCGAAGTGTTGTTGCTCCATGTGGTTGAAAGCGCCATAAGCATGAGATTTCTCGGTAAGCTGAAATGCTTTTACGCACTTCCGTCGCCAGGATTTCGCAGCAGGTGGGCCAAAAACCACAAGGGGGCCATAGTTTTTGAATACAATATTGGACGTATACAGCAACGAGGGCCAAACATGAAATGCGGGGCACATTTTAAATGGGAGGGGCGGGCACCACTGGTCCCCGCTTGGGACGGCCCTGCTTTTACGTAAAGGATTTTCTGACAACCATATTCGAACAAATTATTTGAAAGAGGTTGTTCTCAAAACGTAGATTCTTTTTGTCTTTCAATTCCATGTGACATGCAATAATTCTAATCTCTTTTTAAAGTTAAAAATAATAAATTATTGAGTTTTTGTCAAGTATTAAAACAATGCTTCTTCCAACCAGCTTCAGTANCCCAAACACCTTTTCAGTATAAAAAGATATGATGCAGCGGATGTTAAAATAATTTAATTGGTTACTTGAAACTAAAGTTAGCCATTTACGTTAAGATGCAATTTTGCAAACGTAGTGAGCCGTGCGAGTTGTGGCATTTTCGAGGTGAATGATTGAATTTATCAGAGCTTCAGTTGTTTTTTCAGTTAAACAGAGTCACATGACATTTTTTTTCTTGCTGCTAATAGAAGATTGCATTTGCACGTTTTGACTGAGTCGCTCAACGCCCAGCTCTGTAAATGTTCGAAAAGATTTCTATAACACTAGTATTCCTCAGTTCTACGCGAAACTCGATCGATGAACTTGAAGATGAAGATCTAAAAACAATTTTGATGAAAATGTCAAGAAAAACGTCTGTCTTGACAAGAGCAAAGAAGTAATCCATTTTTTAAGAAAAGCCTAGAATTGCTCCAGGCATTTTCTTGTTTGCATAGCCAAGTAGGGGCGAATGCAATGAGCAGCAGAACGCCTTTTTGTCTCAGTTGCAACAATCGCTTCTTTCTCCTTCGTCTGCTCCGTGTCTTTACATGGATGTTTTCTCGAGCCTCGGAGCCGAGCGTCTTTGTGGAGATTCAAGGAAGACCCCGACATAAAGAAGCACGCCTCATTTGTGAAAGACAATTTCGACGACAGTGCATTGTTTTGTGGAGGCTTTCAGGTAGTGGACAGTAGGTCCAAAGAGTTTTAAAGTAAACCAACTGCAACAAGCAGAAATAGATGGTGCTCTGTCAATAGGCTATGCTTCGGTGTCTCTTCTTTAGATTGCTTGATCGAAACAATCTTGCGTTGTTTTCACAAGTGTGTTAACTACAGACATCCTCAATACAACGTAGATGAGCTTTCTCAATTATTTTCTGAAACAATCACAAAAATCGCAAAAAATAACCATGCGTATTATGCACTTGGCGATATTAACATAAATATACTTAATGCAACAAATGATAGCAGAATGCAACAGTATATAGATACTTTATGCTGTCTTGGCTGCTAGCCAGTTCAACCAGAGTGGTAAACGAAATAGCCATGTATCGACCATATATATACAAATAATTTTTATCCACCGGAACAAAGCCCTATATTATGCTGCATGATATTGGTGATCACTATCCAATTTATTTGACTGTGAGTAAAGCTCGGTTTAAAAGAGATGTCAAACAAAGATTCTTTAGAGATACAAGTAATCTTGATATCATTACTTTTGACCGCGATCTAGACGAAACTTTAGATTCGTTAACAATACAATACTCGGAATGGAATGTTAATGAAAAATTTGATTTTATTGTAAGGTCCATGAAAAGTCTTGCGGATGCACACATACCTGTTAGAAAATACACAAGAATGGAATATAAACTTGAATTAAAGCCATGGATGACACAATTGATAATTTCTTCTATCAAACATAGAGACTATTTGTTTCGCATTTACAAAAGATCAAAACTACTTATAGATTTCGAAAGTTACAAAAATTCCGAAACCATGTGAAGGAAACTCATGTCAAGAAATTAGCTAAGCGCAAATACTACGAAGAGCAATTTGCCCAAAACAGCAGAAACTAAAAAAGAACTTGGACATTAATTAATAATATTTTTGGCAAAAACAACCCATCCAGTTTTCGCTAAAGGTTAAAAGTTGATTGATCTTCTACCACGCCAAGTGAATTGTATTTTTTATCACCAATCACTCCTGAGGAAATACTTACACTCATTAACGGATTAGATTCTAAAAGTCATGTGGCACGATGATATTCCTGTGCGCGTTTTGAAATTGTCAAAATACTTACTGGCACGTCTTCTATCAAATGTTATAAACGAAAGTATATATGACGGTGTCTTTCCGGGCAATCTAAAAATCCCTAAAGTAGTACCAATTTTTAAGTCGGAAGATAGCGAAATTCCCACTAATTACAGACCGGCGGTATCAGTTCTGACATACTTTTCAAAAATATTTGAAAAGGTACATTTACGCAAGACGTAACGAGTATTTTACCAGAAACAACTTGTTGAGTCAACAAAAATACGGTTTTCGCAACAACCATTCTACAAGCCTCGCTATTGCAGGTTTGTACGAAAGCCAACTTCAAATTTATGAAAACTATATATTTTCCACTGATGATACAGTTTTAGTTCAGAGCGACAACAATCTGGGAAAATAAAAAAACTCGGTTAATCGTGAAATGACAAGAGTAATGGAATGGCTAGCTGCAAACAAACTCTCACTAAAGATTTCCAAAACAAAATATATGCTGATTACAGACAAACATATAAGCACAGAATCCTTCGTAATAAATGTAAACAGCAATAGTACTGAAAGAACTTTGACTTACAAGTACCTTGGTGTAATTGTAGATGAAAAACTGACTTGGGAAGAGCATTGTAAACAGTTGTGTTGTACTATATCCAAATATGTTGGTGTAATGTACAAAGTTAAACATTATGTTGTTAATAACCAAGCATTACGTATGTTCTATCACAGCTTAATAAACTCTCGAGCACAGTGGGACTATTGCCTGGGAAGAGAAGCTTCATGTCATGTACAGCCAATATCTGTTGTTTTAAACCGCGCCATGGAGATGCTTAAACACAAATAAACTTTTGACTAACAAAGTTACTACCCATTTATAAAACGCAAAAATTTCTCCAACTAAACGATATATACAATCTTGAAGTGAGCAAATTCATGTACAGATATATTAACTCTCAGCTACCTGCTACGTTTAACAACTATTCTCAACTCGTTACAGATGTTCATCGAACTCAGGTGCTAAAATGATAAAAAATAGTGAATAGAAATCTGGTCAAGAATCCTTCAGAAATAAAGAATTAAACGTGTTCGGCACTTTTTTCGGCAGAGTATAAGAAATATGTATTACTCAGCTACTAGAAACATACTTTGTGTTCTTATTAATTGGTGTACATAAACCAAGTGGATTGATTTAATTACTTAACGCTGTTACAGTGGAAACTGTCAAATAATGAAGTATCTCCGTTTATACATTGCATCGTTTGTTTTTTGTTGCGTTCACAAAATTGATGGCATCAAACCAAGTAGTGGGATGCCTTTAGCCTATAGATGTAAAGCAAACTATGTGCCTACTGAACTGTGAATTTTCGTTCCCACTTCCCATACGTACGTTGACAGCGAATTCTTTTCCGCAATGCATGATTGTACGCCTAGTTTTCAACCTGCCTAAATTCCGTGACACCATTACAGTGCTGCACCAGTTTATAACTTTTGAGGCAATTCCTCTCTAGCATTCGCGAATATTTTTAAATGTGTGAAAACAGTAAATGTATAATGTGACAACTTTAAACCAGTTTCTTCTGATGGNTTGACCTTGCCTACAACGCATTTTACTTCAATAATCCATGTAACCGCATTGAACATATTACATTTTATAATCAGAACAAAAGACTTTTACTTACTGTTATACACTGTTCCCTTTACACTCTAAGCAGCTTCGTCCTTGAGGGTCTGCAGCCTAAATAATTCCTGGCCCTTCGCAGCCTTCCACTCCCTCAGAAAATTTATAAATCGATGTACTTGGAAGCCATCGCAGTACTACATTACAATAATCGTGATGGCGTCATTCATGCATGTGTCTTATAATCTTTGTATTTCATCAAAGTCAATGTATTAGCGGCATCAAACGTATACTCTCTACTACCGTCACGAATATATCCTCGTCTTCTTTTATGTATTTGTGTATTCCTTGTTACTGCGATTCATGCTTAAAATCTAGCGCCTTGAGTGTGGGAATGAAGACGTTACACAATACACAATCAAGTTATGGGAAACTCTTTGGGCTGTGGCGACCAAGGAAATTGCAACATGGGAATAGGTCCACAAGAAGCATTTTACGGATGCGCTGACGTTGTAATCAGGACTGGTGCGACCTTTCCTCCTCCAGACTGGGTACAACGGAACACGTGCAGTGAATAAAATAATTAATCGTTGAATCTTCACCCATGAAATTGTTATGTGGAGTTTATCTTTAAAAATGCATCTCCGAGTGTTTTCTGACGCGCACTAGAGCTAATGTTTGGGTAGTTTTTTCTACTAAGTATCCCAATACAACAGCAAAACATAGTTTGAATTAATACCCATCCAGTTTTATTTCCTTGAGTTTCGTTCATTGCACATAACTTTCGCTTTGACTTATGTATGCACGGCCGCATAAATATTCATCGACGACCGCATGTGGGCGCACGACCGCAGGTTGTGCACCCCTGAGTTAAACAGATAATGCAGAAAAATTTTAACTGTTTTCAGAGGTTTTTGAAGATATACGAAGCGTTCAGTTCTTTTAACGTTTTGTATCGGCTTAAATTCCTTCAAGGTTTGGCATCACTGGCTATACCTGTGCAATGCGCGAGCCGTATGTAGACAAATAAAGCACCTGGCCTAAAAACAGTGCTACTTTTTGGCTAGGTGCCTCCATAAATTAGAAGCGTTTACAAACAGACGTGTTTCAATCAAGTCAGAGGGTAAAAAAATGAAATTCACGAAATTGAGTGTCAAGTTTAGTTTATGTTTGTACTTGGCAAGTTTTTTTCAAATATCGTGGATTAAATACGATGTTCAAGAATAAAGTACCTGCCACAACCACTAGCACAGCTTTCCCAACATAACCAGTCTATTCGTCCCAAGCACCTCGCCGACAACTACCAGCAATCCGTCTCCACCTGAAAAACATCCTGCCAGGTTTGCAAATTAAGAGACATGTGAGGTTTGTATTGAAACAAGCTTGTTACCTGTTTCATCATAGAATTTTAGAGTTAGAAAGTGAAGCAAAAAAAACTTCTTAAGATTTACTGCTTCACACACAATTCTTCTTTATGAAGGATTGGAGATTCACTGAAACATGAAAGAGGGTAATACTGTATCTATTTTGCGTGTGTGCAAAGTTGTAAAGACAAGCTGAAATTGTTGAATCATTGTTGAACCACGAAAGACATCCACTTGCTTATTTTAAAACTTGCACTAAGAAGCACAAGAAACTGACATAAATTGTTATTATGTAATAGACAATATCAAAAGTGACTATATCCAAGTTTGAACCCATGCAGCTTGGCGTCAAAACGTGAAAACAAACAAAACATGTTATGGAATCTTTCGTCACCAACAGCTAGAAGACTGTTTTTACTCAAATTTAAACAAAACTGTTAAAATATCTTTGGTTTGACTGGCTGCAAAAATCATCCAAGATATTTGCATAGCTTTCGGCTTTGTTCTCCTTTACTACCTCTTATCAATACAAGCACAAAGCGCTAATGATAAAGAAATTCGAATTCATTCAGTTTTGGTTCACAGGGTAAGAGCCCTGTGAAACAAAACTGAATAAAGCCCTTACAAGTGGGACCACGGGCGTCCGCAGAAATTTTATCAGGGGGACAACGTCGACATATTGCTTATACTTTTCAGGCTGCTGACGTTGCAATGCAAATGGACGTTCACAAAACGCTTTACCCTTTTCACACCACAAAAATGCCTCATGTTACGGCTACAGTCCCGAAATTACACTTCATTAGCCGCAATGCTTGTTTTTCACTCATGCTTCTTTTTATATCGTATAAAACAACGTGGATTACTGCAGTGCTTTGCAACCCTTTTCAGTTTCGTTCACCCCTGCCATCGATTGCTTCGTTCCCATTCATCCTGTCGTGAATGCATGGCCAATGTGGCAATAATCATAGTGGAGTAGAATTGCTCTTTATAGCGTCACTTCAAGAGACCGAAGAAAATCGTTATAACATAGGCGAACTGTCGTCATAGCGAACGACAGTAAATCGTTGTTGTCAACAATGTCATACTTTTTCCATAACGAGATACTGTTTCTTTTGGTCGACAATTTCCGCACTGCTACACCGCAACTATCGATCAAACTGACTACAGTCGCAACCAGTGTTGCCAACTGGTGTGTATGTACCAAATTTACATATGAAAAATTCTTACTTCTCTCTTCTTTCTGCTGTAAGTAGACTATACCTCAACTGCATTGGCCTTTATTGCAAGCCGGTGTCCCCTTGTACCTTACAAGCACTAAATGCAGTGAGGAGCACTAAAGATCAAATTGCAAATAAAAGGGTTTCGGCCTGTGCTTTTGATTCCTAACCACATACATTTTATAAACTAACAACAATCGTGAAAGGGTATCACGGCATTGAATATGAACGGTGCTCATTTTCTGATTTTCGAGGATTTCTTCTTGCAATTTCTTTGGTACATTTCAAGGATGATTGTAGATTCCCGTGACACGTGAACCCATGAAATGCATTCAGAGGTGTCCGTTTCCAACAGACATCTGCAAGTCAGCAATCCACATCGTTTCAGTACTTTGTTTTATGACTGGTTTTGTCCAGGCCCTCGGTTAAGCCTTTCATAGCTCTCGTCTCTTATTGACAACAAACGGCTTGCGTCTGTTGTCCTTGTGCGACAACTAACGGGAGTGCATGCAAATATTACCTCGATTTCTGGCCAACCTCACCATTTGGAGGTACAGAAACATTTTTTACGAAAAATGTGTTTGAGAAAATTTAGCCTCCTGACGAAATACCGTTGCGAATTTNTTTTGACCTAATAAACTGTTGTTGGGTAGGCNTCTTTGTTGGCTAGGTAGCACTAGTCCTAACGCAGTGCAAACCTATATAACCGTTGAACGCGAGCAGCACAGCTGTTACGGATATAAGGCAAAAGGGATGTCGAAGCAACATTGATAAAGAGCGATTTAAGGGGAAATAGTGGATTTTACAAGGCGGCGGCCAAAAGGGTTTTTCCAGGAGAGCCAAAAGTGGTGAAATTTCATTTTACCAACTAGAAACTAAAAGAAGCACATTTTTCTCCTAAAAAGTTAATACGAAAATACCAAATTTCAAAATCCAGGTGACCAAGGCCCCTCTGCCCCCCTTACGATGCCCATGGCTAAAACGTAGGTTTATGGGATTTAATTGGCATCACGCCAGCGATGAATGGATGGGAAGATTTTTCAACAACGCCAATAACATTTAACTGGTGAAATCGTCTCTGCACTGTGTAGTTACATCACGTACCTATTTGCTAAACAATCGCTTTTGACAACTTGCAAAGGCTTGAACGCGTGCGACACTTGTATGGTGTCTACTAGCGTGGAGCGTGCAGCGTAACAACATCCACCCCACAACATAAACTTCCCGTGCGGTTGCTCAGCAAACTCAGATGTGGAGTTTGACAAATACTCAACGCCAGCAGCCCGCTCGCTTAAATGGACACGTATACCGTTGATGCCTAGCTGTCACGCTTTCTTGTTACCAACTTACACATTTCTGCATAAGAATTAAGCGTTTAATGATAGAGATTTGCAAAATATGTTGCAAGGACCCTTTTTGCCCATAATATCTAATGTGCATATGAAAGCAGCCATGGTTATTGCAGAACACAACATAGAAGCTGGAATCAAAACGATTCCCTAATGGTTCTAAGAATCAAATTAGTGTAATCATGACATTGCAGGAACCATTGACGAGAATTTAAATTTGCGTGACTGCGGTACTTTCGAAATTCACTTCTACAGTTTTAACAGAATTTTTTAATTTTTTGTTACGTAATTTTATTTATAAAATAATTTTTGTCAATGCCAAGGATTGTGCTGCACGACTATTCAGTTATTTTCGAAACACATGCAATTGGCTTATTTTCACAGGTGTCAGTATCAAAGGCACGAAGGGAAATCGATATTTCGGTTGTTTTGCAATCTTGCCCTAGAAATGTGATGGTCGAGCCATGTCTGTTAAAAAGGCAAAGAAGAAAATATTGGCCAAAATATTTAGAAAATAAAATAAAGCTAAACGAAGTTTTTCATNTGTTTTGAACAAAGATGATCACCTAAAATATGTTATCAATTTGTTAACTATGCCCAAAGATATTGAAACCTGAAAAAAATAAATATCATATCAGGGTTTTTTTAGGGTATGTTAGGGAACCGATTCGGGTCTCTAGAATTGAAAATCGGATCCCTAGAATCAGAGAAAATCGGGTCCCTACAGGTCCGTACCAGGTTCCTAACATTTTCCCTAAAAATACCCTGATCATATGTTTGTGCCCAGTAGGGGTATAACATATAAGAAGGCTGAAAGAAACTTTTTACAATGAAGTTTACTAAATGATATGGCTCTATTTTTACCAATTTTTGCCAACTGTTCGCAAAACGTGTAGTTTCCGAGGGCGATTGCATTTCTTTCGACAGCTTTGACCCAAATCTTTATCAAACTTATGAAAGTGCCAGTCATTTCTATAACTACATCGACGGATGTACTGACTCTACTTGAGATGATAAAAACTACATACGGAACAATATAAGACGTTTTTTTACTTATAGTTAGATTAAAGATTGATTGAAAGCGAAAAGTTGAAAGCAATGTCTCGCTCTTTGTATACAAAGCCCACCGAAGCATATGCAGCTATCACAACTTTTCAAAGCAATGGTGTGACGCCAGAAGAGAGTTTTGCCTTTTCTGGTTAAATTTAAATTTCTTGAAAGTTGGAGCAGCAAATGACGAAAGAACGAAGGGAAAAAGAGTTTTAATGTCCTGCAGATACAAAATCGCTTGGAAATTCTATGCCCTGAAAAATTTATTAGCATAACAAAATTTTTCAAAATTCTTGCAATGAGTTTGTCACAACCAGGCTTTATACAAAGCATAGTTTCAAAAGCACAGAATGGCAGATGGATAGCTCTACTTATCCTTATGAGCTGGTTCGTTGTTGTTTGTCAACAAAATCTAATGAAAATCTCGATGTTTCAATGTAATATTCAATATTCATCAGAAGCGCCAGTTATATTAAATACTTGCCAAGAACCTGCGGATGGGTATTAATTGCAAACACAGCAAACATTTTTCCAAGCTTCAAAAAAATCTCTGGGATGCCAAGAAACAGCTCGTTTAATGAAAATATCGGCAATAAGACCATTTCGCCCCATCTGTACTTTTATTCACTGGCTTTTTCCCATGACTTTGTCGGGAGACGTTGTCAAGCGGCCATAGCTCTCGTCGCAACGCGCTACAGCACGCGAGAGGANAAAGAGTAATATCAAAACNTGAGACCAGTTGATCAACGAACTCGACTTCTGGTAGCGGTGCGTGACTGCGCTCATCTTCGTTTTTGTTTGTTTTCCATGTCCTTCAAACGGCGATATTCGCTATTCATGAGACCGATGTCCAGGTGCCACACAGCAGCCGCAGCTTCGCCTTTCTCGCCAAGGAATTCAAATCCCGGATACAGTGTTGTAAACATAAGCAGGTTTTAATACTGCAACTGATTTTTTATTACAGTAACCGTTCACTTCCATACCCTCTCTTGTATACGCAGTACGTAAGTCGAATCTTCCGACGTTATACATTCCACATCAGCAGCAAATCAAAAGCTGGATTTTTTTTCAGAAATCGAAAGTTGGTAGTTGATATTTCACACATTTTCAGTGTTTGGCGTTCGTACACACTCGGAAAGTTAAAGACATTATGCGAAACATGCTCCTTTATGTACAGCATTGGTGCAAGCATTCAAAACGCTGTAAATGCTCAATGACAAAAATTGCTATATCACATGCTTTTCCCATTTTAGGAAGAGCACAAAATCTTTGCATGCTTTATTGAAATATATTGAAATTTTAGCAACATATAGAATTTCCACAAAGTAAATGTTAAATTAAATGCCCCATTAGCCAATGTACTGTGAGAGAAGAACCATAAAATTTTATCTTTTTTAAAGGAGCAAGAAATTTATTCCCTTTCTCCGAAATTTTTCATTCTGCGGAAAAACAGAAGCGAACAAATTTTCGAAAAATTTTTATTTTGCAAACTTTTAATAAACGGAAGGGTTGGCGGTGCAAATCCTGCTGCACTCGTGGGAAAACTACCAGAGGTTGGCCAAAAACCGGTTAAAACTTGTCAAAACTGGTTGGTGGTATACATCTATAACCTTACTTGGTCGTACCTTGGAGTGAAGTCAGTGTCATTAATGGTTGCCGAAAATTTGATGAAAATCATGAAGTGTCTCAAAATTTTGTAGGACTTCTGCACCTGCGACCTCCCAAAAGGAAATACGGGTTCGATGATGAATGATTGAAACTTTTGGTCATTGAATGCACTTTGCTGATTGTGTCTTCCTTCGGTCTATTTTCAACGGTCAATTCCAAGTTATAATACAGGGTCTATTCAACTTTATTTCGCAAGAATTTTGATTAGTTTTAATTAACAGCTCGTGCCCTGCGGCAAAAGCCGTGCCATTATTGACAGCCGTCTATTCGGATTTACTTCATAAAGGTGCGAACTCGAATTGAAGTCGTGGCTTTCGGATTCCATGCTATCCTCCAATCAATGTCCCAAACAATATTGTTAACACCTGTCGCAACAATCGCCAGCTTTCCGGCGCCGGCTCTCAGCGTTGGTTGGCTTTCGACCAGACAGCGAATATATTACTTTATGTTGCGGCCATAAGCAATCACGCGTACAAATATGACAGAGGCTCGCTTGGTTTAACTGCCCACCCATAGTTGATTTAACGTTATCTTTAATTTAAAATCCAATTGATCAACGCATGAGCCTCTGGAA
>JGI24022J15233_10004778_pt1 | contig 14113 bp, 3 predicted proteins | sample Ectturendosymbi2_FD_15233 | JGI IMG/M metagenome (IMG submission 15233) | reverse complement strand
ACTAATGCCCCCCCGGTGGCTACGGGCCTGAAAGGGCATGGATGGTGACGTAGGCGGTCGACGAATGTTGATCGTTGGAGCACGAACAAACGGTGACGTCATTGTTTCGACCCAAGTGCGTTGTGGAAATTAAGGTGTAAGACCCCCAATTCAGCGCGTCTGGAATTAGAAACAAGTGTGGACGTGCGTCTGATAAAAATAATCGATGTAAAGACAGGAACGGATGTTTTTGCTGTTGATTTCCCACGTTTTAAACGGCAAACGCAGCCGATGAACTGCATGCAGCCGACGAGGAACTGAATGACGTAAACATTGATCCTGTTTGGACTCCAAACAGTGTGTGTTCGTGACGCATGTTCACTGTCCGCAACCATACAACAAACTGTGGGCGGCTACAAAAATCAGTGTCGTTCAAAGCAGGGAAACACACGTGGGAGCAAAATCACTAGTTTTTACTTAAACCAAACCTCGTTCAACTTCAGAGGAAGGCCGCAACCAGGTGATATTTTCGGTTGGGGGGCTAAGTGATAGCAACTTGTTTTACTTACATCTAAACGTTCTTGGTGCTTTCAAAATTTTGGGAGAGGAATTGCCTGGTTGACCCATATTTGCGGTCCTGATGGCCAGTTCATTTGCCCGAAAGTTGGACCGAAGTGCAGTGATGCTAATGCGTATTTATTTGCCGAGAGATTTTTACGGGAAATCCTGAACAAAGTTGAGCCAAACTGAGAAAAAGTTGAAAAAAGACTTTATCCTCGGACAAAACTCAATTATACGGTTTGAGCCGCCTGTTTTATGACAGCGTTGTGGGAATCACGGGGATAACTTCACGTGATCAGGTAGGAAAGACAATTGGTGGCTCTTCTTAGGCATGCTGGACCCACAAAAAGCAAACCACGACAAGGGAAAAACACAAAATACCGCAATTGTCTCAACAAACTAGTTGAGGAACTGACCCGTGAGTCACAACAACATATAAAAGGACCAATGGAAAAGGGACATCTTCTTGGTTGCAGGTCCGTAGCCAGGTTTTGAGGTTTGGAGGGGCAAAATACATTTTTAGGGGGGAACGATTTTTGTTTTCATTATATTTTTAAAACAAATTTTTCTGGGAAGAAGAAAATTTGGTGTCACTGCCTCCGAATGCCCCCCGGTGGCTACGGGCCTGCTTGGCTGTCAGCCTTGCCAACTAAAGTGATTAGATATGCACTAAAGTAAACAAATTAGAATTCATGGATGCCATCTGCATGAGATATGGATGGAAGATGAAGGGCATACCCACCCACTGTGCTTGTGGAGAGACAAACTCTGTGGATCCCCACCTCATATGTAAACTGGGCGGTTACACGTCAATGAGGCACAACTCAATGAGAGACTCTGAGGCACAGATTTAATGAGAGAGGTCTGTAGAGATGTTCAGATAGAACCCACACGTCTGCCAAGTGCCAATCAATGAAAACGATTTAGAAAGAAAATTAAATACTGCTGACAAAGCAAGGTTGGATATTTCTGCGAGAGGACTGTGGAATAGCTGTCAGAAAACATTCTTTGACACAAGGATAACACATCGTATCTTACAGTCTTATTCCGGTAAGTCCATAGCACAGATCTACCAGCAGCATAAAAAAATAGAAGAAGGGTAAGTACAACCAAAGAGTGATTTGACACTGAGAAGTCCATTCAATTCCCTTGTCTTTACAACAAGTCGTGTGATGGCGCCAGAGTCAACAAAAGACTGGACGAAAAAATAGCTGAAAAACGCAGGGACACATATGCATCTGTCATGACTTACAATACAACGAAGCTCAGATTTGGCCTTGTGAGAAGCACCCTTGCTGCAATACGAGGCTTTCGAGGCAAACGGAGCGATGATCACCTCCAGGATCTCACAGACATTGACTTAAGTCTAATTCCCAGGCGCACAATTATGTAAAACTGAATTATGGCGTCAATGAAATGACGAAAATCATATTTGTGCAACAGATGGATATGTCCCATACGTATTGACATTATGAATGATATTATCTTTTCTATAACTAAATACTGTTACAGCAGCAGACCTATTGAGGCGTTTAACGCTTGAGTTGAACTTCAACACATCTGAGCAAAACAAGAAGTAAAGAAACGATAAATAACGACGAATAAATAAAAGTCAAAAGACCACTTAACAGTTGAGCATCATTTCACGATTTTTTTATTGATAAGGTGTTTTATTGATGGCGTTTTATAACTACACTGGTCTTGCAGCGCCACGACTGAGTTTTGTACAATGTCTGGTTTCGTTTGGAGGGGACATGAGTGAACTTCAAGCTCATCACTGCTGCATGACACTATAACTGTGAACCCGACTCTTGTGAAATGTGAGTTTCACAACGGCAAAAAACTGTCATTGTAAGAATCAAATCAATTAATCGAAATTTAAGATGTCGGCTTCAGGTTTTCCAGAAATGTTTGGTTCTTAATCCCAATCTCCAGGGGGGGAAATACCCGTTTTGTCCCCCCTGGAACGCCCATGCGATCACTGACTATTTTATATCAGGTTCCCCAAACAAGGCCAGCTCATCTAATGAGACGAAGAAACGTTTTTGACTAATTGTTAGCATAAGTTAATTTTTAACATCTTAGCGATTAAGTAATGTGCAGTACAAAATATTTTGGTGATGATTTTCATTTAAATCAAGTGTCATGTCAACACCTTTTTAGGACTGGTGGGGGGATGCATCCCCCGACATGACACTTGGTGATGCCTCCCCTGCATCCCCCTGTGTTCGCGCCTGGACCCGAACTAAGAGTGGAAAACCGGTCGGCGAATATTTCAGCCGGTTGTGGCCAGCGGCGGCGAATCAATTTTCTCTTCGCAATCGCAATAATTGGGACCACATGATTCCATCTTCAAGAATTTTCCAGAATTGAGCAACTGTGCACTACATAACGTTTATTTATTGTCGGGGTGGGTGACCATCGTTGTAATCTGAAAATAGAAGACAAGACGACCATTTAGAAAAGAAAAGCTGAAAGTTTTGCTGAAACAATAGACTAATAAAAGTTTTTAAACTCAACTGAGTTTTTGTTTTAGTAAAAGAAATTCAACTCTGCTTTCCAAATCGGCTTGCAAATACTTAATCAACACGAACAGACATGAAAGCAGTTAGTCTACTTGTTGCTTAAAACTTTGAATTATGCGAAGAGCCATGTGAGGCGGCCTGGAGATGATGCCACATGTAAATAAAGTGATCACCGGTAGATGGCGCCCATAAGTAACACGTTACTGCGATAATGGTGGAGGAACCTTTTAAAAAGTGTGGAGGGCACTAGTGCACGTCAAAACAAAACATAGAAAACTTTTTTCAATATGCGACTTACTTTAACAATGGACCCGATACTAATCGTGTTGCTTAAAATTATTTAAGCAATTCTTACTGGATTGCATAATGGAACCGAGTGTGGTTTGCAAAAAGCGAGCCTTGCACCTTCCTTGAATTCAATCTCTAGTTGCACACCACGGAGATATCCCAGTTCCGGCTTGAGAAACACATCGAACTCGTTGCACAAGTCGCGACACGTCTTTTACAAATGTTGATCCGTTCTAAATGACCGTATCGCGGAGATGCCAGCAATTGATGATCCGCCTTGCTAGCGTGTATAGCACTTGTCCGTATATAGCAGTACGTCCAGAGATATCAGCAGTTTCTAATAGCATCACAACCCAGTGTATTCAAACCTGGGATCTTTGAATCAAGAAATAATAGGGGAATGTCTGTCTGGCATCATCAGCATACTGGGCTATAGCAACAAAAGCACCCATAATCGGAGGCGGATGCTTGCAGTACTTGCTGAATGGTAACACCACTGCGCTTGCTGAAGTTTCGGCCTGCCCAACCCTGTTCAAACTCATGAAGAAATAAAATTTCCACCGGCAGCACTGTTTTATCCCAGGTAAACGTCTTTGCCCTTGATTTGGATTGGCACGTGGATCAGTGGAGCATCTGAGTGTCGATACGGCGCATTCTTGACCATTCGATCCATTGACGCTTTGAGCCTGTGACCATGCCTTTTTACGACATACTACGTCGAAGTGCCTGGTTAATTTGCAAAAATTACACTTGGCATCTTTGAACTTGAAAGAAGATGTTTTATAGCAGAGTGTCACACTGCAAACACAGTATAGTTTTATAGCAGACCACGTCAGGGCCGGCCCTAGCAGATGCGGGGCCCAATGCAAAACCTGGGCGCGGGACCCCTCTGAGCAGTGATTTTATGACGTCATCGTGTTCAGTCAACTGTGTTATGATCGTGGTAGAGAGCAGATATACACTGCAGCACTAGCACGAGAATTGAGCACGTCTGCTAACGTTCGAGAGGAAATTTGCTAGTTCTGACGAGAGCGTTCTTTGTTAACAATGAAATTTATATGGCGTTTCTACTGAATCTCAAGCGCAAGGTGTATTTGGCAAAAATGAACAATCTACCCAAACGCCATGGCGCGGGGCCCAATGCAGCTGCATCGGTTGCATCGGCTTAAGGCCGGCCCTGGACCACGTAGACTACTTCATAACAGAACACGTTCTTAGCAGACCAGTAGGCTACATAACAGACTACTTCATAACAGATCTGTGCAAGCGATTGCGATCATAAGAGATGGGTAATTTTGGCTCCGAAAAAGACTGTTTGTATAATTGTAAACTCACGGAACAGTGGCATGTGTTGCTGGCGATGCATTATTTCAGCAAAATACGAACTGCAGGTTTCGGCCGTGCTGTGAAGCAACTCCTGCAGATATTTTATACAGTGTTTCTCTCCATGGTAAAGATGCTAAAAATACAGAGTACTGTGGAATGATAGCCATTCGTCACGTATCATGTACTGCTACTACGCACTTCTCCGAGGATGCGGCAGATTCTACCTCTATCTGAGTGACTCAAACGTTAGGTAGGCCCTACGTCGCTGGTTCTCACCAATGCTGACAAGCGGCTATGATTATTATTTACGTCAAAGCAGCAACGAATTTTTTTGTCACAGCTTCACGTAAATGCGCAGGACCAACGACCCATGCGTTATTTTGTCTCAGCTACTGTAGGTCAGGCGCACATCTGTCTACGACGCATTCAGTTTACGACGTTTCGAATTCATGAACTCGCTCGAATGAGGTGCGTAAAAATCTAGTTTCAGTATACGATTTTTCGTGTGGAAAATTTCATTTAAATACTGGATTTTTGCATGCCCTTCATGTGCAGTGTTTACAGTGACACCCTCCGTGTTAATGTAGCTACTGTAACCTACGTAATATTCAATATACTCGTACCATACTAATCCAGGTTACAAAAACTTTTTCTCAGGCCCACATGACGTCATTAAAATGCCTTGACCTCACACAGTGGTGACGTCACACCAAAAAGTTTAAACCAGTTAAACCACTTTCACTAAGCCATTATTATACGATAATTAGCTCTGCTTGGTGACTTCAAACAAGCAGCAAGTTTAATTGGGAAAAAGTCAAAGAATCAATCAGAAAACATGGAATGGACTTGAGCATCTAACTAAGCAGGGATCATTAATGATATAATAATCCAATAGATAACGCCACTGTTAATTTCGTGAATGAAAGATGATTGAAAGAGCTCATCGTAAAAGCCAATGCCAACTTAAAAAAGAAGTACAACACTTGCTATGAATAGGTAACTTAGATATAAAGTGGAAATTCCTCCCATGAACTCATTCCTCCCCGGTTGGGAACAACTGGTTTAAACCCAAAATTGCCAGGGGTTTTTCAAATCGAAGCTAGGGAGACTTCCTGCTTCTGAAGTTCAGGGTTTCAACAGCTCTCCAGTTTTACTGGCCGGCAAGTTATGACTGGACAAAATCCGAGCCACAAATGTGGCTCTGCGGTCTTTACAGGGTTAATTAACTCCTGTTCTTTTTCCGTAGACACCTTGAGCTTTCGAGCTCCTAATGTTATAGCAGATCTCGTCATTTCTTATGCTATAGCAGTGTGACGTTCCTTGCACACTGCTCTTTAGTTCTGCACATACGCTACGCTGAACAAAACCTTACGGACCACATGCCAGCAGTTGTTACAGCTTATCATGGCCAATGCGTCTATGTCTAGACAAGACATTGCAATTATGCGAAGCACTGGGTTAATGCTGCAATTCTTCTACAGATTTTTCGGTTACGGCCAATCAGATGTTTCTATTTACGTAGTGTTCATGACGATTAGATAATTTTGTCTGCAGGCACGAACTTACGAATCATTTCGATTGCGGAGCAGGACCTACATTGCCAGACCATAATTTAATTTTTTAGCTTTGTGCAAATGGCCTAATGCAAAAGTTGCTAAAGTTTCGAGATATACATATGGCAGGGATCACTGTAACTCCGTTCTAGATATCCCTAACTCATGTAAAATAAACGACAGCAAACACTGCGAAATAATTGAAACTAATGTCAATGTTTACAAAGAACCAATTAACATTAAACAAATAGCTGATTTTCATTGCAGGGGCTCCATCGCAACGGGGGCCCGGGGCAATTATGTATTTTGCTACCGCCCTTTAATTCGGTCCTAATTATGTACGTGGTCTGTTATAAACTGATCTCTTTTCAACAGATTTGTCATGTAAATGATCTGTTATGAACTGGTCTCTTATGAACGTGGTCTGTAATGAACTGTAGTTATCCATGGCATATGTATCTGTTGTAACTTTAGCAACTTGTGCATTAGGTCATTTGCACAAAGCTAAATAAAATAAACTACATTCTTGCTGAGTAGGTCCAGCTGCGCGATCTATGTGATTGATACGTTCTTGCCTATAGACAAAACAATATATTCGCGATAGGTATTACGTAAATAAAAACACCTGAATGGCCCTAAAAAAATCTGTAGAAGAATTGCGGCATTAAACCCCAACCCAGTGCTTCGCATAATTTCAACGTCTTGTCTAGACATAGCCGCATTCACCCATGAAAAGTTGTTTAAAACAGCTGCTGGTATGTTGTAGGAGGTTTTGATCAGCGTAGCGTATGTGCGTTGTGCAGAACTAAGAGGGGTGTGCCAGTTACTGCTATCCTGCTATAGCAAGGGAAATGACGAGATCGGTTATAACATCATAAGCTCGAAAAGTCAAAGTGGCGACAGAGAAAGAACGGAAGGATCTAATGGTGTTGCTTAAATTTCCGTGAATTAAGCCTTTTCTCAGCAAAATTGTCTTCGCTTCAGAACCTTCTGAATTCCTCCGTGATGGATTAGGCAGTTCTGAAAGGAAAGTTCGTGGCACATGCGGCAAGCTGCCCGCGAGTGCATGAGTACTGTAGTTGGAAACAAATAAAGATTTGCAATATGTCGAAAAGCTCATCTGGTATATGAGCTAAAACGTAAAAACAGATAAAACGTAAAAATGAATACTGCCAATGTTTCGTTGACGGTGCAGTCAACTTCATCAGGGCGAGAACAAGAGTGACGAGTCATCTGGCTTTCTACCGTTGAGCGGAGTGATGCCTTAGGTATAAACACTTGCAGCGCGTAGTCATTGGATCTGATATTTGACACGGGATAGCAAAAGGAACAAGGAAATTAGCGTGAATAAATATTACTGAGAAAATTAATCAATACAATTAGAAGCACAGACGAAACGGCTACTTTGTCAAAGTGTAATTGATTCCATTCAATTATAATTGACTTAACAACTGCATCGCACTACCCTGTACAGTTGGTGGCCTTGTTGCGCACTCCACGTGTCTGACGTCACTCGGTGCTTAGCACGCAGGCTGCGCTCGCTACTTCGGTGTCCTTTAAGCAGTTCGGTGTCATGAAAGCACAATGCAGCCCGACGTTGAGCGGTGTTGGCACAGCAAATGCCAATGCAGCTCAGCTGCTACATTCGGGTAATGGCCATCGCTCATGCTTCTATCTTTGTGCTTCCCTGCTGGGATAAAAATCCCGAACATGTCAACACTGTTTATTGGCAAATAAAAACAATTTGAAACGTTTTTTTCATGAAATTTGCAAAAAACATGGAAATGAATATGTGTGATGAACCAAATATAAGGTGTTAGTGATTTGGAATAGCAAAAGAAGCTTCAAACTGCTACAACTTCTACAAGAGCTTTTCTTCATAATGGTGATGTGTACTGCTTTCTTGTTTTAACGTCATCACTTGCTTAGGATCAATCTGCCATTCATGAAACAAGCCAAAAGAAATCCGAAGCTAATCGGAGTAATGTTTGTTAAATTTGTATTGACGTTTGAACGCGAAATGCAACGTCAGTACGCAACTTGTACGTATTGACGTTTTCGTAACAAAAACTGCCCATGCTTCTTCGTAGTTTGAGCCAGTTCTTTCAATCCACTGGCCATGCTAATATCACATTAGTATATGGTATTTGTCGAAATCAATGTTGTGCTATGACTGAGTTTTTATCTTACATACATAGTGTGAACTGTGTGAGAAAATCATTTTATAGCGAGATAGACTAACATTTGCACATTGCTGTTCTTTACTTTTCATGACAGAGGTAAATCCACTGTCTACCGCAAGAAATCATGTCACAGCTAAGAATAAAACCATGAGATCATAACAGACTACATACTTCGCCTACTAGGTAGGCATCATCGTCTCTTATTCAGATAGAAGTAAATATATGTCAAAAGACGAACCTGCGTTGTGTGCATTACCTTATATTTTCATGAAAGTTTTGTGTAAAAATGTATGATTTAATCTTTTATTCAAAATAAAATGCGGCCAACACACAGGAACTCAGCAGGCAAACTAGTATATTTTATGCAGAACATAGCATGGAATATGTGACACATGCATTTGTGCCGCAGCAAAAATGTTTTTCGATTACATTACAATTTGTTTGTGCTGAAAACATCAAATAACAATGAGAAACTTTTCTCAGACATGCAATCCCAACTAAAATCTCTCTGTAGTATGTTGTAACATCGTTGTTACCACGTTTGATCGTCCATTAATTTGTGAAGACAGATGAGATGGAATTCAAACACAAGTACAGTGCTAACACTGTTGTAACGCTGTTCAGCTTGTATTGCGCCACAGTGCCACCTAAAAGTAAAACCAAAGTCAAGGGGATTGGCTAGAATTCAATGAGATGTAAAAAAATGAGGTGAAAAAAAGACAAGGTAAGACAACTTTTGTATTAAAACAAATTTATAAATATGCAGGAGTTTTGCATTTGGGGAAACTTTGAGGTTTTTGTAAAAACGCTAATGTCTGCCATTCTTTCAAATTATTAACAACGGGGGCATTGATTTAGCAAACTTAAGGAAGATCTTCCACAAGTCATTGCGAAGTAACTGTATTTTTGCTTTTGTTGTTTTACTCATATTGCTTGTTTTTTGCAATGCAACGCCAATGTTATGCATCGTTTTGCAATACATTCTTTCGCCAAACAGCAGCTGCAAACGGAGACATTTGTGGACAGATGTTGGTAAAGTGCACAACTAATTTTGATATCACAGTTTGGTTGAAAATTGATTGCTTAGTCGGTCCTGCAGTCCCACAGTTCTATGTGTTTCGGTAAAAACCTGTTGGAATGTTGCCTTTCGCGGTACAAACAAGCAAGGTTTTTTGTCCAACCATTTTTGTCACAAAGTTATTTGTCACAACCGTACTTCAGTAGATAACAGCGTGTGCTCTCAGCAAACATCTAAAAATTCTCAGTAAACACGGCTGCTGCAACGTGCACACCATGATCGCCTGCGCCATCAATAACGCTGCTGAATGACTGAAACTTCCCAAAACAGAGCCAATGTTTGACAGGTTTCTTCCACCGTTTCCGCGTAAAGAACCAATGTTGACAAAATATAGCCACCAGATCAACTCTCTTCGCCTAGGCCAAAGAAAAGGAGACGAATGGCGTCAGTCAGTGACAAGAAACGCGAATACACAAAGCGGCAGCAGTACCGATAAAACGCACTAGAAAAGATAGCCACACTAATGATTAAAATCTAACCTTCAAAGTAACAGTTTCAATAGAGCGACTGCAAAAGTGAAGCATTTAGTCTATCTGACAACAAGAACCAACAAAAGTTGGGAAACAAGTTGTTTTGTTCTCATGCATTCCGAGTTTGTCGCATGGAGTGAAATGTTATGACAAGATGTTGCGTATTTATTTCAAGCCTAAGTTTGCGAGCTTGCCCAAAACCGTTCCTTGACTAAGCTTCAGAAGCGCTCTTCTTGATGAAGCTGCTTCTTGTTTGTCTTCGGTCTGCCTCACAATCATTCAAAAATGCAAGGTTTCATCCTGCCTGCTCTCGCAAGCATTTAATAGGAAATCGATTTCACGTAAATTACGCTTTCTCAGTCATTCAAATAGAATTCTATTGTAGAATTCTATTTGAATAAGGTCATTCTATTAAAATAATGACGGAGGATGCTTAATTTAAGGTGAAATCGATTTCCTATTAAAAAATTGCTGATCGATTCCTTGCTTACTCCCGCTGTGGAGAGCACTTGCTTGAATATGGATGTGTGCAAGTTTGAATCATGGCAAGAAGATGAAAGCAGAGCCCAGTCGGATGATTCCTCGAAAGAGTATAGAAAGCCTAGAGCTTTGAATTGTCTGTTCTAGACTTGGATCAGTTGCAATTATAATTGAGCGGAATGTAATTATTTATACATTTCATGTAGTCGCAATTATAAGTGCAAATGAACCTTTTGGTTTGTACAATTGTAACTTGCTAAAAGGCCTGCCTAATTACAATTACATTATGCATCCAATAGCTTCACAGATCTCGAAAAATGTATAAACGAAATCAGTGAGACGCTTGCTGTGTAATCTGCTGCAGTGTTACCAAGTCGGCCACGTAATAACCCGGATGTGCTCTTTGTGTGACTCGGTTTGTGTATAAATATGAGTTAGATTAACTGCAAGCTGTTAATGATCTTAATGTAATTAATTGCACATTTCCATGTTGTAATTATAATGGCAATTGACACTTTTTGTGTATAATTGTAATGAAACTGAAAGATTTGAAGAAATATTTGTAATTGTAATTGAACTAAAGCTACGCAATTGATCCAACTCTGTTATTTTCATGTGATATTTGGTGCGGTTGGGACAAATAATAGAAAAGTGCCGAATGTTCGTAAGCCGTTGTCTATGTGGTGTTTATGAGAATTAAGCTACTGCCAGACTGTGTTTGTTGCTAACGGTTAATCAGATAGCTTTTGTAGTGAAAATTTTTGATTTTGTTGTGAGGTCCATGAGAGGTGTTGCTGATACACGCGTGCGTGTTAGAAAATATACTAGAAGGGAATATAAAGTTAAAGTAAAGCCATGGATAACACAAGGGATGATTTGTTCTATCAAACATAGAGACTACTTATTTCGCATTTATAAAAAATCAAAAACTACTAACGGATTTCCAAACGTACAAAAAATTCCGAAACCAACTTACTCATGTCAGAGTATTAGCTAAGCGCAAATACTACGAAGAAGAATTTGCTCAAAACAGGAAAAACTCAATAAGAATATGGACACTATAAATGATATTTATGGCAAAAGCAAACCACCCAGCTTTCCCCAAAGGTTAAATGTTGAAGGAAGAGTTTTCCCATGTACATAATTATTTACAGATNCATTATATAATAGTTTTGTCATTTCGGCACAGGCGAGATTTTCTCCTACTGACTCATCTAAAACTACTGATGCAGATATAAAAAAATNTCTTATTCCACGCCAAGTAAATTCTATATTTTTATCGCCAACTACTCCTGAGGAAATATTCACACTTATAATGAGACTAGACTCAAAAAAGTCACGATGATATACCGGTGCGCGTTTTGAAATTGTCAAAATACTAACTGGCACCTCTTCTATAAAATGTTATAAACGAGTGTATAATTGACGGCGTTTTTCCGGACAATCTAAAAATCGCTGAAGTAGTACCAATTTTTAAGTCGGGAGATAGCGAAATTCTCAATAACTACAGACCGATATTAGTTCTAAGAAATTTTTCAAAAATATTTGAAAAAGTACTGTAAGTAAGGCTGATTGATTATTTTACCAAAAACAACTTGTTGAGTCAACAACCATAACGGTTTTCGCAACAACTATTCCACATCCCTGGCTACTACAGACTTGCACTAAAACCTTCTCCAAAACCTCGTTAAAAACCTATATCTTGTGTGGTCTGCTTAGATCTAAGAAAAGCATTTGACTCGGTGCATCATTCCATATTGCTGACAAAACTTGAGCATTCCGGTGTAAGAGGAAACGCCTTTGAACTAATACAGTCTTACTTCTCCAACAGAAAACAGTAAGTACAGGAGGGAAACACTAAATCGTCTTTAAAGTCAATTATTTCTGCGATCTCCCAGGGTTCACTTTTAGGCCCTTTGTTCTTTTTAATATTTATAAATGACTTACCGAATTCAAATCGTGTGAAAACTATACTTTTTGCTGATGGTACAGTTTTAGTTCAGAGGAAAAATAATCTGGGAAAACCACAAAACTCGGTTAACCGTGAAATGACAAAAGTAATGAATTGGCTAAAGTTCTGCAAACATACACTCTCACTGAATATTTCTAAAACAAAATATATGTTAATCTCGAATAAACATGCAGATACAGAATCTTTTGCATATGCAAACGGTAATCGTATTGAAAGAAGTTTGATTTAAAAATACCTTGGTGTAATTGTAGATGAAAAACTGGCTTGGAAAGAGCATTGTAAACAGTTGTTTTGTACTATATCCAAATATGCTGGTGTGATATATAAACTTTAACATTATGTTAATAACCAGGCATTACGTATCTTGTATCACAGCTTAATAAACTCTAGAGCACAGTGTGGGATTAATGCCTGAGGAAGAGCAGCTTCATGATATCTACAACCAATATCAGTTGCTTTAAATCGCGCCATGAGATGCTTAAACGCAACTGAACTTGTGACTAACAAAATTGCTACCATTTATAAAATGCAGAAAATTTCTCCAACTAAAATATTTATACAATCTTGAAGTGAGCAAATTCATATACAAGTATGCTAATTCTCAGCTACCTGTTACATTTATCAATTATTTTAAACTCATTACAGATGTTCATCCGTATAGTACAAGACAAATCAAAACCCGATAAATTGCTTTACCAAAAACACGTTCAAACTCAGGCGCTAACAGGGTCGTCGCCAGCGGGGGGGCAGTGGTGCCCGTCTCCCCATTTAAGATCTGTTTCCCATTTTATGTTTGCTGCATACATCCAATATTGTATTTAAAAAATGTTCCCCCCCTTGTGTTTTTTGGCCCCTCTTACCGCGAAATCCTGGTGATGGGCCTGGGCGCTAAAATAATAAAGTTCAGTGGAATAGAAATCTGGTCAAAAATTCCTTTAGAATAGAAACAAACAATGTTTGGCATTTTTTTCAGTGGAATACAAAAAATATGTATTACTCAGCTGCTAGAAACATTGTTTGTGTTTCTTTATTGGAGTGCATAAAACAGGTGCAATTATCTAACTATTTAACGCTGTTACAATGGAAATACCGTATGTACTCGCTTATTAGCCGCATCCGCAAATAAGCTGCAGCAGAAAGTTTAGCCATATACCGAGAATCAAGGGTAATTCACGAATAAGCCGCAGGTCAATTGACCCTTTCATCGGTGAAGACCCTGCGCGATCAATCAACCACAAAATATTGATTTTTACAGGAAAATGTAATGAAAGTCAATTTTATTGTTCAAAACATAAGAAATCTTCTTCGCCTGAAGAAGAAAGTTCGTCTATAAGTACGGTAGATCGTCGTACTTTCGCCCATTGCCAAATGGCATTTGCGGTTCGACTGGATGACTCAAATTCGGTGATAGCTCATGCGAAAACTTTGTCCCTCTGGGTATGTTGCGCGTATAAGCCGCAGGCAAAATACAGGCCATATTCCAGGTAAAAAACAGTGCGGCTAATAAGCGAGTATATACGGTAATCGAATCAACAAGTATCGCTGGTATATCATGCTCAGATTGGATTCTGGTGTGTTCACTGAAATTGGTCGCAACAAACGCTTGTATGAAGCAGTGAGGTGCCTTTAGTCTACCAGCATAAAGCAAACTATGCCTGCTAAGTTGCAAACGAATTTCCTTTCTCACGCGTGACTCGC
>JGI24022J15233_10004773_pt1 | contig 14118 bp, 9 predicted proteins | sample Ectturendosymbi2_FD_15233 | JGI IMG/M metagenome (IMG submission 15233) | reverse complement strand
GTACATAAATTTTCCTAATTCGTATTCATATATTTGATTAATCTGAAATATTTTGCATGAGTGATATAGATCTAGCATTGGGACGTGAGCAGCTCTAGATACTTTACAAATACAGCGTATCGAACAAATACAGCGTACGTCGATGGAAATAAACATTGAAGTCAGCAGCAAATCTGGGAAAAAAGTCAGCAAACAGCATTGCACAATCCAGACTGACAGAGCATTACTTTGACAAAATACTGCCAGAAAAATTGCGGAATGCTGCAGCGCAGTCTTGCATTCTAGATTACGAAACCCATTCTGAGAGATCAGCGGAAATGCACAAATCTTTATCGCACAAATCATGCGCGTTCGGTGTTTCTGTCGTTTTGCCTTTTCCGGTACTTCGGCACGTTTTCGCTTTTTGTCAAGATCAGCTTGATCTTTTATAAATGCCCCAGGTCTTTGCCTCTTAAACACAGCATTAAGTAACATGAGGGTAGAGCGACTTACAGATAATATTAACGATCGCTAGACACGAGACTTGCAGACACATTTAAGTGATCATAATTCTAGACACCACTAATTGCAATCGTAGCACAAGTATCTTCATCATTTGCACTATCATGCTTGTGGAGACAGTTTGCTTACAGCTCCAGCAACAAGTCGGTCGTATGACAAAGGTCGCTCAGCATATTTGGAGTAATGCTGGGCAGATGGCGATGGACGGTAAGCGGAACCCTGAAAAGTGCCTGCGCGTGAGGTAAAAAAATCTTTCCCTGTACTGCGAAAAGATGAACTTGGAAATTGAGCTACTGCAGTTGCAAAGCTCTTAGCATCTGCATTGATGTACTAATAAGTTGTGTTTATCTCCCAAAAATGAGAGATGTACTAATAAGTTGTGTTTATCTCCCAAAAATGAGAGATGTTGCTGCGTCGAAGGCATGTATACCGAGGGCTCTTTTGTATATTTAATCTGTGGCTTTCTCTTTCTGTGGAACCGCAAGCAGGTGCAGTCAGACCCGGATTTTAATTTTGGGGCCCTTTTGCAAAGCTTGCATGTTGCATCAATTTATGACGTCATGTGTTCGGTGTATTCTACCATGGTATGACGGTTTCTCAATATTGAAAAAAATGGTTTCATTTACAAAATTTCCTTTGCACTACGTAGAACTAACTCAAAAGCCACATAGCAATAGTAAACAATAATAGCAATACTGTAAGCAGTTTTAACTAATACAATACGAAACATGTGTCTGAGACAAACGCACAAATAAAGAAATAAAAATATCGACGTGACTGACTCGCTGGTCTCCTGGACCTCTTGATCTTGACTCTTAGTTAAATCTTTTTCAATTATACGCGATTCTGCCGTTTCCACTTCCACAGCTGCATCAGACTGACCAACCCCTAGCGGCATAATGTTTATCTTTTGCATTGTCACTATAGCACCTGCGCCTCTTCTGGCGTACTAAAATCCTGGTTAATGTTTTTGTCTTGCTAAGAATCACGTGTAGTGTGTGTGGTTTGGAAGCAGCTTTCTGTCACTTACGTAAAACACTCTCATACACACGATTAGACATTCTCAACTAACGAAAATCTTTTCTTTGCCTTTTAACCAGGGCTGTCAATGAGATATTTCGAGAAGTACATTTAGGTTCACCAAAAAAACTCAGATATGAACAGAAAGTCTCAGGTAGGAAATTACACTTTCTGCTATCTCGGCACCAGTCAATCACAAAGCGTGCTCCGTAAACATGCATTCAGATCACGTAGTAAGCAGGTCGATCATCACACAATTTCTTTCAAATATCTTCTTTACATACAGAAGAACGGTGAGTTCTCGCTGCGAAGTCCAATAGATGATGCTTGTTTAAAAAGTGATGTACCTCCAACAACCAATTTGATCACGGTTCGGGCATCGAAAATATGTTGTAACAAGAATGGTTGCGGAGTCGGAGTCGCAAGATGACGGAGGTTTTTGAGTGAAGTCGGAGTCTGATTCCTAAGAACACTAGGAGTCGGATTCAGATCTTTTTAATCCGACTCCGACACTCCAACTGAATCATTTTTTACATCGCACTCCTACGTTAGCAGTCCTAACTCGTGCCTGTTGAAATGGTTCAATTTCGTTTGAAACTTTTATTGAAACATGGAATTCTTGCTGTGCACCACGATTTCCACTGATGGTTACAACTTGAAGAACCCAGCATCACAGGAAGAACACTTTCTTTTAAGCAACAGTGGGTGTTGCTTAGTACTTACACAGTTACCCATAATCACAACCGCTTTATGCGTCATTGCTCATTCCACATTGCCCAGAGCACCAGATGGTTCTGAGTGATAATGGATAACAGTGAAATGTTGTGAATGTTGTTTGTAATGCTATGTTGTTATTGTTTAATTCATTCACGTTATCGTACCTACTCATAGTAAACAGAAAGAATTTTTATTATTACTAAATATTTTTCACATAAAAAGATAAATTCAAAGCCTTAACTCATGTATCTAGCGACAATAACAAAATGCATATTTCTAAAATAATTTTATCTCGCCCTTCTGCCATTGTTGACAGCCAAACTTCACGTTATATTTAAGGAGTTGAAAGATGTTGGAAGTTAGGAGTCGGAGTCGGACATTTTACCTCTGACTCCGCAATAGGGATGTGCATTATAGAACACTGAGGTTCTGGAATATTCCGGAATCTTTATTTCGAATACAGAATATCGAATCCTATTCCGGAATTACCTGTTAGGAGCAAAATGAGCTGATCGCGCTGAGGTTTAGACCGTCGATCAGCGATCACACGACCTGTTAATTAACTCGTTCAGTGTCGTAGTCAACCCAGAAATTTGGGGTGGCAAAAATGTTTGATTTTAGGCAAATAACACTATTTTGTTTGGAAAAACGCCTCTTAAAGAACAAAATGACTATATTTTCTAAAAATTTTTGGGGGGCATGGCCCCTTTGGCCACCCTGGCTACGCCTATGAGCTCGTTGCGTCAATACACAGTGTCGTGAGCTTGTTGAGTGTTTCTTTCTTTCTCTTGCTCTGGAGCGGAGAGTACCACTGCAAAATTTATTAAAATTATTTGTTTTGCCAGCTTTGCAATTTTTCACGTTTATTTAATCAAAATTAATTTCGAATCTAAATATTCGAAAAAACTGTGATTTTTCGTTTCGAATATTGAAGGATTCAATGATCCATTATATGCATCCCTACTCCGCAACCCTTTGATAATAAGTAGGCTACTGTGATGCATGGAGAGATGAGAAATATACAGATGAAGAACAGCAGCTGGCACATGGATGAAAAAAGTGAGTGGCAATGCAAAAGTGATTTAACTGCTTGATAAAAACTTTGAGCTTTTCTATTTTCAAATCCGATGGTATCAAGCAAAACATTAACACCATGCTTCTTTGGATCGAAATATCGTGCAACCACTGCTATGTGCAACAGTGATGGCAGTGCTTTCGCATTTTCAGTGAAGATTTCATTCTATGCAAATGTTTGTCACTTCCAGTTTTTCATGGAAATCAATGTTGTCTTTCAAAACATAAGGATCTTTAGTTTTTTCTTTGATATTTTTGAAGAAATTTGGTTTGAGGAAAGAAATGCATAATAAAAGTAGGTTATGTGGTCAGCATGAACACAAGGTACGTGGTGTTAAGCGAAGTAGCCTGCAAAAATAACAAGTCAACTTTTGGTATCTGTTCATCTGCCGTTGAAGTTTTCTTAGCAAAAGGAATTGAGAAATGTTTTTAGCCTACTTTGCACGTTGATAACTCCTTTTGCGTCTGTCTGAATGTTTATGTTGAAGTATAACATTCAAACTGGACTTCTCATTTTTTAAGGGTATTCTAGCAACATTTGCAGCAACTAAAATCGTTATATTCACTGTCATGTTGTAGCTAATTTTTGAGATCTGGCTCTTCCAGCCACTATATCTGAAATTGCTGTGTGCACCATCTTATCTTTTTCTTCGGGTATTCTTCATTGGTACAGTGTATCTGTGATCTGAACTCAAGGCAGCTTTCTATGATTCAGAGCTTACGCTGTAAGCTACTTAGCTTTGCTACGAATCAGTTCTTTACGTGCAGAGGCTAGCCGCGACCAAAGCATAAGATTAAGATTACACTAGCGACTACAGTACAAGTTTAATTTATAGTACCCTACGTTAAATCAGTGCTACGCGTGCAGTTAAATTTAAAACCTCAGATCTTCATTCAAAAAACAGAACCCCAGAAAGGTATTGAAATCCCTACAACTGGGGGCAAAATCCACGATTTGGCAGCCTTGCTTGTAACTGACCAACAACCAGCAAGAAAGCTGGCGTGAATTAACCTGCAGAATGCCGAAATACATACAATGCTTGTTTATAATGCCACAACAAAGAAAATGCCCATTGTAAATCACGCGACAGACGTCTATTGCGTTACAGCGTAATTATTTTTACAGCTTCTGCTGAGACCGTTTGTAATGCGCCGTGGTGAAACGATTTCATGACGCAATAATGCAAATATTCCTAATGCTGCAAAGTTATTTGTTTCGCCACAACTTGGGGCCCTAAAATTGGGGGCCTTAGGCTTGAGCCTACTTTACTTAGCCTTACAGTAAATCCGCGCTAAGGAACAGTTTGTGAGTCTTACTGACGTACACATGCGTCATCAAAATAACAACACGTTCTACCAGATTTGCGTCAAATCTGAAAATCCGCGTATAAAAATTGCAGGACGATGTTGTGGCATTAAAGAAAAATGCAGTGGGGTATTCAGATAGCAACCTGTTTTGCAGAGGTCATATGAAAGAAACTGCAACGCCTCTTCTTTTAGAAACCAATGATATGAACTACCTATTTCATATAAACTAACGAATTAACCGCTTTTGCATGAGAACAAGCACAGCTGCTAAATAGCGTGCCGTTCTTCAACGTGCAGCATTTACCTTACATTCGTATGATTTCTGTCATGTCGAACATTTCAAACTGCTTCAAATCATTCTACCAGAGCAATAATAGAAACAGAATGGCTTTTGACACTTTTAACTACCTTTCTTGAGCTTTGACTAAGGGTGACGCGATATCCGTTACAGCGTGTCTGCTACATGTCAAAGGACCGGTGACTACAATCTGTAGGCAGAGTTGTGGACGGCCGTTAAGACATTGAATTTTTATAATAGAAAGTTAAATGTTGCCGAAATTTTTCCTGCTGTTTTCAGTGCATGTTTTCCAGGCGTGTTATGATCCTAAATTTCTTTTAAGTGTTGGTATGCGTGTCTTTTTTTGCTGTAATTATTAATGGGCTCCAAAAATTTATGTCGAACGTTGTTGCTTCAAAAACAAAGTTTCTTGTTCAAAAATATTTCCTTAGATGCCGGATGAAGACCATCATATTCATTCTGTACAAAGCCGTTACAGAAATCTAAAGAGACAAAGCAAAAATTACGGAATTGGCCAGTTTGGGGCAAGCGTCAAGAAAATCATTTCAGCAAGTGCAAAAAACACCAATTAGGCAAGATTGTGATGCTTAGCAAACGTTTCTATCTGAATAAGAGCTGATGATGCCTATCCAGTAGGCGAAATATTTACACTATCTGATTCTTGTCTGTGGAAGGATCTCTTTCGATAGGCAGTACTTGGCAAACGTCGTAAATTATGAAGAGTGGATCGTTTGTGAAATGTCTAATGAAATAAGTTTCGACTTCAGAAACGAGCACTCAAAAAGGAATTTAAAATCATGGTAGCCAAATATAATTAAATCATAATTTTTTCGAAATATTAGTGAGGATTTGCAAGAAAACAAGGTTTCGATGCCATGTACGTGAATATATATGGAAAAAGGCTTCTTTGTTCAGCTAATACTATGTAGAACACAAAATAAATCGTAATGAAATGATAACGATAGAAACTTACGATCAACATCAGGAAATACTATCATAGGATTCTTTCCTCCCATTTCAAGTGTCACCCTCTTAAAGTTAGAATCTGCAGAAGCTTTGAGAACAAGCCTTCCAACACTTGTAGATCCAGTAAATGTTATTTTGTTGACGTTCATATGGTGAGTCAGCACTGAACCAGCCACCTCGCCGAAACCTGAATGAAAAGACCAAATAAAACAACGAACTTGGAATACTTGTTCATAATGCGTGTTGAGACACGCTTTCATGCTTTCAGCTGCTCAGCATGATTGACTCTGTGACAGAAATGTATTTATTCCTCGAAGGCTTGACAGCTAAACCTATAGGCATTCATTCTCTATCAACATTTTTGTCAATGTACAGTATGTGGAAGAAAAGACAGCGGAGTGATATAATCATACTGTTAATCACGATTGCATATGGAATTGTTGATTTATCAATGTGGCGTGTTTGCTTTAGCATCAGTCATAATATGCATGGAAGCTGTACGCGCATATGAAACACACTCGCTTGCCTTCGCTCCCATCCAATGCGGAAATAATTCAACCAATGTTCGCGCAACTTGTGACTACTCGCATAAACAGCAGTAAACTTATGTCTGCAAACTCATCTTTCGAGAACCTTCTGGGCATGCACCGAAATATGTTCGCGCAATGAAAGGTAGCCCGAACGCGAGAAAAAATAACGTAACTGGACTTTAATTTATAAAAACCCGAATTTTCGCTTAAACCCTGTAACGTACGCGCAAACTACAATTGTGGCTCGGACATATTCGCCCATAACTCGCCAACCGATAGAGCGATAGAGCCAGAGAGCTATTCGAATCCTCTAAAGATGCGGAAAATCTTCTAGTTTCTATAGAAATAATGGCAAGTTTTGGGTTAAACTTTTTTGATGTGAAATCAGGACTGGGTAAGGTCAAAGGATTTTTGCATGACGTCATCTGATGCTGGTAAAAATTTCAAGTGGCAATTCACTTATTTTTTCTTTTAAAATAAACTAGGCGAAAATCTGCATCATTAGAGTCCTTGATTGGCCATCTAGCGTTAGTAGTTGGAAATTTATGGCCTAAAAACAACAATTAACTGATTTATCGATTTTTGAAAGCTTTTTCTTTTTCCAAGAAAAAGGAAACTTTTTCCAAATTAGTAATGGGGATTTGCGGCGTACATCTTCAACTCTGGTCACTGACATAAAACGGAGGTCAATCACCTTTCTTCTCGACTTTTTCTTCAATTTGTTAGTCAAACTGTGGTGTAGAAACCTGGGGACGCACTGATCAAACGACGTTTCTTTGCGATCTATTCGTGGAAAGCATGGGCTACTCTCTCGTGGAGGAAGTCAACAGATAAATGAAATCAAAATAGTACAGACAAATAAGAGACCAATGAAGAATGGGACTTTAATTTTGTTAAACGACCTTTTGCTGGGACTCGCTGGTGGGAAACAAAGGCAAATTGGGACGAAGTCTGCCAAAATTCACTCAGAACTTGAGAACCTCGCATCTCGTGTACGTTCTGTCAAAATTTTACCAGAAATTAGGATATCAAGAAAAACATAACGAAATCCTGCCGATTTTTTCTAGGATTTTGGACTTGTGAAATTTCGGAAAAATACCAAAAAGTCCTTGCAGTGGGGAAAAATACCAAAAAGTCTTTGCAGTGGGTTCTTGCAGTTTCGGAAGTCCTTGCAAAGTCCTTGCAGTTTCGGAAAAATACCAAAAAGTCCTTGCAGTGGGAAGTTTTTCTTTGTTCGGAAAGACTTATCGTATTTCTTGCAATGGATATTTTGGGTTTTCACGAATGATATATTTTACGGACAGTAAATTTGCTGAGCGTTTAAGAGTGAAAAAAAACAGAATTGAACGCGCTCGGAACGTGGTCAGTATGGTAGTTGCTTAGTAACCCATTGTACTGTATTGTTTAGTGCAAAAACACCTGGGATGCGAAACAACAAAATATCGCCGTCTGCAGATGCCTGAAAGCATTCCCAGGTTGCAGTTGGGAGACCGAGAATCTAGTCGATACTCCCAAAAGCTCGAGAAACACAAATAAACAAAAGAAACACGGAAAGCAAGAAAACCGAAAAATGAGAACAAAAGTTCACAAAGGCAAAAAAACAATGATTCAGCCGATGCTCCAGTGGAAAATATAAAGCAATACTCTGTTACAAATTAATCGCAATTTGACAGCTACAGCTTAAAATGAAACGAAAACTTTAGAACTGTGGTAGCCAATAATAACATATATTTTTTAAATAACAGGTGGAAAGGTAAATTTTATATTCCGCATCATCTCTGGTCCTTTGTAAGATATTAATTTTTTGCCAGCATTACTATGGACACCAGGAATAAAATAGTTATGATTGCTGGTTTATCTTGTATTATGGGGTCATGTACATCCGATGGTCTTTGGAACAGACTATTATAAATACTGGGCAGCAACCCGTCATGAAATCTGTGCAATCGTTTGGTCAATTCCAGTTTATATATATCCTGCACCTTTAGAAACTTCAATGTTTCGTAAATAGGGCTTACATGCAGGGGTGGATACAGCCAGTAAAGTTAGGGGGCGATCTCCGTAATATTTGGTAGTCAAATCTCATTTAGGGTTAACTACTGTAAGAGGGATGATGTATCACAACACTGCTGTGACAAAACAACGTACGACAAAATGGCCTTATCGCGAATGCTGTTTTCTGAATTGTACAAGATCATGGTGAATAAATTTACTTCCGTAGGTTTTATCCCTGGATAAAACCTCTGGATCTGGCCCTGCTTACATGTGTATCATAATAACACGTAATCTTGCGCAATATGTTGTTTTGTTTCCCATACATTGATTTTAGATGTGACGTGATTAGTAACCCATATAGACACCACCGGGTGATCCTTGGGTTCGAACCTATTACTAGCGGCCCAGACTCACAACAGAAACGTTGTCAGGCTATCTATTAGTGATCTATTAGTGTAGGTGACTGCAACATGCCGGCCTCCTGCAGAGATTAAGCGATACCAGGAGTCAGCACATTTTTCCTTAAAGACTCAGATAATTGGTATTCCGTTCAAAACTCGCAAGCTAAACGTTATCCCACATTATACAAAAATTGAACGCTGCTCACCTAGTTCACAGCCATTCTGTTGACGTGGTAACAAAAGATTCTGCGTTTGCTATTTCCGTATTAGGTTTTCAACAAAGTTTTTTTTCAAAACCTTTTGACTGTAGCAACGTAGCATGGTTTCCTTGTCATGCAGAGTTCCCTTTTTTCGGCACTACACCACTGAGAATACGCTACGTAACCTGACAACATATGCCACAGCTTGGATTTCTTTATTCACTGGAGGATTTCAGTTCATTTGTCTCATAATAGTATTAAAATTGCCGTAACAGTATTCACTAGGCTACCTTTTCAGACGTTATGACCGAATTGACTTAATTTATTTCGGTCATTTAAAAAAAATTCGGTCGGTGGCCGAAAAGTGACCAAGAAAATAAACCCAGGCCACAGCCTAGTTTCGTTTAACTATGGCATCTCAAGGTTCTGCACGTTTCACCAAGCGGCGAGACAAACGATCTGGCCTCAAGACCATGCTCTAGCCCAAGGGCCGTAATTTAGTGACATTAAACTTTGAGTATAATAAAACAGAGTAATTATTTCAAAAACGTTGCAGTCTTCATTGTTTCCATTTTGGTGGGTTGTTAGCAAACGGGTACGTTTTCAAATTTCCTAATAGTGTGAAGAAATTTCGAAACAGTAATGATGGTTGTTGTGTTTGGCGAAATTTTATGAATGACCACACAAAAGTTGCAGTTTTCCATGATGATTTGAACAGCCTGAATTGATGCCCCACTTGAAGGACTTTACGACTGAAGCTTGCTGTTGACTATGACGTGTTAATGGTTTCACATATTCGTGGAACAGAAAAGCAATGAATCTCCTGCCTGGGTCGTTCCGCTACATAAAACCAACCTTTCAAAGATATGTCAGCTATATGCTTGGCCTTGTTGAGTGACAAAATGCGGCCAGACAGTGTATAAAAACGTTGTGTCGCGAGAACGACCATGAAAAGCTTTTAAGGGCAATGATAGGCGACAAAAATGCGGAGGTCAAACTGTGGTCTACGCAGTTTGGAAGAACGGTCCACAGGATTCAAAAAAATAAATCAACCGCGGAAAAATATAAATAATAAACACAAAAGATATATCACGCGCGGAAGATTTCGTTCAAAACTGCTTCGGCGAAAAAAATAGAACAGGAGACGCTGACGAGACCACAGATAAGATGAAGCTACCGAGTTCTGCCTGCGGCCAGCAGCTGTTATTTTGGCATCTATCCTGTATTCTGTCGTTATCTCGCCGGGTCACTGCACTTATATCGGTGTCGATCGCGATCGATAGCGGATTTATGGGCAACGACTGTTGTTCGTGCGTGCCCACATACGATGACTATGCACGGATGCTATCCGATGTAGGTAGACTGTTTGTATACAAATCGATTCTCAGAAAGCTATAACCATATCTACACAAATTTGCGACGGAACGACTATATCGATGGCCGTGCTCTGCAAGCAGGCTTTCAAAGAAAACCTTGTGAAGAGTTCTATGTTTCAACTCTAAACCAGTCATATAAAAGAAAGGGTAACAAGCACCTTCTACTAAACGAGCTACGGTTGCAAAATTTGCAAAGGCAATCCATGTTCAGTGAAGAAAAAAACAACCAGCTTACATGGAGTCTACAAAATTGTGGGTAATTTATATGAAACTCTGCCAGTAAATGCCTCTGTCTCTGCGATGCTACGGAAACAGTTTACAAACCAAGCAGAAAAAAATATTTTTTTATATAAACCAAGTAAAGTTATATGTTTGATAAGGTTTTTATGTATGTTTGATTGATGGCGCGTCATGTCACAACGCATTCGCATTTTATCCGGACTCGACCAGTTTAGGGATTGGCGCCCTACTCTGCAGCACAGTAGTGCTGTAACAAGTGCTGCGTGTTAGCTAATAGTGTTAAGAATGTGTCTGTAATCCTGTGGTTCTTCCTTCAACGCAGTTGCAAAAAGTGTCTGTAACTCTGTGATTACACCGGCCCCAATGCCTTGTAAAGCGTACTATTTCGTCTGTTTTTATCGATCTGCGTTATGCAGAGTGTGTGTGCTTATGCTATGGACTTCGTGTCTGCTCACAAACAATAAATTAAAAAAAAATTTAATATAAAATGACTCTTGCTTTGAAACTTGGAATAGTGTTACTGAGATAAACTTGTTGATTGTTTTACGGTCTTCATCTACGTTTGCACCATTTCGTGGGACTTCATAGATATTTGCTTTCATGTCGATCTACAGCACTTCACACTATCGCAAGAATCGGTTAATTATGCAATGCACCACGTAGCCTAAATGAATGCACAGCAAAATAATGACAATAGAAAATTCTGAAAAATAAAATTTCGGTATACAGCAAAAACATTATGTGTTTCTCTTCACTTTTTTCGTTTGACTCAGCATTGTAGTGCCAAGACACACATTGCAGTGGAACTAAATTTCAAGCACACAAGCAAATACTAATTCTGCGACAATTTTGCAACAATCTTCGTGCTGGAAAGGTGCATAAAATTTTCCTCTTGAACACAGCTGACAGAATACAAGGGTTCACATACCTGGAACGACATTAAACACTCCTGGAGGAAAACCTGCTTCTTTCATAAGAGATGCAAAGTAAAGAGCAGTGAGTGGGGTTTCCTCAGCTGGTTTCACCACCAGAGTATTTCCAGCTGCGAGACATGGTGCAGTTTTCCAGGCAAGCATGATCATCGGAACATTCCACTGCAAGAAAATGTATTATTGTCAGCGATTTGCTTTTTGTTTCATCAACTCGTCATCGCTTGCCGCAGCATTGCTTCAAACCGCTCGCCTCGGTACAGATTATAAATCTATATTATTATAATTGTATTAAAAAATGTGGCGACATTTTTTCTGTCTTTTCCTCGGTCATTGCCAACCAACTTTCACAGTTTTGTTGCTGTACCGAAATGTATCAAAAAACTTGCTCGAAAAACATTTTTTGAAAGATGATATTTCGATGGACTTTAGAATATAAGGATTTTTGGCATAAGCAAAAAGTCCGGTGGGTTTTGTTAATGAATGAATTCCTCTCAGTCCCACCGCTTGTTCAATCGAGTTTACTGACGTACTAAACAACTGTCCTTTTGCAGAGAGACGGAACAGAAAATTTCCCAATACACCTGCCAAACAATCTGAAACGCTCACCGGAATAATTGCCCCACAGACTCCAAGGGGCTCGTGTCGAGTATAAGCAAGGTAGTCTCCGTCTGCAAGAAAATACAAACTAAATGTGGGTCGACTCCTGACACAGCTTGTATTGCAAAGAAGAGCAGAAGGGTACGCATTTAACTCATTGACCCGCTTTTTCCGTCTGAAACTTGCGCCGCAGGCTGATGATGAAATAGCTCTTCCAAGTCGTAGGAAACGGCGTCATAACAAGATTGCTGCAAAGCGGTTTTCGGCAGCCGGTGCGTACTAAATTTAATTTATGCAGTCAGCGAAACTCACACGGAAGGAACCTTGCATGGATTTAACGGGTACGTAACATTCAATTCTAAACGTTTGTCGCTGGTCAGGGGTGGGCAATTAGCGGCCCGCGGGCCACATGTGGCCCGCGGAAGCATTCAGAAAAAATCATCAAATCTAGGATTTCCTCCAGCTTAGTTCTGAGGCTAACTTGTCAGAGACTTGCTTCTATTTCCATTAGAAGGTACGGCCCCCGCTAAACGCGGCTTTCCAAAAGTGGCCCCCGAGCAAAATTAATTGACCGCCCCTGTCGTAGGAAATGGAGAAGGTAAATACGAAGTTTATTTTATATAGCATATGGATTAAGAGATACACGAAGCGGAGTAGACTTCATGAAAAAGAAAAAAATTTTCAAAGCTAGTTTCATCTTGGCGGAGTGATCATACACATCTGCTCTTAAAACTGAAAGCCAAAAATTTTAAAAACATTTTTGTGGTTGATTGGTTTAACGTCACAAGGGTTAAACATCTTCCAATCCGCTGGCCCGACGCTAAGATAGCAAGTGACGTCACCAGGGTGAATAACAATTCTTACAAAACGACTTGTCTTCACCAAAAATAACGTTTTTAGTATTATGCAGTCCAACGAAAAAGTTTTTTTTTTTTTTACGTTCGACAGGTCCACAAAAACATCTACACACAGTTTGAATGCTACTTAAATCATGACGTTCAGCACTCGCGTGAAAAGGGAGCAAGTCCAGACTGCTTGATATTTTAACACCACTTCGTAATGCGTTTGCAATCATATGATTGGCTGTGTATTATTTGACACAAGCGATACACCAAGGAAGATCCAACATGCTCCACGAATTCGAAGTTTAAAGGATACTTGCAAATAACGTTTGAAAAACATGTTTACCTACTTATTTCAACAGTGATAAAATCATCAAAAAATCTCTAGAATAAACATACATGTTGTTCATTTCAATTTCAAAAAGTTGTGGTCGGGTCAGCAAGCTTTGAATGCTACGCGATATCAGGTGAGAGATCCAGAAATACAATTTGATAAGATACGTGCTCCGGTAAGGATGCTGAAACGAGAAATCTAACCGTAACATATTCGTTTTTAGCCAGTCCAATTTATCAATGGGTAGCAATCCGTACAGGACACAACCATGTCATCACGCAAGTTTAGGAGCTTTTATCAATTTGAAACTATATTCTGGTGTAATTTTGTTACCGCAGTAGAGGAGTCTCAAAATTCGGAATTGCTGTTCAAAGAGAATACAACCTTCTGTGAGTTACCGCCGTCCTTTTCGCGCAATTTTAAGTACTTGAAATGACCGTTGCAGCTACTGAGGTTTTATGAAACTTTTTAGACCATTCGTTATTCATGGAGATATCGTTAGGTTATTCACAAGTCTTCGCCGTGTAACAGGTCGTTGACCAGTCGATGACAAGTGACCGGAATGGTCTTAAGCTAAAGCTTTCTAGTTCTTTTGGTTGCACACCATAGTGCAGATCATGAAAATTAAAATGGGCAAATGCAGTTTCACAAAAACGATGTAACTAAGACAATCAGGAAAGTTGAGTTGACACAGGGGCGCAGCCAGGATTTTTCTAAGGGGGGGCTGAAGTTATGGAAGCAAAAGCCTTGAAAAAGAAAAATTGCTTGTGATTAGAATAGTCAAGGA
>JGI24022J15233_10004770_pt1 | contig 14120 bp, 17 predicted proteins | sample Ectturendosymbi2_FD_15233 | JGI IMG/M metagenome (IMG submission 15233) | reverse complement strand
CACAGCAGCTTCGCTTGGTCTTCTACGTACAGTAGCAAACTTCCTTAAAACGTTAAACAGACAAATAAGTTTCTTAAAACAAACAAATATTCCTTAAAACGGTCAAATGAATTTCGGTTCTTTTGTTGTACGATTCCAATCGTATTCGCTTGGAAGTTCTATCGCAACATTTTTGTGATAAAAAAACACTGGAGCTCACAAGATATCATAAACACAGTTTTTCACATAAATAGGGACATAAATGCTGGAGCCCACAAATGCGTCACTGACGTATTCTCAGCCAGATATACATGCAAAAGAACCAAACGTGTTCCGACGTTGATTAAGTGATGTTTCAAAAATGTTCGAGAATGGATTCATAGTTTCTAAACCGTCAGTCGATTCTCTTCCTTCGCAGTGTACTGATTACCTCTCAACGTTGATTCCAGGCGGTTGTTGGTCAAAGCAAGGTCATGATTTGTTGCTTGAAGTTCCACCAGTTTTCCCTGGAACGTTGATATATTTTTGTTCATGTCTGAAATAAAAAACATAAAAATAAATTTTTATGAAATTTGTATCTATATTTCATTTCTTTCATGTAACAACAATTTGAAAATCCGATTGGATACAATTCAGTAGTAAAAGATCGTTAGCCAATGCCTTCGATTTCCCGTCATCTGTTCATGCATTGCATTAGCAGCAAAGAAACATTTGATGAAAAAGTGGTGAAAATGTGCAGATCTAAAACAATATAAGGTTTGATTGTTAAGTGTCGGCGGAGAGTATTGTTTAACTACTGACAGGTAGTAACTACATAGTAACTAACAAAGGTATATATTCATTTTCGCATTTTGTCCAATGGAATCATCCATTGCTAAATTTTTCAACGATTCAAAAGCTAGTTCCTGAAAGTTTTACCCAATTAAACAATGTGTCGGTGATTGTTTTTCATAATGAAACAATGTGTCCCTGGTGGTTGCACTCTTTGAAAAACATTTTTTTTGATAATTCCCATACATTTTTTATGGTGTCCGTTCAAAGCAGACCTGTTCAAAACAGACCATTCATAACAGACCACGTTCATAACAGACTCATTCATAACAGACCCGTTCATCACAGATTACGTTCATAACAGACCACGTTCATAACAGACCACGTTCATAACAGACCCATTCATAAACAGGCCCAGGTCATAACAGACCCATTTATAACAGACCTGTTCAAAATATAGGTTAAACATAAAACTTTAAAGAGAGTTTCAGTATGATTTGCGCTCTGAGTTGCTGAAAGTGATTCAATGAAGGCTGGGCTCCATTTATGTACTCTCTTGTTACGTCACATACTTTCTCTACGGCTCATCTCGGCTTGCTTGAGACGCGCTTGAGAAGCTACATGATAAGCAGGTTCTTATGTGGTAAGTCAAGAGAAGTTACTCTTCCTCAAAGTTATATAACGGTAGAATGTTAGGATGAAATTAATTGATTTTGCGTCCCGCCACCGATAATGCTCAATTCATGTGGCCCGTGATAGTAAATTGATCCCCAACCCCTGATGTAACTTTTTGACTAAATTAGCACAACGAGTATGCTTACGTATGAAATTTGTGTGACATACAGACACCCTAGCTACAAACATTTTCATAAGATGAAGATAAACCACTAACACAAATGTCTTACTTTCATGACATTTTTTGTGAGACATTTGCACCTGAACCAACACACAGGTTTTGTTTGCAAAGTTTTATTCTCTGCCAAAAAAAAATTAGGAAATTTGATGTGATTGTCGAGTAAAAATTTATTCACAGCACATGATCGATTCTCAGCTTCTGCACTTTGAAAGAAACCACCACAACAGGTTATGGAACAGTGGCGGATCCAGACCAGGCGTTTGGGGGGGAAGCTAAATAAGAAGCACCAAAAAGATCTTAACTTGCTGAAATAACAAGGTTATCTGCGACAATCGTTGGATATCACACAAAAGTGGTTCTCTTTTAAGGATATGAAAGAGACCATTTCTTTTGTCGATCTATGTGATTTTTCATGGAACAACCACAGTTTCAAGAGAATCATATCAGTAATTCAGAGAATGTGTGAAGTGAACCCAGAAGATGGGCCTCGTTTTTAACAAACTACACATAACTGGGAACACTTTTGGTGTCCCAAACTATCTGCTGCTATATCGACAAAAGGCATTTATGTAGTAAACCCTAAAGCAGGGGTGTCAAACTGACACGAAGGTTATGCCGAAGAGGTACCTCAAGATGAAATTACGACTTCAGGTCGTGTATGGTATTTGCCACATCACAGTGTGATTAATGAAAGGAAGCCTGGTAAGAAGTTGCCTGTTGTGTTTGATTGCGCAGCCGTTCATAAAGGCCTGTTTCTCAACCAAGTTTTAATGCAGGGGCCAGATTTGGTCAATGATTTTGCTGGTGTGAATTACACCCAACGCTACCATACAGCGGTTCGTAACTGTTAAACTATTAGGCGGCACGTTGAAAGAGGGGAATAAAATACATTCATCAATTCGGCAGAGCAATTTACAGCGGTAAAATGAGGCTGCGCTAAAGTCTTGTCGAATACGAGCAGTCGAGCATAGAAAAAGTGCCGCTGGATTGGCTGGCGCACACCACGGTTTGAAAAATCGAATTTTGCTAAGCTGCACAAAGATTGAGAATGGGCATAAAGTAGGCAAGAATTCTTTCGAAGTTTTGTTATTTGAAAAAGTCCAGTCAGTTCACCCCCACTGACTTCAGTTACGATGGACTATGGAGTAATGCCTTACGAGCACTCGCGAGGTGCCTATTTACATGCGGAAACTTAATGCTTGGTCATCGTAACGTCGACGAACTTAAAGAACATTAGGTAGTTATCAACAGGGCTGCGGTGCTCTTGTAAAAGTGAAATGAAATAAACTTTTCCTTTTCCTTTTTCCTGCTGAGACATTATCAAATGCCTGAATCACGGATGTGGAAGCGGCTATTTCGTCAACCGCTTCCGCTTCCACGAGTTTCTCGCATAGCTCCAAGTAACTTGCTTTACGTTGACGCTGAAAATAAACATACATCTTCTTTATGTTAGCAACGTGCCCCAACATGACGATCGAGGAATTGTTTTGTTTCCTATTACTCAACCTTTTCAGTTTCCGTTATTATTTACGTCATGTCCGTTTATTGTTTCGCCATGGTCACCGCTTGCCATGTGTCTACAAGTCGCGCACCAGTTTCTAGCGAGGTAGTACCTTGCTGTTCAATATGCAAGGCATTAGTGGAAAGGAGTGTGTGCATTGCTTATCGCTTGTCGTACTTTTACAGCTGTTGACAAGAACTTGACCTGAAGTGAATGTATTGGTTGTCACTATTGTAATGAAAAATCTCGTCGTGTTTGCTGCGATATGTTTAGGGTCCGCTGTGTGCCAGCCAAACGTTTGTTCCTTGTCTTATTTGCAACATCGTTTCATTTTTATTTTACTTACGAAGTTGAACTATCCGTTGCCCTGTATTTTCGTTCCTGTGCGCCAAACCCGTCCGACTTCCCGTGTTAATTGGTTGGCATTCCAACTGAGTAATTTGGTAGTTGTCTTTTTTCGCGAGCGTGGCGCTGTGAGTGAGCGAGTCGAGATGAAATGGTTGCGTGTGATACGAGCCATGACTATCGGAAATCTGACTGCCCGATCAACTTACCTGTTTGCCTGACTAATTCTCTGACTGCTTGACTAACTATCTGACTGTCCGAGTAACTTTAGCTCGTGAAATACTTGCTGAGCTATTGCGTTGCGTGGCTTGCATGAACTGCATTGTGGCTGTTTAAATCAATAGCGAACTTTGTGAGTTGAAGCGTGTTACAGCGTTTTCGAGTCGCCAGGATCAGTGAGACAGTTAAACCAGTCGATGTTTGAACGCAACACACTGATTACCTTCCAATGTTGATTCCAGACGTGTGTTGAGCTCTTGATTTGTTGTTTCAGCTGCCACCATTTTTCCCTCCAATGTCGATATGCTTTGATTCATATCTGAAACAAAAGACAGTAAAAAAGATTTTAATAAGTATTGCATGTAAAAGATTTTTCTTTCATACAATAAAATTAAAAAAAACTGTTTGGTTACATCTCAGTAGAAAATAAACATCAAAAATTGACTTCGATTAACGAAATCTGTTCTTGTCTTTCATTAGCATCGAAATATACTTGTTTGTAAAAGCAGTGGTGCCCGGCCCTCCTGTTGCTGCTTTCATCCAATACTGTATTTGATTATGTGGCCCCTGTTTTGTGTCCCCCTCCTGCTAAATCCTGGCGACGGGCCTGGGCTAGAAAGATGATGAAGAAAATTTCAAAGAGATGTTGAAGCTTTGGTGTGAAGATTCAAAATGATTTAGCAAAATGCTTAAAAAAATTCATTTTGGACCTCGCATGACTTGCAAAATGAAATTGTTGAAATCATGGCTCATTCTCTTTAGAGACGTATCGTGCACGACGTGAAAGCAAAAAAGTAATTTTCGGGTATTGTTGACGAGGCTACGGACTACAGCTTTAAAGAACAAGTGAGTATATGTCGTTCATGAAGATTTGGTCGGTGGTTATAAAACCGGAAAGACTAAGGCAGAGAAAGTCACAAAATCATTAAAGAATAAGTTTGTCCTAAGGGGCAAACGGGCAAATCATAGCTACCATAGCTACTCAAGTTTGCCCCTTAGGACTTGACTTGGACGAGTGCAGAGGGCAAGGATACGATTAGGCCTGTAATATGAAGGGTCACTTGTCTGGAGTTCAAGCACGAATAACATCTGAATGCCCCAAGGCAATTTTTATTCACTGCTTTTGTCATTCTTTGAACTTGGCTGTGCAAAACTGTTCAAAGTAAATATTGGTGATGAGAAACGGACTGGATACCATTCAAGAGCTTTCCAACCTTATTCACTTTTCTCCAAAACGACGAGATTTCTTCAAAAGGATGAGACCCAGTTTTGACCTCACTGGGGGTGAGTTGCGTCGTTTGTGTATTACGAGATGACTGCCAAAGCGAAATCCTTTGAATGGGTTTTGCACAATTACGAAGCTGTGCTTGAAATTTTGCTTTCTATTGCTGTTGGTAACGACGGGTAACGTCCCTGGAAGTTGAAACGAAAGCAAGTGGAATTCATGCAAAACTCGTAACGTTTGATTTGCTTTTCGTCATCGCGGTTTGAACCAAGTTTATCTGGAGTGCTAACCCAGGGTGTATTCCTCCCAGTCAAGTGAGGTCATCACTGTTTAATACCTAAGCAAGCGCGGGAGCTCCCTCCACGCATCCGTAGCTGGCGATGTTTGTCTAACTTCTCGACTGATGCGCGTAGTCTCGTAATTGCTCTCTGCACTTTTCCACAAAAGAGAAAATATGGCAGTTTCGGTTGAAAATATGGCAGTTTCCAAGGCTTGCTTACTTGCCAGCATGGAGCAGGAGAGGTTCCTCAAAGCCAGTATATTTTTTCTTGTTTTTTTTTATTGTCGATTTTTGTATCTTCTTTCTGGAAACTAACGCCGGGTGAGTTCCACCCGGTTTAATCAACATAAAGTGAAAATGGACAAGCAGTTACTTTGTCCTTGTGTGCTTCATATTGAACCTGAGCAACCTGGTGCTGCTGGCATGTTTAACTTCTGGTTGTGAACAGTCGAAGATTTGATCTCTGCATTGCAAGGACTCCGAAGAGGCGACAATTTTTTTAGTCAACAGAAAGCGCGTCATTATTAACTGCCTTTCTCCTGCTGTCTACTCAGACGTCGAAGAAGCAGAGACATATCATACTGAAGGCTGGTTGAAACTCTGAAAGCTCGCTATGTCAAAAAGAAAAACAATGTCTATGCTCAACATTTGCTAGTAAGCCGTCGTCAAGCTAGTGGTGAGTAGATTTCAGAGTTCTTACTGTTGCAACCTCTCCGGTGGTGTTGCGTTGATTGTGTGATTCACCACGAACGGGATGTGCGCGAAGAATAACACCATTATACATGTAGCGCGAGCAAGCAATAGTAAAAGAGAATGCGCGCATGATCTCTATTGTTGCATGCTGCCACGATGCGAAGCTTTGCGCACATGCCGCTGGGGTTTCCGATTGCAACAAAATGGTGCTGTGACCAGGATGTGAAGGCCGTGTGGAGTTCAGCCTTCATACAAAGAACGTTCGATCGGTGCAGTTCGTTGTAAAAAGGAGGGGATGTTGTTGCAACCTCTCCGGTGGTGTTGCGTTGATTGTGTGATTCACCACGAACGGAATGTGCGTGAAGAACAACACCATGCATATATGTGGCGCAAACAAGCAATTATATAGAGCGGTCATGGCATGTGATCTCTATTGTTGCTTGCTGCCATAGTGCGAAACTTTGCGCACATGCCGCTCAGGTTTTCCGATTGCAACATTACACGTCAAAATAGGCCATGCTAAAGACTGTGATTTGTCTGATGTGACTGCTGACATGTATCGAGAGGAACTCACTCGTATCCTCATAAGGGGACTCGCTTCTTCTGCTGTTCGTCAACATTTACTTGGGAAGGAAGAACTCTCTTTGAATCAAGCTTTTGAATTAACTGTTAACCTTGACAGAGCTCATCGCTACGCTACCTGCATGGACCCCCTTGTCCCTGATCAATCGTTGCCCATGATGACATCTGGTTCAACCGCTAAACATTCTGGTGCTGCTGCCTGTACGAGCCGATCATCTTCTTCAGTTGTTAAAACTGAATCGTGCTTCTGTGGTCTAGACATTCACCGAAATTGATTCTTGTGTCCTGCTCGCAATGTCTCTTGTCTTGTTTGTGGAAAACAGGGTCATTTTGTTCGTGTCTGTCGGTCTAAAGGTTAATCAAATCATGTTGCTTCGGCTGCTATCACTGCGCCTGTTCCGTCTGTGCATCGACCTTTCCTTGCTCTGCTCCATCAAGTTTAGGATCTGCCGTCGTACCTGGGACGTTGAATGACTCGCCTGTGCAGGTTCTCATTGACTCTGGCGCGTCTGAAAACTTCGTCGACCTTGATGTTTGCGATCGATTAAACTTACCTGTGGGTGGAGACAGGTCTTCAATCGACATGGCTTCGTCGGAAATGTCTGTTGAAACCTTTGGAAAGACCACGGCAGATTTAAATCTCCTTGACCGCACCTATCCGTCATCAAATTTCAGGGTCCTGAAGAACCTTTGTGCTTATGTCATAGTTGGTCAAACGTTTCGTAGACAACATTTCACGTGGTTGCAACTCTTTCCTCTCTCATTTTGGCCTTGTTTGCTTNTTGATGTTGTTTAGAACGATTTGGATAAGNCAATTGGAGGATAATTCATTATTGTCGCTTACTTGNGTGTAATAATGAACGTTATTGATCAAGCTCTCACAAACGTTAACGTTCGAAACAAGCCAANTGTCCTTTGGCGCTGTGTAGATGATATATTTGTTGCTTTCAACGACAAGAGTGCGCTGAATATTTTCTTTACTGCTCTCAACAACGTATATAGTAGCATCACTTTTACCAAAAATTGGACTGCAGCGACTCTCTTGTTTATTTGGATGTTCTTGTGAAAAAAATTCAGACTGGAATACAAACAACAACGTATCGGATGCATACTCACTCTTGCCTCTACATGGATTGGACAAGTTTCATTCCTCGCCACAAAAATGAAATATTGTATTTGGATTACTTGACAGGGCTTATAAAATCGCCAGCACTACCCGACTGAATATTTCATTTCTCATAAATAACGTGGACATGTACTTCAAAATGAGGACGAATGGTAGCCCTACTGAACAATGCTACCCATATGCGACCTGTGCAGACACAAAATCTACCAGAAACGAGTAGAGACGTAAGCTAGTGCATGCTACGCGGCTTGGCCTTGCTTTCCATGGATACAGATACCTGATCGACTTTCAGGAAACCAATAAGGGCTATGTACCGTATATACTCGCTTATTAGCCGCTTCCGCGGATAAGCTGCAACAGGAATTTTTGCCATATGCCGAGAATTCAGGGTAATTCGGGAATAAGCCGCAGGTCAACTGACCTTTTCACCGGTGAAGACCCTGCGAGATCAATCAACAACAAAATATTGATTTTTAGAGGAAAATATAGTGAAAGTCAATTTTAGTGTTCAAAACCTAAGAAATCTTCTTCGTCGGAAGAAGAACGTTCTTCTATAAGTAGATCTGTACGCTTTTATCCTGCGAGTTTGTGCCGAATTTTGACAGAGAAATGATAACGGATTATTTCAAAAACCAAAAAAAAACAGACGAACTCTGGCTTTTTCTGGCCTTTTTTGAGGTATTTGGCTTAATTTCAAAAATAGAAAAGCCAGAAGAAATCTGGCTCTTTCTGGCTTTTTTCTGGATTTTTTCAGAACAATTATGCACGAATTTGCTGGTGAAGGCATTTTGACCCACTAACTCAGTGATTCCCAACCTGGGGGTAAATTACCCCCGGGGATAATATGCGATTATTCGGTGGGTAACGCGGAACCAAAATCACAATGTTAGTCTGTATTATGAGTGATCACTGCAATAGAATTTTCAACCTGAAATGCGAAAAAATATTTTGAGGGTGATGAGACATCATCACTTCCTTGATTTAAGTAACTCTTCGAAAAAGTTTGGGAATCACTGCACTAAATGGCTCTGTGATGTAACAGTGTCCTACGTAGCAGTGGTATTCTCCTCTCCAGTAGTTGCCGGTGTCGAGCGAAACTTCTCACGTTACGCCATGTACCAATGCAAAGAGTAATATTCTGCATATCAAATAAGCTGTGAAAAGTGATGATTAGGGCCTACAGTAGAGTTGAGTGTTTAGGTAAATATGTCGGGTTCGGGTGAGAGTTAGAAAAGCAATATACTTGAGGCCTAAAAGCAAGTCCAATATTTTTCAATGGTTACAGTTATTCCCGTACTGTAGCTTGTTGTGGGTATCTGACATCTAACCAAAACGCTTTAATGTGTACAACACACATCGAAAAAGTAATCGACAAACTTTATTCCTTTACTCTGTGAAGCAAAATAATTGACAAACAATCATAGGTCAGAAATTTCGCATGACAGCGGGTCTCATTGATTTAATGGGTGCATTTCGCGATGTGCTGTTCCGGGCACAGCGCATTAAGTGCAATGGTGCCAAGCCATGTGTTTTACTCCGAGGTCTGTCTTTTTCATGCCTTCCTAGGTTTTTCTTTCTGAAAATCTTGGTTTTTATAGATTTAACTATGTAGAGGTGATTTAGCATATGGATTGAAGTTTTGCTTGTAGTCTCCGTCTTTCATTGTCTTATTTGATGAAACCATTCTAATTTAATTTATTTGTTTATGAGTAGACACGAAGTCCATAGTATGAACACACACACACTCTGCAGAACGCAGGTTGATGAAAACAGACAAAACAGAACGTAGTACAAGGCATTGAAGCCGGCGGAATCACAGGGTTACAGCCACTTTCTTGCAACTGCATTGAAGACAGAAGCATAGGGTTACAGACACATTCTTAACACTATTGTTAGCTAACACGTAACACTTGTTACAGCACTACTGCGGAATAGGGCGCTAATTACTAACTTGGTCGAGTCTAGGTAAAATACGAAAGCATGTTGGCTTGACACGCCATTGATCAAACGGACACTGCAAAGTTCGATCACTCAATCACAGAGTAAAATGCTAGTATAGTGTTCAAAGAATAGTGACGAGTACAAAAAATCTGACTGCATCAAAGCACGTAAACATACGTTGTTAGATTTTCTGCATCTTTCGAGAAACAGGGACTTGGATTTACCTAGCAGAGCCTCAAAGGTAGGAATGTTACATTGAACTTGGTGGCTACTAACACTCGCTCTCCAGGGCAGGTTGTATAGAGCTCTGCAAGTATGAGGCAGTTTGCTTTAACAAAACTGTAAATTAATCAGTACTACGACCAGCCTTAAAACTAAACTGATTGTCAGTGGTACCAAGAAAAGGAGAGATGTTAGATAAAATGAACTGCTCAAGCAGCTTTGACACCACTGTGGCTACTGCGACTGGTCTGTAATTTGAAATGTCAGACATATTCCCATTCCTGTTTTTGCATATGGGAACTATTGTTGTGTTTAAACAGGAATTTGGGTATATACCCGTGAACAATACACATGTTAAACAGTTCACTGAGAAAAGAACGCAGAGATTCATCTGCACACAGCAGGTGCTTTGCAGAAATACAATCAGGCCCTAGAGTTTTGTTCAAGGACAGCTTTTGAAAAAGTGATGCCAAGGGGAAACAAAAGAACACATTGGCATTTCAAGACCCAGCTATTTCTCCTTCCAGTCTATGCTGTGTTCCACAGACTCTGCAGACCCATTGGCAGAGTTTTCAGAGTTTCATGTTCCTTTGAAATAGTCTTTCCACATTTTAACAATCTCTGGACCACCATTTGCCCCTCCCACCAATGTTGGTAGGGATGGGGATCTGTTTTTGTTATTGACGTTTTGCCAAAATGACTTCTTGGTTTTATCAGCCCGTAGTGCAGCTGCTAGGCCATTGGCCTTATGCATTTCAGCATATTTGCGGCATTGTCGCAATGAATATTTGAAACATTTTTTTGTTTTAGTCCTGTTTCTGTGTATGTCACCAGTCTTGGATCTATTGCAGTTTACCCATAGCCTGAAGGCTGCCTTTGCAATTTGGTGTTTTGATTCGACCACCGAGTTCCGGCAGAGGATGCAGCAGTAAGCAGAGCACTGGTCAGCTCTGCATACAAATTTTATAATTTATTCCAGATGTTTCTCATCAGTACAATTAAAGTTTTTACAGTGCCTAACCTAAGTGTCTTAGTCTTGAACGTAACTGATGAACAAGCAACCGATACCGTAGAAGTTGTAAATGTTAGCAAGATCCAGTGAGTTCAACTTCAAGTGACAGTGAAACTAATGAAGCAAGACTGACGAAAAATATTAAGTGGTACCCACCTAGAATTTTGAGGTGGGCTAAGGCCAGAATGGTTGAATGATTTAGAGCTCAAGGAATTGCTACAGCAGTACAGTGGGAATGAAGGTTATATTCATTCTAATTGCTGCTAGTAGATAACCTTTAAAAATGTAATCTAGTAAAAGGAGAACTGCCATCGATCTGGACTCAAAAATAAGGACAACTAGGAAAGAAAACAAGATAAAAAGGAACAGAAATTGCTGAACGAAATGTGTTCAATCATCAAACGTATTTTGTACTAGGAACGATCTGCTTTGGCAATGCTTTGTTCTTAGAGACTATTTGGTGCATCTCATTGTAGCTCTTGTCTAAATTTACTTTCACTTGTAGGATGGACTTGACTGTCTTTTCGCTAAGGCTGTTTCACACTTTGGTCCACTGTTTCGAAACAACGGAGAACATCCCTTCCACAAACATATTGCTGACCAGAAAATAAAACAAAAATAAGGATGCAAGTCAAAATAAGGAGATTTAGAAATAAGGACAGCAAAATTTTACAAGACGCAAACCTTCAAAACAAGGACAAATCTTAGAAATAAGAACGGCATGGCAGCCCTGAGTATAGGTGACAGCGACATAAAGATTCAGACAGACAGAAAAAATCATTACTACATTAGCCACTGTTGCATGTCTTTAAGCTATGTGTGTTCAATAACTGCTGATTGGCCTATTCTGTGATTAGGTCTGGCTTTTCGAGTTGTTTTGTGACTAAATCTGTTCTGTTTGCTTTTCTTGTGACTAGATCTGGCTTTTTTGTGACTAGGTCTGGCATATTTTTGGCTTTTTTTGTGACTACGTCTCGTTTTTTTTTGTTTTTTTTGACTAAGTCTGACTTTTTGGCTTTTTTTGTGAGTGGGTCTGACTTTTTGTTCAACCTTCGTGGGAATAAAGTAAGAACAGTTTGAAAATCCACCTTTTACTATACTGTATTTAGTCAAGCCGGATGAAGCAAAAGAGCATATTTTCTTAAGTGAAGCAAAATAATAACAAAAGCGAAGGTGTGGACGGTAGTGAGCAATGTAGTTCAAATGTAAGAGAGGAACTTAATGCGAAGAGGACCAAATGTAATTCAATCGCAAAGTATAAAAATGGATGACACATATTTGACATACGAGTTCATTTTGCCGCATAACCAAATTCTGAATGTAGCAGCTACATTTCAAAAATGCAAGGACAACTGAGTCATTAAATTACTTGCTTTTTAACTTTTGCAAGAAGTGTTTCATTTGTTAAAGTGTCAAACAACGAAATATTTTATTTTGTTACAAGTAACTCGTCTTCTTTTAATTTTTCTTAATGGGGGTTCCATGACAAACCCGAAAATATATCAAGGGTTCCACGGTGACAAAAAAGGTTGAAGAATACTCGTCTAAATGGAAGATATCAAAAACAAAGTTTTTCACATAAATAGGGACATAAACGCTGCAGCTCGCATATGCGTCACTGAAGTATTCTCTGCCAGATACATAGGCAAAATAAACAAACGTGTTTCAACGTTGATTAAGTGATGTTTCAAAAATGTTCGAGAATGAATTTATAGTTAGTAAACCGTCAGTCGATTCTTTTCCTTTACAATGTACTGAATACCTCTCAACGTTGATTCCAGACGGTTGTTGGTCAAAACAAGCTCATGGTTTGTTTCTTGAAGTTCCACCACTTTTCGCTTCAACGTCGATATATTTTTGTTCATGTCTGAAACAAAAATATAAAAATAATTTTTTATGAAATTTGTATCCAGATTTCATTTCTCTCATGTAACAACAATTTGGAAATCTGATTGGATACAATTCAGTGGTAAACGATCGTCAGCCAATGCCTTCGATTTCCTGTCATCTGGTCATGCATTGCATCAGCAGTGAAAAACTACTTGATGAAAAAGCCGTGAAAATGTGTAGATCTAAAATGTGTAGGTGTGATTATTAAGTGTCAGCGGAGAGTATTGTTTAAGTACTGAGAGGTAGCAACTACATAGTAACTAACAAAGGTGTATATTCATTTTCGCCTTTTGTCCAATGAAACCATCCGTTGCTAAATTTTTCAACGAATCAAAAACTATGTTCCTGAAAGATTTAACCAATTAAACAATGTGTCGGTGATTGTTTTTCATAATGAAACAATATGTCCCTGATTGTTCCACCCCTTGAAAAACATTTTTCTTTGATAATTCCCGTACATTTTTTAAACGTGAAACACAAGACTTTAAAGAGAGTTTCAGTAAGATTCACAAATGTTTTACTTTCATGAAATCCTTTGTGAGACTTTTGCACCTGAACCAACAAAGAGGTTTTGTTTGCAAAGTTTTATTCTGTGCCTCAACGAAAGTAGGAAATGTGATATGACTGTCGTTTTTTCTTTAGAGTAAAAATCTATTCACAGCACATGATCGATTCTTATAGCTTGTGCACTTTGAAAGAATACACTTCAACAGGTTATGGAACGGTGGCGGATTCAGACCAGGCGTTTGTGGGGGGCAGTCAAATAAGAAGCACCAAAAAGGTCTTAACTTGCTAAAATACCAAAGGTTATCTGCGACAATCGTTGGATATCACACAAAAGTGATTCGCTTTTTATGGTATGAAAGTGACCATTTCTTTTGTCGATCTATGCGCTTTTTCTTGGAATAACCACAGTTTCAAGAGCTTCATATCATTAATTCAGAATATGTGTAAAGTGATCCCAGAAGATGGGCCTCGTTATTCACAGACTACACTAAACTGGGAACACTTTTGGCGTTCCAAACTATCTGTTCTATCTACAAATTGTATCCAAACTATCTGTTCTATATACACTTTTGTTTGCTTGAAAAACGAATGCAGTGTTTCAAACTAGAGTCATTCAACGAACTATTGCTTATGGACTTACTACAACTACGCATAGCAATTCTACAGCTTTGTGGTAGTTCGGGTGACCAAACATGAAATGGGGGAGCGCAGAGCTTAAATGGGGGGTCGGGCACCACTGGCCCACCCGCTGGCGACGGCCATGTCTTCAATTACGAGATGACACAACTCTGAGATTAAAAATCAGCGATGTTCCACTTGATGAGTTTTGGAATTGTATTGAGGGGAGGGGGGGAATAAGCGACTATCGAAAACAGCTTTTGAAATGCTACTTCAGTTTTTTACTGCATAGTTTGTGTGAACAAAGTTTCTCAAGCGATGAGAAGAACCAGGAGAAGATAGTAAGCAAACTT
>JGI24022J15233_10004767_pt1 | contig 14122 bp, 6 predicted proteins | sample Ectturendosymbi2_FD_15233 | JGI IMG/M metagenome (IMG submission 15233) | reverse complement strand
TCAAAATTAGGTTATTTACCTTCAACAGGGTATATATATATATGTGAGATACTGTAGCTGAGCAGGCTAGTCGAAAAAGTAGACCCCTTACATGAAAGCGGTTTGCAATCATTGATGTTTGCAATCAGCAAATTTTGTACAGCAAACTTTGGTGCTTTCAAGACGTTATCGCTGTTTTCCTCGTTTGTAAAGCTACTGTCGCGCAGGTACTCTTGTTATATAGTGAACAGTTTCACACGTCTGCTCATTTACCAGTTCTCAAGAGTAAAAATATCAGACAATGCCACAAGCCAATGGATTGCAAGTTTGCCACTGCCATAGAAACTGCCAATCAACAATGATTGTTATCTCTCTCTATAACAATAAGAAGCTTAATACTTTCAAAGCCAATGTTATATGTAATGTCACGTATATATTTCTCTTTTCTTGTATAAGCGTCACAACTTGATCTCAATAGAATAAGCAATGGCTCTGAAAAAATGCGCTGTGTTCTCTTTCGGCTTCCAACACAAGCAGTCAAAACATCTGTGTAAATTCCAAATAAAAAGTTAACAAATGTCACTGGCTATTGATTTCTGCAAGAAACGATTAAGTAACATGGTCACAAGTGTAATGCAAATAATTAAATGAACATCAACCGTGAAAGGGAAAACTTTTACTGAATGATGCAGCTTTCACCCAACATTGAAGACCACGGTACCAAATAGTACAAGTGAATGATTAAGTTTCGGATCCCATCAATTCAAAACGTATTGACATCACGGCAGTTCAGTGTGCAAAATGAATATGACGCTAACGAATGCCATCTGAAAATGCAACATGGAAAGCGTAAAAAATTAGAGATACAGTAACTACCTCAGCACGTTTGTCGAAAGGCATTTTTAAGTATGATACAAAACATTTTATGGCGCTTGAAACAAGGTAGACATTTCCTTATTTTGCATATCTTCCAGATGACTAAATTACTGCACAATTCAAGAAAATTAATAACCACGTTTGGGCAATTAACATGCTTGGGAGCTTTTGCTTTCATTTGATGAAACAATGCTTTCTTGTAATATGAAAATGCAAACTATATTTGAAGCTGCTGAACTTTTTGTTAATCAAGAACAAAAATTGATTACTTAGATTTCAAACGTGTTGTGGTAGATCTTTCAACTCTGAAGTAAGATTCTACTGCAAGCTTTTTGTTTCCTTTCATGAAAATATTGCATTCTTAGAAAGTCTGCAAAGATTATATATAGCTAATTTGAAATGAAGAACGATACTGTAGGGAAATAAAAGAATGTCACCAACACTTGGATTTCTCATCATTTCAATCATGAACCATTAAAAAAAGCTCCAACTTACTCTGAAATTTGGAGGAATCAGGTTAATGTGCTGAGCTTTGATATTTTATGCGATAGTTCAAGGTTGCACTTAACCATATTCAAATAATTAATCACCACCAGGTGAAAAGTTTGAATCGATTTCTGCAGATTAATTGAAACTCTTCACCTCCGTAGAGATCAGCTACTCCAACCATAGAAATACTCAATAATCTTTGACCGACAATTAAACAAGTCTTTCAAAATCTTAGTAAAATTTAATATCTTTGTAAGTAATAAACAGAAGATTTCAAGTGAACTGTATCTCCCAAATGTCTTGAAGGCGTGGATACAAAACATAATTATTTTATCTGATGCTTTGCAATGCTAACCAAAGGCAAGTTAACCAAAAGCTAGCAATGCGCAATTTTCATATATATAATTTTCCATAGACTTGCTTTAAAGTCACTGAATTGGGCAAATGCTGAGTAGATTTTAAATGTGAAACGAAGGTAGGGGTATGTTTGTAGTAAAACACGGGATTATAAGATGTGACCTTGCTGCAGAGGAATTAAGCAAGACAAATATAATAGAATCAAAGAAAGTGGTAAACACTAAGGAAAACCGTTCTAACAATTTCTAACCAGCAATCACAGCAATACTTCCCTATGTACGACACGTGTGTTCACACCGGTCCAATTCATGATCTGGTACACGTTACAACGGTACTGTAGTTCCTTCCGCGCAGAGACTATCAAGAGTCGCGTTTCTGCTAATGGTTCGTTGTGTGTTTTCGAACCGTTCATTGTGTGTTTTCTCCTTGTGATGTTTAAAACGTTGCTCTGCCACTACTTGGGCAATATTTGAATATTGACATTTTTTAAGCCAGCTTCCAGAAGCTCAATGAAATGATTTTCTACTTCAAATCATATGTTAAATAGAGTATTATTCTGCGCCGTCAGCCATTCCTGCCTTGAGAAAAGTTTGGAAAAAATAACTTTCGACCGGGCTAAGCAATATGTTTAGACATGGAAAAAGAATTCCCTTTCTTTGAAAAGATCAACGAATTTCATTACAACAATTGCCTCATCTTCTTCATAGTTCCTACTCTCTATAGCCACGTTGTTTATTCTGTTAGATTTGGGTCTACGGCAAGTCAAAACGTAAAAAGTGTACAAGGAGGAATCATTGTTAAAAAGAAAGAACGAAAGAAGCAGTGAAACTCCGCACAAAATATACAACAATTGCTTCTGTCAGTTAGCATGTACAAAGGTCATATAAAACTCTAACACAGAGGTCGGTAAACTTTCCCTGTTCGCGGGCTAAAAATATACTCTGCAAGTTATGGTGAACTGTACAGATTTTCGACCAACATATCCGTTACTTTTGCTGTTTATGATGTTGTTAATACTTGGGAATTTATGCAATTGTAACCGCATTAACTCCTGTTATTCACAGTTCATAAAGAAAACGGAAAATACGTCATAGAGCAGCCTACATCTATAGCACTGTGCAGTTTCTCGTAAGTAGTTCCCCATAAGTATGCAATAGAAGAAGTTGCAAGGAGGGCAGATTCATAAAGTATAATAACACTAGGCGGGCCATGGAGTTACTACAATTTGTAAAGGGTCTGCGGGCCTGATGATTTTGCTTGGCAGGCCGCATCCGGCACGCGGGCCGTAGGTTTCCGAATCCTGATCTAAGAGCACAATGGCATTATTACATCGTTGCATTTTTCTTAATTTATTATGTCCATGTGTACGTTCCATTTCTATGTCCAAATGTGCATTCTTAATTGTTAACGTCCATATGTGTATTCTTAAGGTATTATGTTCAAATGCAGGAAGCCAAGGTCTGCAATCTACATTTGAGATCGGAACTCTACAAAATTTCCTGAGTCAGCTCGGCAGAGACAGGACCGCTTTGAGAACAGGATATATTGAAAGCATTGCCCGTGCTCCTTCACAGAAGCGCTGAGTGGGCCAACTAGGACTATTTCAACCAATTGAATTGGTGATTTCACGCCGACTGCCAACAAATTTAGTGTAAATTGTGCACAATATGCAAAAGAAACAACTATTTCCCACCATGCATGCGTTTCTGCTTTGATTGCTTGTTTTTTTGCGGTCTTGCAAGACAGCAACATTAGTGTATGTATAGTTGGTCGACAGTAAGGGAAAAAGAATTTCTACCATGTGGCAGCTGCTGCTTCTGAAACATGACCCAAATGACCAAGCCTATCGTTAAGTCTCTTTGAGGTATGTTGTATGAGAAAAGCGGCTTACTCGTGAATACTGGCTGTAATACCTGGCTAGAATCACTCTCCTTGAGGCTCTGCCACACAAGACCTCAATCGTAACAAATATGAAACAGAGGAGCCTGTGACGTAATATACAGACAGAACAAAGCTGAAATAATTCACATTGCATGATATTTTCGTCAATCCTCAGCTCAACCTAACTGAAGATTTGCCTGGTTTCTTGGTAGTTTAAGAAAAGTGTGTTGCTCGATTCATTTTTAGCATATAGTTTTCCTGGAGATTTTCAAGCTCTCTATTGTTGAAACCAGTCAGGAAGAACTTAGTCATAGATTTGTCGGATTCTTCTCCCGCTTGTGTCAGGCATAAGTTGCTGATTGTTTTTAATGGAAACAACTGAAACAATGCTAACTGTTGCAACCAGATTTCGAATCAAAGGACTTTTTACGTAACTTTACCTCCAGCTGGTTGACTTTATCCATCATCCAAACAAAAGCGTTGCATACTACGTATGTTGGAAACATCCCTCATCCTTCAAGGATGAGCAGCAGCAGTGTGGTAAGTATATCTCCTTCTCTGTCGAGAATTCACGATTATCTCAATTAATTCATTCACTTGCTTCGAGTTACTTTCCCCAAATCTTTCAAAAAATCTCTCTAAATTCGTGACACACATCTTTCTTTTTAGCAATAGTAATGGAAGTAAGCAGAACAAATTTTTGTAGCAATGAATGCACAACAAGGTGCACTTGAACAGCAACTCGTTGGCAATCAATTAGCCGACTTGAGAGAACGCAGAAACAAAACGATGTAAACGCAGTTTGGTCGCAAGGCAACTTTTGACTTCAGGAAAATTGGAAATGGTTTGAAGTGACTAAAGAAGCCGCCCAAAGTTGTGTTTAGAATGCATTTTGGCAAATCTGCGGTAAAATGAAATTTTCATGTTACTGCATGACCTTCCGCAGAGTCACTATCGTAAAAAGTGTCGCAATGGTTGATTTTCACTTGAAAGGCCTGCCTGTAGTTTCGCCAGAAGATGGTGTATTTCACTGAGACGATTAAAGTCTGATTCCTTTGAATTTACGAGGGTTTGGATTGGATGCAATTGCAATTTCAGCTTAGAAACGCTTTGAATAGTGTTCAAATGAGTTAAACCAAAACATACGCAAAAAATAACATATATTTATAATTAGTTTGATAATGTACTGTGGCAGGTTGGGACCAAAATTGACTTTACAATTAAAGACTTTACTTTTGTTCCAAACTTCCAAGGAATCAACTGATTGGATTATGCTTTCATGACTTTGGGGTGATGCAAATATGCACGTATCTCTTAACAAATAACTACTGTAGTCTCCGCAAAAATGACGAAGTCTAATCAATCAGGAAAGTTTTCAACCGGAAGTGGATGTCATGTGAAAATTGGAAAGTCTAAAAAGCAAGAACAGTTAACGCAAAGAAACTCAACGCCGAAATGAAATGAATATGTCAAACACAAGCTGCACAAATTGGAATGTCCGTTGTTTTCACTAAAACTGACAAACTCTACCTGATACCAGCTACCGAACAATAGACCCACATTAATGACATCACGCTGCGATGACTCAAAATAGAGCATTGGTAGAAATTGAAAGTAGAATTGTCTTCATAAAGTTGGCAGACGCACTCTATGCCGTACATTCAAAATCAAATGCCTAACGCTGTCTATGGAAAGAAATCCTTTCTTTGCAAAGAATCAGACACTTTAAGATCTTACAGAGCATATATTTCGACTATGGTGTTGGCATCATCAGCTCTTATTCTACGATGCCAATGTCGGTGACTAATCTACAGCACATTCGTGGAAAAATGTTCAAAAATGTAGGCAAAAGCGAATGGGAAAATCAATGAACAACAAAAAAAGCACGAATATTATTTCATAATGAGAGCGATTTCACAACGATCTAGCTCTGAATATTAATTTATGCGCTAATTTCCTTAACCCAATTCTTCTTCACAATATCTGGAAATCGATTTCCTTTCAAACCATACCCTGATTGATTAGAATTGGTCATTTTTGTAGAGACTCGTTATTTGAAAGCAGGCAAATTGCGAACAATTTCTTCTCATTTCTGTGGCAACAACGGAAGTTCAACAACAACAAAATTTTTGTAGTGGCAAAAAATCTTCAGCTTAGTTTTGTCATTCAGCAGAAGCAAATCACAGGTAAATCTTTCCTCCACCTGAATGTAGTTTCCAACGTTCATCTTCCAATCTACTGCAGTTACTAAAAATCTTAGTAAGAATTTGATGTGAGCTATATCAATACTAATGCACTGAACTTCCAGTTTGTCACTGGTTCAAGACTAACTTGCAAAGAATGGATCGTATAATACGTGAAATGCAATTTTATGAAGTTTTGTGAAAATTTAATGTGAATTTCATGAAAGTTTGTTGTGGATTCAGTAAAATGTATTGTAGAGTTTATATTGATCGGAAACAAGTGATCTTCACAAACGGGAAAAATTTGAAGTAACCTGGTTTAAAGACTAGAAGATTACCTTAACATCTTTTCATTTCGTGGATATCAATTTGTTTTTTTTACGTCGAAACCAGTTTTGAAATATTGCGAGTGCAATGTTTTCCAATGAAATTATCTTCTGCACGATATATGAGTACTGCACTACTTGTTGCGAGAGTAGTCGAACTCATTGGCAACCTTGAAATTGTTTTGCAGGATATTTCTGCTTTACCCAATGGCGATCAGCCCAGCCAAGCAGTTATCATCGTCTTTATAGTCACTATTTTCTCATCTTGCGGACTGGCAACATACAGTAGCGGTAGGTCAAACATAATCTCCATTTTCGAACACAATTTAAATGTCTTTTCTAGGTTGATATTGGTATTGCTCACATCCATTCATCACTCAATGAGATCACTTTGAAAGAAAAACGAATGAAATTCAATTTTCCAAAATGTGTAAATTCAAATTGCTGTTGAACTGAATGTGATTGCCCATGCATATCTACAAATGCTTTGTTCCTCGCAAGTTCAATTCTGAAGACTTTTTTAATAACGTGAATTTCATGTAAAACGTTTAATATTACAATTTTCTCAGTCATTGGATATTACTGTTTTGATACGTTTGCCTGAACCAATTGAAATTTTCTGTCACCAACAAACTATGGGACAACAATTTGAAACTAGTAAACAGAACGCATATTTCTTGTGAATGAGGAATTGTTTGTAGACATAAATTAAACAAGTGGAAGAAAATCAATTCAAAGCTTTTGGCTTGCTGGAAGCTTTCGAGGAAACGGCCAAATGGGCTCTGCTTTCACTTTTTGGGGATGATTTAAACTTGCACTTATAACTATTGAAGTAACTAGTCTTCATGATGAGGAGTTTGAATCCACCAGAAATTTTTAATATAGGAAATCTAGTTCATGTAACACTACGTATCTTAGGTCCTTCACATAGCAACGCCAATAAAAAACGAATGATGTTACTTTATGTTGGTAGTCCCACATAGATAATGTGTTTAAATCCATCAGCAAACTTTTTTTCATAGGAAATCGATTTCGCATAACATGACACATCTCAAATCCTAAAATCGCATTCATTAAAATTACGCAGTGCATCTCTTTTTAAGTAACTAGTCTGTTCATTTAACCCCCACTATCTCATGTAGTTTGCGATCCTCACAAAAGCTTCCAGTTGAGCTCAGCTGAGACAGTGAATAGGTTGTTGACAAGGGTTGAACTTTGTTGTTCGATAAAAGTGAGCTGCGCTTGTTTGGCTGAAGTCACTCCGACAGACGATAAAGGACAAAAACCAGTAAATCACTTCAATGTGATTTTGTGTATTTTCTTCTGATACTTTGCGAATAAAAAGAATCCCTTGCAAATGAACCAAAGCCTTAAATCTTCAGATTGAACGCGGTATACATGTCCCTTCATATCGGTGTTCGCCTTCTGAGCTTGCAATCATTGAAGGATTTGCAAGTTGTAATGTGTAATGTGTCGGAATAGAACGGTTGGTCCGTACTATCAATTCACGGACTGATTTTTGCGCAACATTGTATACGCCCATTATGTGCGTAGTTTTCCAGACGAATTAGGATGCTTTGCAGCTTAACTGCCAAGCAAAATCATCCAAGGGCACGAAATGAGTGTGCCAAAATCCATAACCTCGAGTAAGTGATCGATTGGACTCCTACCAAACAACGTTTACAAATGTCGTTTCTTCAGTTACGTGAAGCGTCGTTTTTTGACCATAATGGAGAATTAATTAAACGCTTATTGCAAACCTGAGATTAGAAATAAAATTATCCTGCTCCATCATTTCCGGTAAAGCGCACAAACTAAAGTATTTCCTTCCAGAAATTAGATTCTACGATGGGCTACATGTTTCTGAAATTTTAATCTTTAGTGTGCGGGAAAGTTACTTTGACTGAAGCTAACGGGATTATATCATCACCAAACTACCCAGAAAACTATGGCGTCAATCTTACATGCTTATGGACAATCACTACTACTCGAGACAAGGTATGAATCCAATGGGAAGATTTTTAAAATATTTCAAGACTGGATTAGTATGGAGAGAAAGCAGGAACTACCCAGTATTTTCAGAATTTATATTGAAAACGAAGCAAATCTTAAACTTACGTTTGTTTTCAACGCATTTAACGGATTTACATTTATTTAGTACAAAAGGTTTTGTTAGAAAATCAACAGCAGCAAAGGTTTTGTTGATCGTTACGTTTTCGAAAAAAGATTCCTCTTTACCAGTATGCGTCTCGTGGAAGCAGCTTGACAGTAGAGTACTAAATCGTCTGCAGTATTGCAGGAGCGATCAGTCAACTATTTCAAGATTGCTGTAAACGTTCGATGGTTCCATCTTTTTCACCTTTGAATTCGAAATTGAGTTTGGGTACAGTCTTACTGTGTAAAGGTTTCACTTTTAATTACTTTGAAGCCGTTGTTTGCATACATTTCAGAGGATTGAGATTTCATTTCTTGATCTGGACATTCCTGAAGACCTGGGAAAATGCAGATTTGACTTTGTTGCAATTTTAGACGGAAGAGAATTGGTAATTTTGTAGTGACGTATAAACCACACTTTAACTGCGTTTTGATAGTTCAAGCTCAAGAAATCCTTTGCTTCTTCACACAACAGTAACATGAACTATCTCTTAAAACTATCTTCAAAAAGTGGACGGAATTTATTGTAAAACACCCAAAATGTGGAAAAAGCCAATCTTACCGGCTGTCGAATTCATCAAAACTTTCAACTAATTAATGTCAATAAAGCAAAATTCCGTAAAAGGAACGAAATCGCCATGCCATCAGCAAATCCTTTTAAAATATTATATTTTTTGTGGTTTGTTTTACATTTTTGTGTCCAATTAATGTTTTGCGACAATATAAACTTTGTTGATGATATTGCTCTTTGGTATAACTGCTGCACTACTGGGAATAATAGAACATTTCTTTGAAATTGAGCTTGACATACACCAGCTTGCAGTGCGTACATGAAATCAAGCAAATGTAGTTTCAGTGGTTTCCACTAATACTCCAGCATTGGTAATTATGTAGAGCTATTAGTTTAAAGAAAGCAATACCGTTTTCTTTTTTGTAAATCGAAAAATTCTCAACAGGACTGTTACAGTCACGTCAATCTGAAACAGCAGTTTTGTGTCCCGAACATATTTCCCATATACAGTACACAACAACGACGTCATGACATGAGTCCAACAGATGTCAACATTCAAATAATGACAGCGATCTTGCGCTTAGATTACTTTTTTATGAACATGCGCACGAGCAATTTTCTTTTTTGGAAGCCGTAGCATTTGGCAATTCATAGTGTTTGGAATGCATTTAGTGAATTTAAAAGTTATGGATTCATTTAAGAAAATTTTATTATTTTAAATTTTCCTTATAGATACGTTCACGAAATCAAGACATTTCGTCTACGGGCTTACGTATCTGCACGTACTTCTGAATTACTGGACTGATACCGGCAAACGTGCCAACAAATATCTCGCAACTATTGGATACCAACAATAATGTTTTTTTTGGACATTTAGTAGATTTACGTGCGAAAACAATGAAAAGATTAGCAGATTTTTGTGATTGAGGTCCTTTACTGGCTTTCAATTACACAGTGTTTTTGAAACTAGCATAAACATGCTGAACTCTCACGAACTGCCCGGTGTCCACCCTGTTTCTTGGATAAAATGCCCAGTGTCAAAATTCTTAAATATTAAACAGAGTACAGATATCTAGAGAAGGTTCGAACTGAGCCGAGCTCGAATAATAAACCGAAGCATTACTATTTATCACAGAACGCTCATTTTGAAGAACGGCATTTCATACAGTTTCCACTGTAGTTTTGTTTTAAGTGGTGTGTGGAATGCTACACATGTAACATCACGTTGAGGCCTGCTGTTACACTAAAATAGAGAGATATTTTGTGAAATCTTCAAACTCTGGAGATCTGCTACTGGATATCTTACTTTTCAAATGAAGGCACGTAGTGGTATACGCACAATGGGTATCTGGGGTTTTGCCCAGGAAGATACGCTGGTCACCGTGCCGTTTTCATTATTAAATCGCATTTTGAAAGTTCCCAAATAAACCTTTTAATTGAAGTGGAAACAAGCGCTTCAACTACACAGTCTGCTTCAATGCTTCATAATATAGAGTACCTACGAATAACTAGGAAATATTCGAGGGATAAGGAGAATGGCCGTCACCCAAACAAAACATTTTGGCCACGATACCTGTTCTATAAAGATTGCATTTGCAGTAGGCATGTACTGGGGTACGGAAAGTGTTTTAACTTGCTGATAGCATTATGCAAATGGGACGTCTAGTAGTGATTTTTGCAGTGATCTGTTGCACTCCGTGAGACTCTCCAATCATGTGTTAGTTTGATTCGAAAGCTTATAAAATTCTAATGTGCTTTGTGTTTGAAACAGTGCTTGCAAATGATATTAACCAAACAAGCAATAAATCTTCTCAAGATGTGAAACAAAAGCTGTACTAGGAAATAAGTGTTAGGGCACAAAACCAATTTTTGACAAAATAACAATTTGCTTCACAGGGCTGGAAATAAAATCAGATTTCAGTTTCATCGAGAAACGTGTCATTGAAATTTCAAGACATTATTCCCAACGACAGACTTCATTGATTTTCAAATGTGCAAAATTGCGGCAGTGTTGCCTGTTCAAATAAAGCATATTTGGAAAAGATTTAATAGCTTTAAGTGACGAACCTGAACATTTCAACAAAATGGCTTCTGATTTATTGCATAGTACTCTGGACGTCGAATCTGTGGAAATAACAAACCTCGTAACTTTGCATCTTCCAATGAAACCGTTCGAGTTTTATTTTTAACTGACAAGTCACAAACAGGTCGAGGATTCATATTTGCTTGGCGAACTGTTGGTAAGTAATTGAAACTGCTTTGAACTGTGTGCATGCTGCTGTCTAACCACGGAAGTTCCCCCAGCGATACAAAACTGTTTGTTAAGACAGGTGCGCAGTATCCGAAATTGCTTGCTGGAATGGCTCCTGCATTCCATCGGTGGATAGCTGCAACGAAGTGCAAGATTGCGAGGACGACAGCGACGAAGTTGAATGTGGTACGCTTGATGTTAAGGTTTCGCTGTCAACCATTAGGACCTGATTGAATCAATTAAGTGGTTTCAAACCATTTTTCTCAAAAGTTTTCTGATACACCCATGAGAAGTCAGTCACTCCAACGTATTTAAAAAACGGCTCTGTAAAAACTCTGTTTTGCGTGTATATTCTTCAAAAAGATCCCAATGTAACAAAATAAGGTAGTAAACAAAGACTTTTTGGTTGAGATTAGAAAACGCTCGTTCACACTGCTCGCAACAAAACAGTTTAATGTGAGATTGACCACGGATTAAGTGCAATGAATATCCTTTGGAAGAGGTAAAAAATTCAATCATATAAACAAACAAAGCACATAATTTTAATGGTGTACTGCAATATCGCTGCGAATGAAAGAACAGAATTGGGTAACTGAACGCGAGATGCCCGTTTAAACATGGGGTTTTTGCGTGTCCAAGGTTTCCACAAGGGGGGAAGTAAAGCCAAGTTTAAGACCTTCGTTTTATCGCCGCATAATCTGGAAAATGAAACTGATAAGACTTATTCACGCAAAAACTATTTCTGTAAGGGTTATTTCGAAAGCATTTGCAAGTTTTTACAAATTGCTTTCTTAACATACTCTAAAACACTGGATTAAGTCAAAAACAGCAAAATATTAATGTGGGATTATATTTTTTTTTCGTCTCTTTGGCAATTCTACTCTGAACAACATATGTCTAGATGTCATTGCATGCATTATTCGGGAAAAGCCTATTTATACTTATTTTGAAAAGAAACACAGCTGAGAAAGTAAAATCTGAAAACTTTCTGTCAATATTAATATATCGCAATGAAACAAACTCCGTTTCAATGTTTTAGTAAAACAGAAAGATTTTGTGAATACTAAAATCATTCCAAGAAGCTTAAATCTTTCAAAATGACATTACTTATCTACAGCATCACATTTAGTCCCGGGTTAACGTCATTAATCGTGTAAAATATCTGAAAACAATAAACTGCGTAAATTTCAAAATAACCTCAAAACATTAGCGCATAATCTTTAAGCAAACTTTTTTTCTAATTACATCATTGTTTTTGATGCGCTCTTCATCAATTTATCATTCAATGAAACCGTTCAGGACTCACTAGTCTTTTAGTATAAGTATAGCTTAAGATTGACAAAAAACAAGGTACAAACGTTAACTTGATTTTTGTCGTCATGCTTATTTCTTATATCAGTTAGATACTACTTTGATCGCCATCTAATATGAATGATTTGCAGTGGTGTAATGAATGTTTTAGAAACGTTGTAAAACTTGATTACTTCTACCGTATGCTGTTTGTAAGAATCGTTCAGTATGTAACCTCCCTTGAAATAACTTAACGGAAAATTTCATTGTGTTTGTTTGCCAGTTAAGCCAGCAACATCTGCAAACCAATGCGGAAAAGTCGAAATAGCACCGCATTTCACTTGGGTAAGTTTCAAAGTGTTGTATGTAATGATTCATCAGTTACCAATGCAACTCATTTATTGCCACCGTTGTCTGCCTGACACAAGGGCGGATCCAAGGTAGTGCGATTGAGACGGTCGCCCCACAAAAACTACGAAACTAACCTCATTCACCATGATTTTGTGCAATTTGGAATGAACATTCGCGATATAAGGCCATTGCGTAGTCCACTGTTTTGTCACAGCAGTGTTGTAAAGTACATGGTGTACTTCATCTTTCTTGCAGTAGCGAAGATGTTATAAGACTTGACTACCAAGTTTTACTGAAGTCGTCCGTCTAACCTTATTTGCCGGATCCGCCCTGGCTTGAAATGAAATTCATACAAAATGCACAAACGTCTCAAAATCAAACTCAAATGTTCATTGCCTTTTAGTAGAAGCTCACCATAATCACTACAACGTCTTGAAAAATCAAACTAACTGCAAAACGCGTTTCAGGCTTTTGGTTTCACTCTGAAAAAACGCCTAAGATGACCAAATGGATCATGCGTAATCTTGGACAAGTTTACAAGCTTTGTGCTTGCGTTAGCGCCTAATATAGCGAAGTCATCAGATTTGCTTAATGGCGCAGAAATCGAAATTATATTCATGACGGCAATGAGCAGAATGCCTGTCTTTGATTCGAAACGTGTAAGTTTGAGCGCATACAGAAATGACTCAGTTTTGCTGCACGTTTAACAAAACAGAGTTATAATGGTGACTTAAAAGTTATTTCGAATCCGACTATTGTTTTTCAAATACTAGTAAAAAAGTTGGCCTCAACGTCGTCTTAATTTTGTAGATTATCAATAATTTTAATGGTGGCATTACTAAACAAGCCCTTCGTGTAATGCGATATGCTGTAGGTCAGTTTTTCATTTTTCATATATCTGAGTCGATTTAAACCTATGGCGTTGACACACACGGAGAAGTCAAACAAAACCACCCTATTGTTATTTCAAATTAATTTTTAGTGTGTTACTGCAGTATCAAACCTCAAATAAAAAACTGGTGTGCCAATTGCACATCGTACGTTCATAACGAAATACATTTTTCCGTTAGAAGTATCCCTAGAACTAGAAAGGACCTCGAATTACCTCGCGGTGTTCATTAACATCTTATGGTTCTCCAATCACTGCACAAGGTGCCACCCATTGTATTGTATTGTATAACGTCTTCACTCCCACACGCAAAACGCTAGATTTTTAACATGCATCGCAGTTAAGAGAAAAGGAAAACGCAATTACACTAATGAAGTCGAGGATGTATACATTGCGGTAGTGTAGAGTATACGCTTGATGGCGCTAATGCATTTTCTGCATTTTGATGAAATACAAGCTTTTTAAGACACTTTTAGGATACACACATGAATGACGCCATCATGATTACTATAATGAAGAAACTGCAATGATTTCCAAGTACATCGATGTATAGAATGCATGAGGGAGTAGGAGGCTGCGAAGGAC
>JGI24022J15233_10004766_pt1 | contig 14123 bp, 18 predicted proteins | sample Ectturendosymbi2_FD_15233 | JGI IMG/M metagenome (IMG submission 15233) | reverse complement strand
GCGCGTAAAGGCACGCGACGTGGAGGGGGGCTATCCCTGTCCGGCCGCACGCGTTCACGTTCGCGCCGGCGTCGATCAACGCCTGGAAAATTGAAAAAAAGGTGGCCTCTCGCTCTGGTTCACAGCACACATTGCAACTTTACGTCGATTGCCCTGTAGGTGCACTCGCGAAATGGTCCGAGGGTTTCGTGAGCATCAAAACCGAAACGTGCTGACACTGCAACCAGTCAGCTTACAACAATTTCGTGCAATTGATTAAGAATACCAAGCATGTCAAGACCTGGTTTTTTTACGCTGAGACATTTCCGTCACTGAGACATTTCGATCGTTTGTACTATAGTAGTACTGAAACTTACACATTAGTCTGTATTTCTGACCGAATTGACTTAATTTTTTGTGGTCATTTAAAAAAAATTTCGGTGTATGACCGAACAAAAAAACGAGACCAAGACAAAAAAAATCACAAGGAGCTACAGAGAGTCGGTTACCAGAGAAACTTTTGTACAGTACCAATTGCAACTAAAGCATGATAAATGGTGGGTTGGTTCGATAAACATAGAAAAAAACAATAAAATCTACGGAGAGTAATGTTGAAAGTCCGGTGAAGTGTAGCGCAGACAGAGAAACCAAACGTGTAGCTGACGCAGAACTGAGCAGTGGGTTTCCGAAACTTTGCACAGAAGCGAGTGACGTGCAGGACAGTTCATGTGGTAGATGTGCGTGGTGGAGTGGAGGAGAAACAAATTTTTCGTGCAAGAAAATTTAACTCTTCGAAAGAAACATATTTCATGATTGCTCGGTTGGATAATACTCAGGTTGTTGCACACGAGGTGAAATTGCGCTGTTTTGCAGTGCTAGATGCGTGAATGTTTAATAATGTTTTAGTGCATGTCAGGTAAGGATTACAAATTAGGCTTTCTGTCACGGCTATAGATAGACTCGAACGAGGTGCGCATCTTAGTCATAAGCGTCAGACATATATTACTGACTGCTTTTCCAGGAGAGTTTTTGCCAGGAGCATATTTGCGGTGGAAACGTGATAATCCACGAAAATGTCAGTTTCAGTGGGAAATGGTACTGGAGGCAAAGCATAGACATTTACACGCATGAACACCTTTTTTAATGGTAAAGGCATAAAACATCAGGTTATAAACAAACTTTTCAATGCAGAAAAAATCGAAAATGTAATTCTGGCCAAGAGTACGAGGCATGAACCAAGAGAGGAATAAAATTAACCCCCCCAAAATTGGTAGGTGAGGTGGTTTGATGCATTTCTGTCAGCAGCGCTGACACACTTGTTAATTTTGATTAACACTTTATACACAGATTTTTACTAACTGTAGCTACAAAAACACTCCACTCTTACAACAGAAGAAAAAAAACAATATGAAGAGTTTGAAGCTGAGCCATTATAATTCCCTGAATTATAATTTATCACACTGCATAAAGTATTTTTATAAAAAGTCCTAGACAATATTCAGATCCCCATATGACTCCAAATAATCTCAGCCAAAACAAAGTTTCAGGGCGTATAATATAAATGGTATTCCTGAATGCGAAAATTTGATTGAAGCAACACTGACATCAATTCAGGAAGAAAAATTAACAGGCTCCTACTGTGGTGTTAAGAAACAAGAGCACAGTACGATGCATAGAGATAAAAGGACAAAGCGCAGAAAACATACGCATGTGGCTAACAGAATCAAGAAAAGCTTTTGCAGCATGGAATTCACAAATTTGCACCAACGTGTGACCAAGCTGGAATGAAAATCAGCACCAAAAGGACGAAGCAATGTGTCTCACCAGAAACCCAAGGAAGTGTACGCCTGTTTTTTTTCGGTCACTTTTCGGTCTCATAGACCGAAACGTGTTTGCAATGACCGAAAAAAATTTAGTCATTTCGGTCAGAATGTCTGAAAATACAGGCTAATCAACACTGTTACGGCTAGTTTTAACACAACTGTGAGACAAATGACCGAAATGTCTCAGTGACCACAATGTCTTAGCAAAAAATGACCGAAATATCTCAGCGAAAAAAAACAGGTGTATGCTACAAGGGAATGGCACTACATCACATAGTGTGGCAAGCAAACAAGATTTCCGAGCTTACGGGAGTTAATCACGGTGTTCAACAAGTAAATCCCAGCATAAACGCCCAATCACCACGAATTTGAGGTTGAAAAGCACGTAATACTTTCACCAAACGAGAGAAAGCAACAACTTAGCGCTTCAGGCGGAATATCAGCAGGAAACTTTTCTGTGACCTTACGATGCCAACAAATGCAGGTGTTGCAAGCAGCGACCTAACTTCTTTTAAGACAAGCTTAAAAAATAAACACAGGTCTCTACGGTATGGAAGCGTTTCGAACGCTTGGCTTTTCTTATCTGCACACTTCAACCGATACGTACCTTGACAATATCTGGGTTTTTCTTCCACACAGCCAGGCGAAGAGGATAAACGTCAGATGAAGTTGCAATGTTAGGGTCTGCGCCGTTTTGCAAAAGAACTGACACAAACTCAATAAATTCCTTTTCGATCGCTTTGTCCAGAGGTGTTTGGCCATGGTGGTCTGGTACGTTTACATCGCATCTGGAAATGCAAAGATGCTTTAAAAATATTATCAAAATCAAATTCACTTTAAAAAGCAGCAATTTTATCGCAGATACCCAAGCATTAAACGCAAAACATATGCAGAAAAGCTCCATAACAGTGGTTATTAACCTGGGTTCGATCGAACTCCTGGGGTTCGACAAAGTCGCTTAAGTTAAGGGGTTCGACCGAAAACCTCTGAATTACAAAAATCCAGCAAACGCTTTTGGTTATATTTTATTAATAACTATTTGTCAAAGTAGACTAGTCACTTTCATGGATTAAGTTAGCGTTGGCTCCCCTCGTCATAAGTAAAAGTACAACATAGGAGATCTTGATTGATTCCTAACTAAAAGCGCGGTTCGTTGACTATCTTGGGGAAAGGTGCAGTCGTGTTTTTGCCTTGTGTGCAGAACTATCCAAGTTCCTGCAAGATCACGATGACCGGCACTTAAAAACTTCGAAGAGTCAAGTTTTCTTCTCACCTTGGCTCAGTTGGCCAATATCTTTGGTGCCCTTAATCACCAGAAAACTTTTGCAGGAATGAGAAAGATATTTTGAGTACTACTTCCCTGGCCGACAGCAGTATCCAGCATGCATAAGTCAGCCATTTGTTTTTGACACTGCAACTGCAGATAAACAACTAACGCGCAGATGGCATCACTGGCCTTCAGGAAAGCGAGATTCAAAAGCATACCTTCAACACCAAATATCTTCATAAGTTTTGGTGCCACCGAATTGAGAGATATTCTCGTATCACTACATTTACCTTCGACGTTCTCTCGTCGTTCGTAGCAGCATATCTATGCGAGCTTGCATTTTCTATACTGGTGGAGGTTAATACACGAAATGGAACAGGCTTCCTTGTGAAAATGACACGAGTATTGCCCTTTCTTAAACAAAGCCACGAATCTCCCAGATAGTCGCCAAAAAACAAAAAGTAAATATTGACAAAAACAACGTGCATTGTCAAGTTTAAACCGTTGGTTGTTTTTTTTTCAACTACCAGTTTTTGTTCTGTTGTTGTTATTTTTGTTTACTGTTATCACTGTGCAACAAATTGGGGTTTGAAACAAGCTTGGAGCAAAACGTGGGCGTTGGGCGGGTTTGTAAAGGTTAAGAACCACTGTTCTATAAGGAAACTAAGCAAACGTGCTTACCACGCAAACTAACAACAGGATTAAAGCACAAGGTCATAGCTCCTTACGTCAACATCTTTCTGTGGATCAGTCTGGCTTTGAAGAATCATGCCAAAATCTGACCGTGCCCTATATGCGCGGAGCGCATTAACTAACATGATTAATGAGCGTTGCTAAGTTGTTATGCGGATTCACGCCTCAATCTCATAAGCACGATATACAGTACACGAGAAGAATTCTGCCGTCCTTACTGATGACGAAGTAAGGTCCTCGTCGCCGCCAATTCTTCGTTTTCAACGCTGACGTGAAGCGGAGTCTTGCCGTGGGCATCGACTGTGTTTTTATTAGCGCCCGCTTGCAACAAGATGTCAATGCCCTGATAGAAGACAACGCGGCCGTTGTTCGATGCGAAACAAAACAAACGTGCGATTCTTGCGTCGGTTCCATTTCACGCGTTAAAGCGAAAGCATTCCGACTCTCGACAGCAAAAACAAGCTGTCTCGGAACGAAAACAACAAAGAAAACAAATGACGGGTAAATTGCAGCCAAAGCGTCGCTCCTGTGTGGTCGCAAACGGGCAAGCGCGTAACGAGGGGAGCAAAGGGGGCACAATTCCCCGGGCCGATTACTGCGGGGGAGGCCGAAAAACCCCAACAATGTCACAAGTACTTTAGTACATTTGCTTCCGCAAGACCTCAGGTTCGATTATGTGGGCGCCAAACTTGCTCTTTGCCCAGTGTGCAATGCAACCTCGTTACGCCCCTGCAAACGAGATTTCTTTAGTAAAACTGTCATGCATGAGTTGCGGCAAAAAACAAATTGCCGATTCCGCCGTCACACAGGCGTTAAAATTAATGCACAAACAGCGAGTTTTCAGTGGGAAAAATATTCTTTTGTTTTGCTAAAACGATCGTTCACAACAAGCATGAAAAACAGACGTGCCAACACCTATCCAAGAATATCCAGTTTTCTCAACCACGTCAAAGCAGTCAGCCACAAGAATCAAGTTTTAAAATTAATCTTGGCATTTCACATTTCGCAGCTGGATGCAACGTTCCAGGTGAATTTCAGTTGCTTTACAACAGCTATGTCCAACCGAAATTGTTTACAGAGCCAAAAATTATGCCACTATCTTAACCAGGGCCGCATATTGAATGACATAAGGTCGCAAATTTAATGGCTTACTTTGATCTCAAACTAAATTTAGTTTAAGCCAAGGCACTGAAAGCGTTAGATTCCTAACTGCATTACTGCAATGGTAACGACTGTTTGGCACATTTAACCACTCCATAAGTGTGATTTCATAGGCGAGTTTAGTGTCAATGGAACAAGGGTAGAAATCAGAAAACTCTCACCAAGGTGACGGTGGACGTATGGCAATCTCCCAGCACACAGTACAAACGTGATAAAGTAGCAGTGAGGATCATCTCCATCAAAAATGTCAAAATAAGATAATCAAAATAAGGACTGGTTGTCAGTATGTAGGCTGCTCATCTGCACTCAGCGAAAACCTAAACGACTGGGCCACATGTGGCCAGAGGGTCGCGGGTTGGACATAGCTGCTTTACAATGTAAAGCCGATGTGAAGTTTACATAAATGTCTCGTGCGTCGTTAAATGTTTTGTTGCACGGTTTGACGGGACTACTTTTTGCGTCGGTTTTAATCCTTACCGTTAGTTCACTACGTGAAGCCACTTCTTTTGTTTGGGAATGGCTCGGCCCCTCTTATACTTGGCGTAAGTACTGATTATAACGTCAAGCCAACCTCAACAAGATCAGATTCTTAACATCGACCAAGGGTCATCCTATCCTAAAACAAACTTGTTTTACAACTAATACACGCAGTATAGGGGGCATCTTTAAACTTCGCATGATGCAATTCGGTCCTAAGTTAAACAAGCTGTACTCTAACGAAGACATTTTTCCACTCTACTGCAGCGGTCACTGGCTCCTGCCAGCTGCTCGGTTTCGGAAATTACAGCGCAAACTACTTAATCGAATGCACCTCGCGCGCGATGGCGCAATACGCCCTAATTTCGACCCGCGCGAGGTGAGAGCCAGTAGCATCGTTTCATTTTTGAGACGTCGCAAGCTTTCTGTTTGCATGTTCTGTTTGAGTTCATCCGAGTCGGCAAGAAATAAAGGTGGTCGTTCACGCGCGAAATTCAGTCTCGGTGTGAAACAAGGATTATAAACACTAGACTCTTCGAGCGACAACCATCGTCGCTTACAAATACTTCTCAGACACTTCGACTGCTGTACTACGAAACAAATAGAAGAAACTGTATTATGGCCGTCGGCCCATAAAAAGACAAGGTATTGTCAGTAGAAACACGCGCTTCAAGGCACACCACAAAGATCAGTTGTCGTACAGGCTATAAGGTTCGTCGGTACCAAACGGGGTTTCGCCCAGTGTTGCCACTTCTGATGTTTTTAAAATCAATGTTTTAAGAAAAATTTATATGTCTGATGATTTGGCGACAAATCTGATGTCGACTGTGCTGTTGATTTGTTTTTCACATTTATTCTATTTTACGATTAAAATAAGTCAGATTCATACATTTTAAGTGTTTTTAATAAATTGAATCTTTACCTTCATGCGTGGTTGGTTGTAATTTCTAACTGAAGAGAGGTCTATTCGCTGCATTGAGAATAACACTTTCGTTACGCAGACCTACTCCTCCATTACTTTCGCTACTGTTGGGACATTTTTCTCCCAAGCCACTAGCCCTCCCATACGGTTACGTTTATGTCGCATTGAAATCAAGTTGGGATGGGACAATTTAGTACTGAGAGGTTAGTTGGTGCTGCTTGTAACATAGATTGATCCGTTACACTGTTTTACGCTTGACTGGGCAACGGTTGAGCAACTGTGAAATACTGTTGGGACAAATTGATCCCACAGTACAATGCTATTGCGACAAAACTGTCCCACTTCCGATATGCAGCAATTCAAACAACAAACCGTAACTGCAAAAAGGACTTTTTTTTATTCATGAAAACATACTTCAACGTTTAAAATGGTGTTTAAATCAGCTCCTATAAAATCCGTATTGAAATGGTTAATGACGACACTTCGCATGTTTTGGATTCAACGAGGTTTACCGTGCTTTGTTATGTAATGGTAACAGAAGCAGTTAGCTTATATTAAAGCTGTAACGTACAATCTGATGTTATCTGACGTTGACGAGGGTAACAGCCTGATGTTAACAAGACTGACCCTAGTGGCAACACTGGTTTCGCCAACACAAGCCAGCATGTATGGGTCACTATGTTACCTGGGAATTTCCAAGCTGTGCTACGTAATGAAGCGGAGTCCTTTGATCCTCATCCTGCAAATCTGGATCCGCTCCATGGTTGAGCAGTGACATGGCCATTCCAGTGTTACCAGGAATCGCGCAGGCTGAGTGCAAGGGCGTCCTGTGCAACTTACCTCTGCTGTTTACCAACGCTCCCGATCTGCGAATAAAATTCATCCTTTTCACTTTCGCCGATAGCAATTATATCACAGAGGAGCAGAATTCTCAACGAAGTCGACCCAATAAATACACCACTATATACTGGTGTCTAAATTTCAAGATTCTTTAAAACTTGTAATCAGGGACGCCGGAGCAGAGGCAGGTGTGCAATAAAAAGTTGAGGGCAATAGGAACTTATATAACAAACAGAAATGTTATAACCAATATGCTTGTTTCTTTCTAAAATAGTATTTATATGACAGAACGAGCACAATTGCTGTTGAACAGAAAAAATAAGCATGCATGTAGTGTTTACTGGAGTAATAAACAGTTACTGAAACTGAGCAGCACAACACTTTCCAGTGTGTGGACCATTTACGGTACTTACAAGGCACAATGCCCATTGCTACGTTTTCACGTCCACGAGTTGCAAAATTGTTTACTTGAACGCAAAAGCGCACACGTCATGTTAGTGATTGTCGCATTTGCGTGTTCCGCAACAATTTTGACCTCAAAAATAATAACAGATATCATAGAAACCCGTTCAGAATTTTCTGGATGTGCGGAAAGCTGCGATAAATTTGTTTCAAGTCCATCTTGCCAGACCATTAAATAACCTATGGTACTGTCTGTGAACGAAATACCTCCGCTTCGTTTTGAAACGGCAAATAGGGAATTACCCTCGCTATCCGGTGTCCCTGCTTATGATCCATCATCGTTCTTAGGGTTAAATGCAATGAAATCAATGCCACAGAAACGCGAACAAGGCCTCTTAAACATGTCATCATCAACTTAATTTCTGCAAATCTCAGAACGTGTAATATAAATACAGGGACCTTTGCCAGTATGCCTAAATAATTTATGTTTGACGAGTGTTTTCCGGTGCGGGCATTTCCAAGTCAATCGCTGTGCTTCTTCCTGCACACGACTTTAGCGCAATAACTCGAAACACACAGAGTCAACGCAGAAAAAATGTGTCGATCCTTCTTCATCCACGCAGGACTAAAACAATATTTTTCTGACTACCACACAAAACGCCCGTTTGAATGTCAAGCGCATCAAATACGGTTAAGTAGCGAATAACTACATACCGCAACAAAAGCGATGTCATGTTCACCAAGCCATACGTCGCTGCAACGTGCAAGGATGATTCACCCTGTGCGTTTGGCGCAGAGGGGTCGGCATTGTGACGAATCAGTGTCTCCGCGATCTCCACTAAATTTTGCGCCACAGCAACATGGAGTGGGGTAAATCCTGATAGAGCATGTAAATAAGCACTTGGAATAGAAAAAATGAAACAGATGGAAGCAGAATGTCGGTTTTCAAAAAGTTGTATGCACATAGTAAGCAGAAGAAGTAGTCCAGCTTTATTAGCACTGGCACCGTATAATCACAAGAACTGTAAACAAAAAAATGGTAACATGATTCATGCATCAAAGCGGTCATACAACCACACATACGTGTTTGAACAAGTTGACATAAAAATTGGCTAGCACCGTTAGACTTGGAACGTAACGACGCAAATCCAAATATGCATGTATGGCATAAACAGTATAGTTTTGCTGGCTGTATTAGAATCAGCTGGAACAGCACTCGCAAATATCCTCGTTGTCCCTTTTTCGACAACTAATCTGCAGCTGAGCTTTTCACCTCAAACAGATAAAGCACCGCTTGCTATGTTATGTAAATAACTACGATTCTTTTTATTTTTTGATGGTAGAAAATAAGTAAAAATACCACCTCGTTATGCGACGTAACCACCCTTCGTTTCGGTTCCAGCGCTAAATCCCTTCCTCATGATTAAAGTTACTTGATTAGATTTTGGATTGTAACTCAAAACAATTTTACATAAACTTAGCAAACGACAAATTAGAAGAACCAAGAAAGGCTTGTTTTATTTAAAATAACAATTTCTCGCGGAGAGGACGCACTGCACTTCTCATAATTGATAAAAAGTAACTTGCCAAAAACGAACAGCCCTTGTGAAGATTTGTTGCTGAAATATATCACGGTCGAGGATTGTTAGAATGCAATGTTGTTATATAAATTAACATGCACAATATCTTCTCATTTTTGATTGCCCTTTTTTAATTCCACGTATCATCCGTGCTGGCACATAAAATCCCATGGCAGTAACCGTGTAACTATTTCCCAAATGATTTGTCTCTCAAACATGTTGAGAACACACTGAAGGGCGCGAAAATTACCTGTTTTCCAAGAAGTGCGAACTAAGGATTGTGATGAGAAAAGTTAACAAATTGTCTACATCTTTTATCGGCGTCTCATCTTTGCAATAGTAAACTAGTGGATCAGCTGACCTCGTTAATATCAAAAACACTACTTTCACTTTTTAGAAACGTTGCCGTAACTTTTGCTTAAAAACTATTATGACAAAGTTTTACCACTTTCCCTTTGTTATTTTCAGAAGTTGTTGGAAGCACACGAAGGTAAAAATAAAGACACTGAAATTGAAAATCGCAGAACTATGTCTTGGCATGCTTAGGTTACGCTACATCTTTACTGATGTTATATTCCAGCAGTCGAACAATTTCCGCATAGCTCACGTCTTCACGAAATTTCAAAATGTTACAAAGAGATATGGATTAAGGAAAAAATAAGGTGTATATATATTGCCTTTATGAAACATAATATCGGTCCTCATAGAAGTGATGCCTTTCCCGTTTTTCAGTTGTTACGAAAAAGTTTTGACCGCTGCTAAGACAACAGATAAGTGCAAAAATTTTCTCAACTCATTTCATAAAAGTAGTTTGTTTTTTCAGATATGTTTACTGCATGATATATGCGAATGGTATTTACAGAGGAAAACGGAAATATATACTCTGTAAAGTCACAGTGCCTTATTCTTGGCTGTGAAATGATTTCTTCAATAGATAGGCATTTATGGAATAAGTAAAAATAGAGGAGCTTCAATCCCACAAAAGGTTTCTAAAAATTATGACGATCTGCAACAGAATTTGAAACACTGCTTTTAACGACTCGTTGGTTTGCATTGTTCGAGTGGCAATTGTCATAGGTTGCAAGTATCTAGGTAGACGTTGTCCTAGAACCGAGCAAAAGTGCTTGTATTTTGGGACATGAGCAAATGGACGTGTCACACAGCGGCATATTTCAGTCGGGCACGCTCGAACTCGAGTACCTTCTCTGTTAAAAGTAGATATCTTAGCATCGTACTGCAGCAAGACTTCTACCATCGACAAGCAGTTATTTTCAACTGCTGTAAACAAGGGAGGATCAAGCTTCCTGCTGTGGATGAATATTTTGTTGTTCGGATTCACAGCACCGCACAGAAGAAGCTCCCGGGCAACATCTTCGTTCCCTCCTGTCGAACATTATCGAATGATAAAACAGATAGATTGCTGGACCACTGCACCAGCTATGTCCAACACGTGGCCGGCGTGCGGCCTAGTCGAAGGTTTTGTGTGGCCCAGTAAGCTTTTCGTTGTGGTGCATGTACAATACAACAACCTGTCTTTATTTTGATAATCTTAAATGCGACATGATGCAATGGTCTTTAACGCCTGCTTATCATGTACTGCATATTGGGAGATTTCCACAAGTCTACTGACACCTCGGTGCAAAATTGATTTCTAATATTCTGATTTCTGCTAAATGTCTTCTTTGCACTAAACTGATTTTTAGCTACCTTTGTTCTACAATCGGCACTACATGTCGTTTTCATTGCAGTCAGTATTCCAACGCTTTCAGTAGCTTTAAACTAAACTTTGGTTTGCTAAAATCAAAGTAATTTATTCAATGTGCGGCCCTCAAAGACTGAGTTTTTTGTGAATTTTTAGCCCTGTAAAGCATTTCAGTAGGTCATAGTTGCACTACACCAACAGGACAGGTCTGCAGCTGACAATATCAACCTCATATGGTCAGTGCAACCAACACACAGTCGACCAACTAGATCGGCTTTGAAAATGTATTGCCTACCTGATATTGCATTATGAAGTTGCAGGCAAAGACTTTTTTCATGACTTTTTGATTGTGCACCGCCCATTGCTTCATGCGGAGCAGGAAATTAAGCATACATCTTTATAACTGATTAAACGCTAACTGATTCTTTGAAAAATGGGAAGAAACACCTGTAAAAGAACAAATTACTTCTACTTGCAGGGATACTCAAACCCACTGTAGCAATGCTTTTCAAAAGGACATTGGCCAGAAGTTCGCAAGACGAAAACATTGGTATGCTTACACATATTGAACTGTTTAGCAATTCCATCCAGATAAACTAACCATAGTCAGCATATGAGAGTATATTGCTTTGCTGCATGTCCAACACCACTGGCACAACGCAACTTTGGCAAAACTCCCACTCTCAGAAAAAAATGATCATAGTAAATAAAGCATTTTTCATCACATATGACTTCTTTTACTAAGTCTTCAAGTAAGAATAGCCAACTGATACAACAAGTTTTGCACATAAATGCGAAGAACCAATTGTACTGTAGCCAGCTACTTTTGGTTAAAATAAATTAAAATCAAGATCACTACACAAGAGTAATCTAATAAAACTTACACATATCAAATAGGCACCGTTGCCAACAAAAATTTTAGACCAAATCCAAGGACTATGCACCAAATCAAGCTCAGTTTGAAGAGCACAAACCAGGACTTACTTGTTTAAATAAGGAGCCAGTATATTTTAAACCAGGTCTCAAACACATGGCCCACGATGCTTTCTGGGAATTTTCAAATAATTAATATTTACATCATTTAGTTTATTACTGGTATTTCTACAGTGCTCAGCCAGCGAGTGAACCAGTTCCTTCTAAACAAATGTAGAGATGGCTAGAAATGACTTGCATATAACTCACGAGACCTTTCGCAAGAAATAAGATGTAAAAGCTCTTTCTAGTAAGGTTCAGGTACCACCATTGTTGCGTTAGCATCATAAATTGACCCTCAGGTAATCATAATGCAGTCCTTGGGTTACTTCATACGCCGCATTAGGCCCTCGGAGCAATTTGAGTTTGAGACCCTGTTTAAAACTATAACAAGTTATTGTACAGCCATAAATCATTTGACAACAAACTCATTACCACTAGCAACAAAGTTATTCAAAAAGTGAAACGAACGCTTGGAAGCAACACCATGCAAATTAGCTTTACGAGGCTTTGCTTTCAGCTCAGGTGGCTTTGAAACAACTTCCCCAAATTTTATTACATCTTTCAATTTTTCTTTTTCACTTATATCCAACAATTTACTTTGCAGTTTACTTTTCTTTTTGGCTAAACGCTGCTTTGATCGTTGCCTGGATTTCTCTTTTTTCTTTTTCAAAGACACATCATCTTCTGGCTGCACATGAGGAATGTGTTTTGAAGCAGCAATCACAACATTCACTTCTTCATTCATTCGTTTGATAAACTGATACTCAGTCTCACCAAGCAACTGCTGAAACTTGGGTTTTCCAGATGCAGTTCTTTCTGAAACTTTGCAGGATAACTTTTTTTCTGAATGTAATGAATTTCTTTGATTCAATTCTTCTAATTTCCTAGGACATTTCTGCTCAGACTGGTGTTGCAGTTTTTCTTGGTTGCGAACCACAGAAAAAGGCGTTGATTGTCTTTTTCTAGTCTTCTTCTTGCGATTGTGCTTGGGCATTTGTGGTATTGGACAACACAAAGTTGTTTATACAAAGTATACTAAGGAGTTAATGCTCAAATTAGCTGATTAACATAGAAATGTACCTGCAAGAAGATAAATAAAATCAAACTGAGTAACTGCAATTGTTGTTTTCATGAAATGTACTTTAATGCTAATTGATTCATTCTAGTGCAAATATGCAACGCCCAAGTGGAAAACTGCTGCGATGGTAAGCACAAAACATTATTTACCTAGTGAGCATAACAAAGCATGATAAAAATGAAGTGCACAACTTCAGGAGTTGAAGTTTTCTGCTCTAATTATTAATGAAAACATGTGATGTGCAGATTAGCTGAAACCAATCAAGAACACAGATTGCTGGTCAAACTAGCAACAAATTTTCCAAAAGATGGTCAGCGCATCACAGTAATTGGAACAAGCAAGATTGTAAAACTGACAGTGATAAGGACCAGATGGCCTTGTCATGGCACTATTCAGAGAACCACAGCACTTTAAACAAGCCACCTCTACATGAAGCACACACCGTTACTTTTGTCGAACAACCAAGTTGTCACTCTCTGGACATCTGTGAAAAGAAATGGTATCACCTAATTGACGCGCAAATTAACATCCAGAACATGATCCCATATGAAATAATTATTACGATGCTTTGTGTTATTTGACTCAGTCCGATGTTGTCTTCCACTTTTCTCTCAACACAGCTTGCTTACTCCCACCGCAACGTTTAAAGCGAACTCGTGGCAGGTTTGAATGCGTACCCCAGAGACTTGCTGCCCACACATGGCTTACTATATTTCTCTACCGTTGTTAGTCATTTCACCACAAGTTAGTTTTTAGTTGGAGAAATTATCAGCCATCAGCGCCAACTAGTTAAATGTTACAGTCATTTCTTTGAGTAAACGTCTTTTCAATTTTTGAGTAAACACTTATTTCATTAGTCACAGTTTCTTTTTGTCGTCACTAGTAGTCTTGACGTCAGTCAGTTTGTTAAGCTGTTATGATTTCTGAGCTTGTGTTATGACATTTTGATTGTAGTCTTGAGTTTGTTTTTCTCTGCTGTTAGTTCAACGTTTCAACTTTTCACCCGTAAGCTTTGCTTGCAATTTTCCAGACTGAGGATGCATAATTTTACGTGAAATCGATTTCCAATTAAAAATTCGCTGATCGATTCCTTGCTTACACCCTTCGTTGTAAGTACATACTTGAATAGAGATATGTGGAAGTTTGAATCATCGCAAAAAGATGAAAGCAGATGGCAGTCGACTGATTCCTCGAAAGCATACAGAAACACTAGTGCTTTTAAGT
>JGI24022J15233_10004764_pt1 | contig 14124 bp, 8 predicted proteins | sample Ectturendosymbi2_FD_15233 | JGI IMG/M metagenome (IMG submission 15233) | reverse complement strand
TAGGGCCAAAAAACATTAAAATAAATTAGGGAAATCCCCAAAAAGTATTGAGAAAAGCCCCTTACCAATTAGCTGTTTTTTGGCCTAACTTTTAAACCAGAAACACTAGAAACTCAATCAAGGGCTCTAAAAACGTGTATTCTCGCCTAGAATCCTAAAATACTGCGAGCCAAAATATTGGCGTGTTGCATCAGATGATGACGTCATATAATTAACCAAAAAACATGCCCCTGTCATGATCCCATTGGCCCAAAACTCCGCAACCAAATTAAAATTTTTTTTTTAAATCTCAACTACACGACGCCACTAGTAATTACAGGGTTTGAACAGCTCTCTAGCTCAATCTGCTGCCGAGTTATGGCTGGCCAAAGTTTGCCCTCAAAGGGCAAATTGTGCCTCTTCTGAAAAGTTTTGAATTAGGCCATAAACTGGGTTTCTGACCCATAATTTTGGCTACAGATATGCTAGCAAGTCAATCAAGGGCTCTATAGATGCGGATTTTGACCTAGTTTTCAACAAAACTTTGAGCCAGTAGAATGGGTCAATGGGTTGGGGCCCAGGGCCGGCCAAAGGTGACCAAAATTTCCAAAACATGCCCTCATTGTGACGTCACCTCCAGAAAACCCCCACCAAAAATGAAAAATGTTTTTTTCGATGTCAACTAGAAGACTTGATGAATCCGTAGAGGGTTTGAACAGCTCTCTAGCTCCAGCAGCTGGCAATTTATGGCCAAAAAAGGGCCGGCCAATCGCGGTCGTTAAAGGGTAAGTAAAACAGCTCTCCAGCTCAATTGCCTAGCAAGCTTTGGCTTGCCAAACTTGGCCACAAGTGGGTCCTGAAACGCTGAAACCATAAATGCATGCAATGCAGGAAAGAAACAACACTGAAATGTTAAACTATAATTTTTAATAACCATTAGGAAAGGTTCATCATAGGCAAAATTGAAGACTTGTAAAAGCACCACAATGTACAGTATGAAGCAAGCTTTCAAATGAAGATGTGTTAAACTAAACAAATGAGCATCTGTTTTTCAAAATCGAAAATTGAATGCCGCAAAAAATAAGTGTAGAAAAAAGGTAAGTTTGCTGAAAAACACTGTATAGACAAAGCCAGTGGTTCCCAACCAGGGCAGCGGGACCTTAGGGTGACATTTACTATACTCAGCAGTTCCGCAAGATAATATCTGTTTCAATGATTCATTAGAAAGTGGTTTTCAAAATGTCATCAAACCTTGAAACAAATTGCCATGGGCTTGCCACTGTGTGCCGCAAATGGTATTTCTTTTCTGTAGGGTGCCACAAGCCAAAAGCCATCTCTATGCTCTTTGCCTTTATCATTGTTTGTTTTGACTAACCATGAATAAGTTTTTTTTTAATTATTTGCATTTTATATGCATTTAAACTATGGAGAAGATAGGGTTAGGCAATTGATAGCATCACATTTTAATTTCTGTACATATAATCCTTATCTGATAAAATCATAAGATAAACCACTACTCTAGGTTAGACTATATGTATTGTTAATTCCTTACAAGCCAACTTACCGATGAAACATCCAAGGGCAAAATAAAAACAATGATCAGACTGAAGTACCAAGCAACCAGAGTTGCAATGGTGACAGAGGGATGCTGTTTTGTAATCCTTCCATAATGATGAAGTAAAAGAACAGAAACACAAAAGACTATAACAAGCTCAAACACCAGTGGCCCCACAGTCATAGTCACATGTTTTGCAATACAGTTAATATTCACACTACCAGTACCCACAGGTCACAATAACAAACAATAATTCAAAAAAGTATTTATAACACACTTACTAGAAGTGAACAGACTACACTAGAACAACATAAACCACAGTTGCTCATGGTGAAGTGACAGCGAAACACTTGCTGCTAAGATTTAATTCGTTCCATCCTCACTGATGCTAAACTTCAAAATAAAATATACAGCTGCATGGGGCATCAAGATTTTAATCACAACAGCGTTCCTACGCAGTTTTGAATAGAAATTTCTGGATTTTTTAAGACCTTTTCGACACTTTTTTCTTACTTTTTCTAGACTAAAATTTTCCTAATGACCTACCAAGGCTAAAACCAGCCAATATAATATTTAACATGATATAAGTAAAATTATATCAATCTTGAATAAAACATTATGAAAGTGTACTTAAAAAAATCAAGTCTGGAAAATTATTTTGTATTTACATACTAACAGACTAAAAGATATTTTTTCCAGACTGGAAAATGACCAAGTTTTTTTCCATACTTTTTTATACTTTTCCAGACTCTATATGAATCTTTTTATTGGAAGTTATCTAGAAAAGGAGATATCCATGTTTATGTTAAAATTGGCTACTGACTGGTGCAACCCTAGGTTGTAATGGTACTGCAATCAGTGAGCCATTCTCACTAAATGAACAATCACTATAAAAATAAATGAAATAAAAAAATCAAAAATAAAATTAAAAAAATAAAAACAATAAAATAACATTAAATCTCTAAAGCCATTCATTTCAGCCTTTTTATTCGGTGAACCACAGTAAACATTATGCAATAAGTATGCAGGCATGCAGAACCTCTATAGTAATTGCATATTATGAAAGGATTGTAAAAACAACTCATGGTTATGGTAATTTGTATGTAATGAATCCGGATTGGATCCGATCTATAAATTGATTTACAAATTTAGAATCAGGACTGGATTTGGACTGGATGAATGGAAAAAATTGTGGCATTTTTGTTGTTGAAAAGCTATATTTTCTTAATTTTTTGGACTTCATTTGGACTTGAATTTTATACTTTAAAAATTTTTGGATCATGATTAGACTTGGACTACATAAGTTTCAAAAAATTTAGGACTTGATCTGGATGATAAAATATGACTGTCCACTCATCTCTGGTGTGTACTTGGTAAGTTTTGCAAAAAAAAGATCCCAAGGACTATTTCTGCAGGTCATGCCAAAAACATTTGCGAATCTTTGTTCTATCATACAGTGCACTTCCACCATTGCTTGCAGATGGTAAAACTGATTAGTTTATACAATAAAGTACTTAACCTTGCCTGTGCTGATGCCTTGTGGTCCAAACATAAACTAAGATCACCCCTTAGCCTTGCAGTTGGTTAGCCTGGGAATTGTACAATTCTCTCCCAGGGCACAGAGTATGGCAGCATTAGCCTGGCCTAGAGGTTAGCTACTGTAACGTCACAGATTGTAAAAACATAGTGAAAAAATAATTGGCTGTCAACCTCATGCCAAATCTTGATCAAAACAATATACAAGTCTCTGTGCACTGCTGAGCACCCCATTCGCTTAAATTTTTTTTGCTAGGCATTTACCTCAAAAGCTGATGTTAGAATGTCTTAATTTCTTGCCTGCTGCTGGATCCCTGTATGATGATGAATGGATGCAGTTACAGTTAGAGTGCTGTTAAAGTGTTTTGCTCCTAGTCCTTTCTGTGTTGTTGTGCTAACACCTATGCCCTGTAATGTGCTATGACTAACCATTTTTGTGCTCTTGTGTTATTCATGTACTCCTGTGATACGGAGGGAAAATGTGGGACCAATGAGCCATTTTTTACATGTCAGGTCATATGTCACAAAATTTAGCTAGCATAGTTCCACTTAGCATGAACATTAATGATCTGTCCCTCCACTTACACATACAAAAAATCAGTAGCATTTCAATTCAAGAAGTAGCTGAAAATTTTATGTGAAAGAATTTTTTTTTTTGGCTCACTGGTCCCAGTGGTCCCCCATGAGCGTTATCAATTAACCACTGGTGTGGTGTGGGACCTTTCCTTTGAACCACCTCTAAGAATCCTGTCATATTTAGGTGTGATACAGCAACTTCTTCCAAAAGCAGAGATTTCAACAAATAGTGAGATTTGTCATTGCAATGCAATTTATACAATGCAACGAAAGAACATATATAAATAACAAAAGGAAGCAGGCTACAATGTAACTGCCAAGATGCAAATTTGACTGTCACCTTGGATTGGTTGCCACAAGTTGCAATAGCTTCTCAGTTTTAAGCAATTTTAAATAATTCCATACTAAGATAAATCAGCATCAAATCTGAAAGCACCAGGAAGGCGCTTTGTGGACTGCTACAGANGATGGCTCTGAAAGCACACTATTTCTGATCTTNTGGCAGAGGCAAAACCTTTCTTGTCTGGAAACACAAAACCGTTTCTACTTNTATTAAATCTTTTCAGAAATTTAGCTTCAAAGTCACCACCATAATCGGATCCAGTTAGCACCAACTCTACAAGCATTTTGAACTTTCCATCACTGGAATAAACTTTTACAACCCAGCAACAACCCACTTCAATAACTTGGTCCAAAGATCTGCTCAACACAACCAATTTCTGGCTCTGATAAGGAGGAATCATTTGCTGTATCACTGTCTGAATGTACTGAGCTTACAACATTACTCTCTATGTTTTTCTCTTACATTACGTTTTTCTCTTTTCTGCGATGCGCGATGCATGTTTAAAGTCTAGTGTTTTGCGTGTGGGAGTGAAGACGTTACACAACACAATACCTAAAATACCTTACTCTCATCACTAGATATGGATATCGCATCTTTGGTTTGTCTTTAGCTGTGCGTGAAACCTTGCACTTAGATGCTCCATATACTGTCTGTGCTTAGGTGATTGCATCGTATAACTGTCTGCGTTAGATGCTTCGCTTATATTGCAATTATGCTTTGTATAACTTAGAAAATGCATTGCGATTATCAGCAAAAATCTACTTATGTCTTGCAATGTCCGTTGTACCTATCTACTAGCCATCAAATGTTTCTCTCTTGGAACCACAACCTTATTCTTTGTCTTTCTGGAGGTATCAACATAAGGCACTTCAGTCAATACTATCATTGGAAGCTTTTTGCAAACTTATGTGCCTTACGAAGGTACTTATTGAGGCCTTCTTGAGAAAACAATAATTTTTGGATAATTTTGAAAATAGGCATGTTTAAGCTGGAGGCATGAAACAATATGTGAAGGGCCTTTGAACCAGCGGGTAACAGGTAATAGGTGCCTTTCTCGCATGGTTCAAAGGCCCTACTAATGCCATTTTTGCACTATTTGTCAATAATAAAAGTGTACAGTATCAAATCCCAATAACCTCTTGCAAGTTCAACATTCTTGTTTCTTACCTTCAGCATATGCATATGACATTTGCAAAAAGCCCTTTGAAAAAAGCTACAGTCTGTTATTTGTAAAATCAAAAAAACACAGGCACTAAAATTTTACATCAAAACAGTGAATGCCTGCTATTAGTCGATGCAAAAAATGCATTCAACAAACTTAACAGAAAAGTCAGTCTGGAAAACATCAAAAGACTGGGTCCGCCCATACACATGCAACAGCTACAATACTCCTACCACACTGTATTTGGAAAACAGGGCTGACATACTATCACAGGAGGGTGTGACATGTGGGGATATGCAGCAATGGCAATGCATGCTATTTCCACATGACCATTGATACAAGCACCATTGATACAAGCACCATTGATACAAGCACCATTGATACAAGCACTGGGTACTTTTTACTACACAATTGTTGAAGATAGAACAAATCTACACGTTATTCTGTTCAACTACATTGTTTAATCTTCATACTTGAATGTGCAATGTAATCGGTAGTTCAATAATGAACGATTTCACAACTTTCAAGGACACCGAAAATATTCCAGGACAACAAAATGTTTTTCAAGGATCAAGGACATAACCAGTCTTGATAGCAAATACAAGGAAAGTCCTTGGTGCTTAAGGATGTCTATCAACCTTAATCACAGCCTTGTATGCAAACTGGGTGTTCACTTCTGGTAAGACACAACTCAGTGAGAGGCTGAGGTTCAGATAATGAGAGAGGTCTGTGGAGATGTTCAGATGGAACCCACACTGAACTGCCAATCAATGAAAATTATTTTGAAAGAAAACTCAATACTGCAGACAATGTAAGGTTGGACATTTCTGCAAGACGACTGTTTAATAGCTATGAGAAAACAATTTTCGACATAAGGATCACACGTCATACCTCACAGTCGTATTCTGATAAGTTCCTTTTGCTGCTCTACCAACAACATAAAAAGAAAAGTACAACCAAAGAGTGATCGACATTGAAATGTCTTCATTCAACCTTTTGTGTTTATAACAAATGGAGGGATGGCACTAGAATACAACAAGGTCAACAAAAAAATAGCTGAAAAACGCAGGAACTCATATCTATCTATCATGACCTACATTAGAACAAAGCTCATATTTGCACTTGAGGAGCACCCTTGCTGCAGTACCAGGCAAACAGAGTGACATTCACCTCCNGGATCTCACAGATATTGACTTCAGTTTGATTCCCAGGCCCACAATTTTGTAAAGTGGGATTATGGTCCCAATGTCATGGTACCAATCACAGTTGTGCAACTGAAAGATATAATGCCATGGGGCATGACAGTATGAATGAAATAATATTTTCATGGAACAACAGTAGCCTAAATACTCCACTCTTCAGTCCTCAAATAACCCTGTTTTGTTTTTAATGCACCTGACACTTACTGGAATATGGTTTACTGCTAAACATTTTTATAATCTGTTTTTATAACATGTTTCTACCTCTGCAACAAGAAAGCAGTGTTGCCAGATAGTTGTCACTTAAACCTGTTAAATCATGTCATGAAAAACTGTTAGATCCTGCTAAAAAACATGTGACAAATTTGCAGCTAAAATCTGCTAAAAATAGTAAAATTCTCCTAAAAAAATTGTTATTTTTGAGGTGTTTAAAGTAACCTTGTAAAGCTATGTATCAATTTTTGGTCTTACACTCACTATCAATGGACCAGATGTTAGGACTATGACTTCCTGGCATAACTGAACCACCTGGAAAAATCGTATGTGTCGTGGGATAAAAATAAATTCTGCCAATGTGGTCTTTTAAACTCAACGCGCTCACTAAGCACAGAAGACATCATTTAGTCTTTACCAAGCCATCCAGTTGCTTGTTATACTGATGCAATTATCTTCTTGAAGCAAGGTTTCAAAAATAAAAGTGACATTTGTCGTGTTTTGTTTAAAGAGCCTTTCATGTTAGATGGTACACATAGCCAAGTTGATGTTGAAACAGAGTTGTGTGATAACACTGCATCTGATGTTTTTTATTTTAGCTTCGATAAAATGATTTTTAGCATTTGCAAAGTTTCCAGAGATGGCAAAAGGTTTATAACTGCTTCTGTCAGACATTTTACCCTGTGTGGTATACTGTAAAAAAGTCATTACATTTTGAAACAGTGATAGTTTAACCCAGGGCTGCACAACCTTTTTGCTATTGCCAGCTGCATTACGTTTACTTTTATGAATGATGGTCGTCAGTGAGCTCAAGGTATTTTATATTTTGCATTGCTTCATTTCTGCTTTCACACACTGAACCTACCCTGCTTCACATGTTTGTTTGGCCTTCTTCCACTAAGTCTACTCATACAACAGACAAAGTTTTTAATAATGCACCGCCACCATAACTTTTATATTTTGAATTGCATAATCATGTGCACGGCCGTATCAATTTTTATCGAACACCATATGCAGCCGTTGTGCACCCCTGGTTCAATAGATGCACATGTGAGAGACCACAGTAGACAGTACAACTATGATTTGTTTCGTGCAGAAATGTAACTGGCTTTGTTGCAACATTGGTTACCACGTGTTCAGACACAGACAGCATATTGCAAGTTCGTAATGTTACAAAGTTACATTTTCAGGCAAATCTCTGCAAAGTTTTTGCCCAAGACAAAAAGCAGCAGCACTATTGTGGAGACTTAGTATTAGGATGGGCAGTTTTGCAAAAGACGTCTTCAACCATCAGCGAACAGGATTTCATTCAAATTGTTGAAAAAGTTGTAGCTGTAAATGAGAGCTCCAGCAGCTTAACACCACTGGTGTGGACGCAGACAAAATTCAACTGGAACCAATTGAATTCCAATAGAATGTAGCAGTGAAAAATATATTTTTTGATGGCACACCAGAAAACTTCTTGTCAAAGGAAGGTATCTCCAAAATTTTTTTCCACTGCTTGTGTAAGTGCCGGCATGCTTACACATCTCCATTGGTGAATAGCCATTGGAAGCTTTATTTGGCCGATCACTTTCGCACGAAGTGAAGCGCCTCAACACTTGCAAATTGTCATTGGAAATTCTCACTATGTTTGGGTCTATCTGCTGCTGCCGGAGGGACGAATTGTCCCCACTGCAAGCTACAGTAAATGTAAAACTTGGGCCCCCACTTAGCTTATACATCAGTTTTAGTATGCTTTTAGTTTTCAGTAGTTTTTTTTGCATATTTCAGAGAATTTTTCAGTTATTTAAGGTTTTAGTATAGCCATCCACATCCAGATTCAACCCCATTTCTCAGTTTTTTTCTTAGTGTTGCTAGTGACCCCCTACAGTGGCCAGTGGACCCTTTCTGCTACGTTTTCCCTCCTGGCTCAAACATCTAGTTATGCCATTGACTGCTGACAGTCCTGGCTTTCAAAAAAGTACATAAAGAATAAGTTTCGCATCTGTATGACGAATGAAACCTTCACCACTACCTTTTACTCATTGTCACTACCTTGGAACAAGAATTTAGGTAACTGACAAGAAGCACAAAATCTCATTGCTCCCACAAGCAGAACAATAAATAAAGCTGACAACTTTTGTTAATATCTGTATCCATTTACCAGATTTTGTATATCTATATATAATCGTATAAAATTCTCACATTATGTTTTTTTGTTAGAAAAATCCAAGACATGTCACATTTGCAATGAATTTATGGGAGTGACCGGACCTCGAAAAATTTTGACATTTGTAATTGGACCCTTTCTTGAAATAGATGAGTAGCCCTGCTATAGAAGAAAAATATTTGGGTGTTTCTAAATGCAAGTTCTTTTGATTTCTTTTGGATCTCCAAACAGACTTTGGCATGAAAGCATTATTTAAAGAAACACCATATACTGTTTGTACCTCCAGTGTATAGAGTTGATTAAGAAAGCAACAGTTGTACCTTGAGCATAGGGAGTTGATGTAGAAAGCAATTGTTTGCACCTCCAGCGTAGGGAGTTGATTGAGAAAAGAACTGTTTATACCACCAGTGTAGGGAGTTGATTTAGAAAGCAACTATTTGTAGGGATCAACTCCCTACGCTTGAAGTACTAATTTGCTTTCCAAATAAACCCCAACGCTGGTGGTACAAATAGTTGCTTTCCAAATCAACTTCTTACGTGGGAGGTACAAAGAGTTGCCTTTCAAATAAACTCCCTACGCTGGTGGTACATCCCTAAGCTGGTGGTACTGACGCCACTGACCCTTACTCTCAAATCTCGAAAGAGAAATTCAATCGCACACATCGATCCTTTGATTAAGAATAGGGCAGCAATGGAAAAGGAGATTATTCCTTGGTTTGAGTTGTTGTTTAATAATATGCAACAACAAAAAAGCCAACAAACATTAGTCTATTTCCTCAATTTTGTTGTGTTTTCTGTAATATGTAATTTGTGCAATTGTCTCTTTGCGGGATGATTTCATATCGCTTTTCACCTCAGTTTACCTTTTAGGTAAATAGGGTGATTGAGTTCGTCAAAACATTTTTATCAGTGCACAACAAGAAAAAATGTTAAAGAGCACTTTTTTATATCAAAAGCTTTTGAATTTATCCAACTATTAATCTGTAAAAAAATCTTGGGGGTTATCTTTGTTCAAACAAAATGAGAAGAAAAATCGCAAAGGCACTCTAACACCAAAAATGCCTTTCGCTGCCAGTCTCGTGTTGCGCGACTATCGATTTCAATTCAATATTAAAATACTTTCCGAGGGGGTTATCATAACAACTTTTTTATCAAAATCTTTAGAATTGTCCAAGTATTGATCTGTGAAAAAATCACGGGGGTTGTTTTTGTTTAATAGCATGTATTTTTCAGACAACCATACCCGTAACCACCCAACATGAAGATGCGTTCAGCATCAACTCATTCTGCGGTCATGGCAAAGGCAGAAGCTAACAGAAATGAAGACATCATAAAAGATCGTGTGTGGAGAACACAAGGAGTTAGACAAGCAGAAATTAAGTAGCTGCTGTGTCATGTATGAAAGAACTTCATCAGAATAATCCCCTTCAAAGTCTGGAAAATGGGTAAGCAAGCAAATGTTTTTTTCATACATTCGTTGAAGTAATCTTGTGTGCTCAACACCTGCCCCGAGATCTAGTGCGGCCTGGTAGTAGATAGTAACAACTTGCTCAAACGACGGCAACAACGATATGTAACAGAGAGCTAATGAGGTCTTTGCGACAGCCCTCCAGGGATAACATTGTCTCCAGACAAAGCAAGGCGTTCGCCACTGTCCTTCACTTAAAAGTTCACAAGCTTTATTATGGCATTTGTTTAGTTAGAGCCTTTGAAGCATGCCCTTCATGAGGTATTGTAAACTATTTTTTTTTTGTCTAAAAAATTCGATCGTGCATGAATGGGACCAAATATACAACAAGAACTGTTTGGATCTTATCTGCGATAAAGGAAATTCCGTTATCTTGACACATCCACGATGCAAAAGATTCCAGAAAAAGTGCTCGGCGTATGTTTAGTCTCATGTATTGAGCAAAAGAAAGGCTGCCTTTTGCTGTAAGATGTCTCAATAGCCTTCCCTTGGGCTGTGGAACCAAAACGAATATTTCCGGCTCTGGCCTCGAGACATTATTTGGCTCCGGCTCCAAATGTCTAAATTTGCTTAGGGGCTCGAGGTCCGCACCCCTGGTGTATAATGTTGCACAAGTATGATTGACTAACTCGTATGTTATTTGACAGTCTCAACAGCTATTTGCTAAAACTAAGCATATACCAAACCTGAAGAAATTTTGTCCAGAACACTAGAGACAAGGATGGTGTTACTTCGTGAATTGGATAAAAATTTGAAAAGTGTATGTTTGGTGAAAGCTTGAAATCTGCCTCATTTGTGACGATTTATTTTAAACAAGGCTGCTCCTAAGCAATATGTGACCCCAGTAAACATTGAATTAGTACCCCTGAGTGTTGAAATATGGTATTATGATAACTGCAGTGACTGAAAAAAAGCGTCAATACTTTTAGGTATGGCCTCTTGCATTGCAAGCATCCCATCTCAGTGATTACATTAGGTGAGACCTTGCTTTTAGCCATCTCCATATTTTTTCTGGCGCTGTTGTTACTAACTTTCTGCCATTGCATGCAGGTAACAAAGTCACCAGCCCTGCATGGATTGGAGCACTACCTCATCTCTTCAACGATGATTGTAAAAGTAAGATCACTTGTTGTTTATAAACTTTTCCACACATAGGCTATAACAACGCTGCTTCTTAACCAGGGTTCAGCGGAGCTATTTCAGTCTATTCAGAGTTTCGACCAAGGTCATCTGAGACATGAATAAAAGCGTGGGACTACTGCATAATTAAATATAAACTTTTCAATCATTTAAATTCAGTAACACATTTTTACTTTCTGTTATATTGGACAAAAATAAGGTTTGACAAAAGCTTGGAAAACTACGGGTTCGGCGTGCTTGTAAAAGTTAAGAACCACTGGTCTATAGGCCTAGTCATGCTAAGTCTATGTTGTAGCTGTGCTCCATCCATGGTTTGCTTTAAAGTTTCTATATAAAAATGCTATGATATAGCAACGCAGCCAGTGTTTTATTAACTTTAACTACAAGTGAACACTTTTCACATTAAATGATTAAGATCTGTACTGTAAAAAGTAATATACAGGCTAGTGTGGGCTGGTGGTTTTGTTTGTATTTTTGTGTTTATTGATCAACATTCGTAACAGAAAAGTGCTGGCTCTTGGTGTGAGAAAATGATTTTACATTCTTCGCAGACACCGACATCTGGCTATCCTGTTATGATGCTCATTGGGGGCAAGCTCAAAATGTGCATGGATGGAAAGGTGGTCGAGGAAATTGACTGCTTTTCAATGACTTTGGCAGTAATGATCTCCTCTTACTGGTTGCTTGATTTTGATAAAGAATTTCCAAAAAATATAGCTAAAACACTTGATTTTATCTCCTCATATATTTTGAAATTAAATCACAAAACACCAAACTCCATCAGTAAAAGGATGACGACCGTATCGTCGTTTCGTTAGTGGTATATCCATGTCAAGCATTATTATCAGTGCAGCATTCCTCAACCATCTATTCAAAAGCTTTNAACGTAATTCAGATCAACCTAGTATCTTAGGTGGTATGATTCCTTGTACACTTGTAATGGCTACAAGAATTGGTGAGAAGATTAGCTCCACACAGGGTTCAATGTGGACTTACCAAGCAGTAACGAGCAACGCTGTGTGAGTGCATATCAGTCTCTGAGTCTGAAACAGCGGGCTAAAATGACCGTATATCTGATGACATGCCATTGCTTATATCTCGTGTGGGCATGCCTCAATTGGGTTTCAGTACACCAAAACTGTAGTATTGTCCCCTTGTGTTGTAGCCCGGTTTGCGTTTAGTGTTGGATTTCTGAAGTGAATTGCTTCGCAGTGTTGGACGTTTCCTTTCTGTAGTCGCCTTAATAGCAATTGCAGTTAGTTTCAACTCGAATAACGCTTTGTTTTTGTTACAAGACGTACGTACTGCAGTGCTTGCGATTTATACATCTCCATACGTTTGCTGGTAGAGAAGCATTGTTTTTCTGAAGTAAAATGCTCGTTTGCTTGTAGCTATACTTCTCCATTCCTATGCTTCATTGCTATGCACTGAAGATGATAACAGTTGTTATCGAAACGTTTGCAAGATGGCAGTTGTATCGTTTGCTTTGGCCGTAGTATTTATTATATGCTCCGTCAGTTATAGAGCTCAAGGTACGAGACGAATAAAAAAGATTTGAAGAGTGAGAGTCATGTGCTACTTCATTCACAAGTCCAAAATGATGTAACCTGTCACTGCGTTCATGTTATTTTTGATCCGTTTGTAGTTTCATGCAGACCTTCATTAAAACGTACTATACTTCATTGTTATGTCGGGTTGCTTTTATTCTCATTGTCGTTCTTCAAGTGTGGTTTCCATGGGCGTACGACGCGGGGGTCGGGGGGACAACCGCCCCCCCGGGCTTGAAAAATTTCAGGGCAAGAGCTAGTTGCTCAAAAATCCTGAATGCTAAAAAAATATTTAAATATAGTGAAAAATTCCAGGGCAACTCTGTTTTTCAGAGCAGGCCCAGGTTGCTCAAAAATCCTGCATAATAAAAAATATATATTCTGCACAATGAATTCAGGGCACCCTATGCTTTTCAGGGCAATCGCAAATTGCTCAAAACTCCAGAATGTAAAAAGTATATTCAATACAGTGAAAAATTTCAGGGGAAAATATGTTTTCAGGGCAAACGCAATTTGTTAAAAATCCTGAAGGTAAAAAGCACATTCACTACAGTGAAAATTTTCAGGGCAACTCTGTGTTTTTTTCAGGACAAGCGCAAGTTACTCAAAAATCGTGAACTGTAAAAAATTTTTCAATGCAGTGTATATTCCCTTGGAGGCAATCCGTGTAATTTGGGCTAGTGTAGTTTGTAATCAGGACCAACGTCGTGATTGGTTATAGTAACTTTGAGCTGGACCAAGCCCTATTTTTATGTAAAAAACGAAGAATCAAACGTCGATAGTTCAACAGCTTGATATAACATTCGGTAACTCTTTCTTTGTTTGTTTTCGCTGGGTAGAGGTGCAGGGTGTTAAGATGATAGATTTTTGATAAAGGAGTTTTAGAAGCGGAAAGAACGGACGTGCAGGTTGATGGCTCCTTTGAATTCGCGTCTTTAAGTGCCTTGCTCAAGCGCACAGCAGCGATAACACAGGCAGGTTTAGGGAGTCAGACCATACGATCCGGGACCGCCGCTTTTAAAACATTGCGTTGCGTCATCGAAGCCGCGTACATATTTGCATCAGTAAAAGCAATTAAAGTAAAAATTCTTGTCTGGGAGACAAGGGCGTACGCAAGGGGGGGTTTTGGGGTTAAAAAAAACCCTTGAGCTTGATATTTTGCAAAATTTTATTACCTGCGCAAAGGAGATTAATTGTTTTCGCATACTTTTTGCTTGTTCATTTGTCGACTTAATGCAAATACCACGGAATAAA
>JGI24022J15233_10004762_pt1 | contig 14128 bp, 2 predicted proteins | sample Ectturendosymbi2_FD_15233 | JGI IMG/M metagenome (IMG submission 15233) | reverse complement strand
CACGATAAGACTCTGGCCGTAAAAGGGCTTTGCCCCTCCTGGTCCTCTTTAGTTACGGGCCTGTCCTACACCTATGTGTTTTGTAGAAAGCGAAAGCGTTGTGTTAACGTCCATTTACGTTGCATCGTCATATAGAGTCGCAACCGGCTGATACTCTCTTGTTGGGTTATTTTCGGGGGGAAATGATTGTAACTTACTTGTTATTGTATCTAACAACTAAACAAGATTTTGAAAATTTCGGGGGGGCAACTGCTTCTTTCCTCCCGCCTGGTTGCAGACCTGATCGCCAGCATTAGCAACCTGAGGTATATAAACAAAATGTCGGCTTTGCCCCCCCTGGAAAAATTTCTGCGGATGCCCATGGTTGGGAGTATACTTTTCTAAGGATTTCTTACAATCGCTTTTCAAGCACTTTTGTTATGAAAACACATATTCAAAAGTGGTGGGTGAGTGTCAACAGATTTTTTTGAGACGCCAAATAAAATGAAGTTGGTTTTTCGAAGTTTTTTTCAAAACAGTCTGTTCAAACAGGCTGGTAAGTTTTTTTTCTGCATAATCCAAACAGTGCAAAGTTCAGACCTTTTTATGTGATGCAACTTAGCTCAGTTTTTCCATAATGAATTTTTCAGGTTGAACATCAGATTTTAATGGATGAAATTCACGTCAAAAGTTTAATTCTAAGAGTTCTACTTGCATAACGACACGAAAATAGATTTGAGATTAAACAGAAATAAAAACGCACAACGGTGAATTGGTAAAAATGCACAAGTTTCACCTGATGAACACGAAAAGAATGTCCAGCAAAACTAGATGTGATCAGGCATTAAGTTTTGGTGGGAAATACATTTTTACGGGGACAAGATTTTAGTTTTTACTATATGTTTAAAACAATATTTTCTGGTCACAATAAAATTGAGGAGCACTGCTCCCGAATGCCCACTTGGCTAAGCGCCTGCCTGTAAAGCAAAAGTTTCGCACTTGGATGAAAATAATGCTGCATTATGTTTTTGGCTAAAAACTCAAGTAAATCAGATGACTTGCGAACCATTGCATTCGGCACAATCACAAAGTGTAAGTCACGAAAAAATATGTTTTGCTGGTCACCATTGTCGCGTCATTACAAGAAGTGAGGATAAATGTATATTTTATTTGTAATTCCTAGTCAAGTCCTTATGTTTTGAATTATAGGTCAATATACAGCTAGGTAAATAGTTCTCCAACGTTTTGATTGAAATCCTATTTACTAATGGTTGAAGACAGGCTTTTGCAAAACTGCCCCCTAAAACTAAGTCTCCACAATAGTGCTGCTTTTGTCTTCGGCAAAAGCTTTGCAGATATTTGCCTGAAAATGTAACGTTCTAACATTATATACATTTAGGTTTACCAGACCTCCTGTTTTAACGGGGACAGACCCGGTTAGTCAAACAACAAGGCCTGGTTAGGCATTCAGTCAGTCAGCATAGCCCTACACGAATATTAGCATGCTATGATTAGTCCGTTTAACCAACTTGCTGAAGGATGCGTGATCTTGTTTCGTTGTTTTAGATGTAAAGGTAATTGATACTTCATTGTAGTGGGTGACTGGTCCAGTGAAGGGTTGATTGTTAGCGAAATGGCTAGTTCAGTAAAGTTGGCTAATAGGAGGGGGTGTTCTTTTTGCAATTATAGGTTATTGAAAAGATTTATTTCGTACTGGAACCTGTTTGATTTCCTTCTAAGGCTCGTTGTTTTGAAGTGTCTCGAGTTTCAATCACAAAAATATGGCATGCCGATGTACACTACCATGATTAAATTTTACGCTATCTGTTTCTGAATATGTGACAACCAACGTTACAGCAAAACACATTACATTTCTACGCGAACCAAATCCATGCTGTACTGTGGTCTCTCACATGCGTGGCTGTAATACTTTCACTTTTACAAGAAAATAACCTTTCTAACAGTATACTACACAGGGTAAAATGTCGGAGAGAAGCAGTAAACCATTTTTCGCGGTCTCTAGAAACTTGAAAAATGCTAAATAGCATTTTAGTGAAGCTAAAATTGACAAACTACAGTATCTAGTGACACCACACCAAACTCTGTTTCAACATGAACTTGGCTATGCGTAACATCTAACATGAAAAGCACTTCACACAAAACGTGGAAAACATCACTTTTATTTTTGGAACTTCTCCAAATACAAAACCTGAAGAGAAAAAGTGGGGGGGCATGGCATATTATATCCCCCCACCTGAAAAAGTGGGGGGACACGTCCCCCGTGTCCCCCACCAAATTGCGCCCATGGTAAATACAGAACACGAAAGTTTAAGATGTCTCGGTTGTTGTTCACTGTGCTGTCAGCTTTGTAATGATTGTGGCGTTTGTAGTGAAATAATAAAATTGCGACTGAAAAAAACAATGCATTTAATACTTTTCAACAATATGTCACTGCCATACTCACGACCCCCTTGCGAACCTTGCACGTCCCCAGTTTAAGAACACGGCTCTAGAGAGAATCAAGAGATATTTCGAAGAGTACAAGCCGCAGATTTAACAATAGGTTAGCAGGTATTGTTCAGCCTACAAAGGGAGGAATAGAGGTAAGGTTTAAGGCCTTAATGTACAGGGTTGCGGAGTCGTAAGTTTTTGGGTGGAGTCGGATTTTTTTGTCCGACTCCGGATGCCAATTTAGATAATTTTTTACATCACACTCCTAAATTGGGAATTCCTGTTGAAATGGTACAATTTCTTTTGAAACTTTTATTGAATCAGAGGTTTCTTGCTGTGTACCACGATTTGCGCTGATTTTAACAGTCAAATTTCATTCCCTTTATGTTAAGGAGTCGGGAGTCAGAAATTTTGGAGAGGTCGGAGTAGGAAATTTTGGAAAGCCGGAGTCGGATATTTTACCTCCGACTCCGCAACCCTGTTAATATAGCGATGATGGCATTGCTTCATCTTTTTCTCGGGTCACTTAGCATATATTTTTCTATCATGCCTCCCCCAGGAAAGCTCTCATCGAATCCATGTAGTATAGTGGTTCCCAGCTTTACAATACGAAGAAGCATCTAGTTACAGCATTTTAATGAAATGTAATTTCACTTCTTGGATGCACCCCTGCTTTGGATGCCCAAAGCCATATAGATGGCCGAGCAAGCAAATTTTTAGGGATGCGAAGGATTTTTACCCGAATTTCCCCAAACTTGCCCGAAAAGTTGTTGTGCGACTTTTGCCTACAAATTTTCTCCCACGAAGACGTTTTTTTGGTATGAGCTCCAAGAAAAGGTCTTCACTAAGCCGTTGGGGGCCAATTTTGGAAGTCGAACAACGCTGGTCGCCAGCGTTTTGCCCGGATTTTCAGGGATTTTGCCCAAATTTTCAGGAATTTTGCCCGTATTTTTGACAAATATTTTCTCCTATACCACTGCCCAAGGCCGTTGAACTGTTCCACCCTCTGCGCGCCCCTGATCTATGTTTTGATAAGCCATGTATCGATGCGCACAACAAAATATGCCATTATTTAAAACTTAATATATATGCCATTATTTAAAAGGACCGCAAAACCTCTGTAGTGGCTTTGACTTTGTCCAGTCATAACTTTCCAACTGATAGAGATGGAGAGCTGTTCAAACTCTCTATAGAATGAAAAAGTCTCCCGGGTTCAAGTTTAAGAAATCCGGGAACTTTCGGGTTTGGAGTTTTTTGGGCTGATGTCATGAGTGGGTGGGGTCAAGGGATTTTCGGNTGACGTTATCAGGGCCTGAGAAGCTAGTTCAAAAGATTAATAAACTAGGTGAAAATCCGCATCTTTCAGCCTTTAATCGGCCTTCTAGCGTCTGTGGTTGGCAAGTTATGGCCAAAAATGATAATTAATTTGTCGTTTGTGGCCATAACTTGCCAACCACAGCGATAGATAACACGAAAAAGTTTATAGCATGCATTTCTTTGCGCAAGTAGGCACACGCACCTAGCAGTTCTTGATTGATTCTAGTCAGCAAGAACTAAGCACGCACGAGTAAATAACAGTGAAGAAAACAGGGAAGATGAACTCATTAGCAACGTCACAATCCACGCACCAACGGGCAGAAACTTCGCATAAGAAAAACGAAAACTGTCGAAAGGTGTCGGATACCCGGTGAGACTCAACAGCAGGGTGTTGAGTGAAAATTTCTAAGATTCGCTTGACATGAAAACCACACGCAATCGTTGGGATTCAACACAAAACATTTCGTACATGACCATTTCATGCGGCAAACGCTAATGTTCCCGATCACGGACAATTAATTAATAGTTTACAATATTATTTCATAACTGTTAGTAGCTGCTCGCAGTGTGTTGGAAGGATGTGTGTTTCAGAGCTGGATTTGGCCACAAACATTGGTATGCAATGCGAAAACCGAAATGGTCTCGCAAATTTTTCCAAAGGTCTCTCAAGATACAATATGAACTCGCTTTACTACCACCATCAAAATACACTAAAACCTTGTTTTACGACCTTCTCCGTACTCAGGTACAATAGTTGCGGTCTCTCTAAACGATTTCACGATCAGCAAAGGCAAACTTTAAAAAATCCTGCACACAATTATGAACGAGTTCAAAACATTCCGACTGCGGTTGGGCTGAAAATGTTGAACGGAATGCGATTACGTTGCTCAGTGAGGTTAGCTAATAGGTTTCATATTTACCGGCTACCTGAAATATCTCATGAACAGTTAGTTTCGTGCAGTGATTTCATCATTGTAGCAAACGGAGGGTAGTCCAACAAAATCGTATTACTGTACGTCAAAATACTTCACTTAGCATATTGCCCCAGAATCAAGGATATTTTTCCACCTCTGAAAACAATCTGTTCAGTATATTTTGTTCAAAAATATTACACTGTTCTTTTTGGGATCCATCGTAAATGTAAGTTTTTGAGAGCAATTTGCACCAGAAAGTAATATAAAATGTAATAAACCATACGCGAAAGTCAAAGTGAATGTTAAAAAATTTTCTTTCTAAAAGTTACTGGAATCCGAACAGGATCAGGCGAATGTGAGCTGAAACCAGATGTTTCGTTGGAAGCAGATGAAAACCATTTGTCTTATTCTACAGTATATCTTTGTGCATCCCAACGAATAGATTTTATGGGTTGCACTCATCTTTAACGTACAAAAATCGCCTAAAGCCCCAAACCATTTCCTACACGTCTTCGGCAATTTTCTGATTGCATTTCTCAAAGCAAGCGTTTGCATTTACAAAATCCCCCAATTCGATGTAACATGACCCCATTCTGGCGTAGCATCTCATTTTCAAATCAAGAGTTTCATCGCAGTGAGAAGTACGATTCCGGATATTGAGTTCCTCTTCAAGCTGCCACAGAGAGTCTTTGAAGAGCTTGAGTTCGAAAAAGCAGTCACTAATCCATACACACGCATTTGCTGCGTTGTTGTAATTTTCTTCTCTCTCAGTTACAAGCCACGTTTCCTTCGCTTTTTCAAGACATGCCACGGCTTCCGCGAATGTTCCACTTCGAGCATGGCATTTTCCGATCTTGAACCAACACCACGCAAACGAAGCATCTTGTTCTTCCACGTCGAGCGATGATTTTTTGAGTAATTGCAGTTCAGTTTTGAAACTGTTCAGTGCGTTGTCGAAGAGGTTAAGGTCATATGCGCAGTCAGCAATGAAGCGCTCACAAACAGCCTTGTCTACGTCAATACTGCAATCCACAGATTTCCAAATACCCTGAGCTAATTGAAGAAAATAAAGTGCAGACTCACAGTTCCCCAGTTTGTACAGCAAGCACCCCTTGTTTAGACATAATTTTGCAAAACCGGGATCAGAATTTATGTCTTGAACAATCTCGTGCCTGATAGACCATTCTTTCTCGCATTCGTTTAACGCAGCGACGTGTTGATTAAGATGGTACAAGCATTCGATTGCCAGCCGTTTACTTTCAGCTGCTAAAATTAAGTTGGACTCTTTCTTGCTGTCTCGCCACAAAGAAAACGATACGTCAAAAAATTCAAAAGCTGTTTGATAATCTTTTGTTTTCAAGTAGCACCTCGCAATTTTAAAGTTACATTCCGCACGAGGTCCATAAACGTGCTTATTTGAATTTTCTGTTTGAGCAAGCAGTGACTTTGACATGGTCAAACTATCTTCATATTTGCCAAGTTCAAACAAAGCATCCGCGATCCAACTGTTGCAGGCGGTTATTTCCTTAAAATAAGAGCCGTCCTTGTCAGTAGACTTCCATATCTGATTTGCATGTTCGAAAGTTTTCAGTGCTTTGTCGTGTTCTTTCAAATTGAAAAGAGAGACACCAATGTCATAGTAACAGAACGCGACTTGTGCGTCTGAGTTACCATTCCCGCCGCATTCGAGGCGAAGACTCAGTTCTGATTTAAACTGCAGAAGTGCATCGTCATATTTTCCGAGTTCCACCAAGGAAAGACCGAGTTGATGTTTGCCAAAAATCAGCAAGCCCATGCTACGTTGATTCGAATTTCGTTCTAGTATAGAGCTACCGTGTTTCAAATGTTTCAGTGCTTCATCGTGATTTTTGAGAATGAAATAACACTGACCTTTCAAAGTGTAACACGATGCAATTTCCTCATCCACAGAAGAGTCTTCACTTATTTTCTCTCGAATGCGAAGCGCTTCGTTTAAATGTTTCAGAGCTTCAGAACAATTTTCCTTTGCAGTTAAACTTGCGCCCAGAATTCTGTTACATAGCGCTTTGTCGCTCTGAAACTGTTTGTCTTCGCATGTAGATAGAAATGCCATAGCTTGCTTACAGCTGTATTCCGCTTCAGAAAATTCTTCGAGTTTGTAGCTGACGCAGCCAACGTATAAGTTACACATCGCAACATCCGGATCTTTACAGTAGCCTTTCGAAATCATTTTTCTGATGGCTAATGCATCTTTGTAGTGTTCTAATGCCTCACTGTTTTTTGACAATTCTTGAAGACATCTGCCACTGGCCTCCAAGTAATGAGCTTTATCGTCATCAGAGAGTGGGGTTTTAGTATTTTCAAAGGAACCTCTTGCTAATCTGAAGCATGCATAGGCGTTGTTAAAATGTTTTTTATCAAAATAGGACCATCCTATCATAAGACACACTTCAACAACAACGTTAAACAATCTTTCATCCTTGATTTCAGATGATAAGAAACGTTTCGCTTCAAAGAGAGCAGTTTTAAAAAGTTCTAACCAAAAACATATCAAAAGCTTGTCAAGCACAGGGCTGTCTTTTAAGGAAGATGGTTGTGCTCCAGCAATATTTCCGACTTTCCTCTGTAGCTTCATTGCTGTTTGAAAATACATTACGCTTGTTTCAGGACCCATCATTTGAACGAGAGCGAGTGATATGTCATCTTCCTCACTCACGTCGTCAACCAAACTGTGAACAAAGTCAGCTTGACTCCGGCTAGCAGAGTAAACACGTAATCTTATTTCACATGCAATGGCAATTGCATGCAGCACTCGCTGCTTAAATTTTTGAGTTATCACTTTCTTTTCGGCAAGTTCGCGCGCTATGTCATACGACGTTTGGCTCTTAAGATTGTTAGCTCTTCCCAACGCAGCAACAAAGAGTGTTGTACTTCTGTAAATGACTCTTTTAATGTCAAACTTTGTTCTACTTTTAACTCGAGAAAGACAGTCTAAAGGATTGAAATTATCAATATCTTTTTTAATTTCTTCCATTGGCTTTAGGGCGATAGGACGCTGGCTCATTTTGCACATAACCCCATCGTGGAAACTTTCATATAGTTTCAAGCTGCCTGATACGTAGCACGTTTTCGTTAAAATGTCAGCAAGGTGGTACCCATTTTTCAAATCTTGCTCTACATCCAAATAATTCAGCATTTCCGATACAGGTTTTATCAACTCTGTAGTCCATTGTTTTAAAGGCGTCTCTTGCTGTCTTCCCAAAGGATTTTTGCAAGCATGCGGAGCAAACCCATCAGGAGAAATTCCGCAAGGGGTGAATGCATCATAAAACCAATTCTGGGATGAGTCGTACGGATTGTTTAAGCACGGTATAGCAACAAATCGTAAAATTGTTTCGCCAAAGTTTACTAAAACTATTTGAAACAGCACCGCAACCCATCTAAAATAGTTTTTAATTTCTTCTTGCTTCTTTTCACTTAGCGAAACCACGGAATTTTCCAAAACAATTACATTTTCAAAATCAGAATAGGGAGTTATTTCGTTCCGGGCCATAGACCCCATTCCGACAAGAGCGTAATCACATGGAACGCTGCCTTTCACTGAAATACAATAATCCATTATTTCACGCATTATGTTCGAGTAACTTTCACTAACACTGCTTTGCAGGTTTTCAACAATATCAATTCTTTTTTTTTCTTGACTACGATTTTGCAAGGAAAGTTCTGGCATCTTATCGATTTCTGCCAGAGTTTTGTCAACCATTTCTCTTAATTTCAACACGTCTTGTTTGATACATCTTGCTTGCTTGATCAAATCGGCTTTTTTGTCGTTTGCTTGAGCTAACTGAAGCACATGCGAACAAAGTTCACCCAAATCATTTTCAACTTCCAAGACATTGGCAGGCTTCCTCAAAATAGCTGCATTGAGTAACGCAGCGCTTTGAATGAGAGAAAGTTTATCAGGACTTTTACCTCTGTAAATTTGACCAATTTTATGTAAGAACTCTGCTGACAACTCCGGTTTAGTTTCTTTTCCATTTCCGTCACAAATCTGTCTTAGTTTTTTAGCATATTCAGCCTCACTATCCATTTATTCCTGAAAACGAAAATACGATGTTGTTACTGCTCACGCTCAGTTGCTTAATATTGGTACGATTGCATTTAGCCTGTAGTTGTATTGGTCATCTCCCTCTCTCTCTAAAACCACTGACAGTTGTTTATCTCTGTAACGTTTCGAAAAATTCGTTTTGCGCCATACTTGCTACGTAATGACGTTTATTGATTCAGAGTTGTGAAGCCAAGGCATTCTGCTTTACACAATTCATGGTTATTCCGTAACCTCTACTTTCACAGCCTTTGCAAGTAGGTTTCGGTATAACTACAGCACACGAAACTATACGCTAAATCAGGGGTGGGCAAATAGCGGCCCGCGATCCAAACGTGGCCCGCCACAGCGTTTTCAGTAGCCCGTGGAAGCACTCAGGAAAAATCTTCAAATCCGAAATTTCCTCCAAGTTATCACAGTAAATGTTAGTACTGAGGCTAATTTATTTCCATAAGAAGGTACAGCCCTCCGCTAAACGTGGCCTTCTCAAAGTGGCTCACGCGTCAAATTAATTGCTCACACCTGCGCTAAACTATCAATGAGTTCATTATGTATGAACCCCAAGATGTTTATATAACTCTGAAGTTTTTGAATATTCAAAACTAAGATAAGATACATGAGCATGTGTCGCAAGCATGGGCGCAATTTTATTGTAAAATGTGGGGGTGGGCAGCTTGATGTAAAACCAATATAGCCATCGGGCCAGTGCGGAAGTGAAGTTTTGTAAATACAGATTCCCAATCCTGTTTCTTGAAGTGTTTTCAAAGCAATAGTAATCACGCTTTGCTTTACTGCTACAACTGATTTAGAAATTAATAAACATAATTTTGTTGTTGGACATGGTACTGTAGTTCAGCTTGGTTGCACTACTATCAGACTATGACACAAACGAGCACAGCAATATAGTAGAACACATCAATTGGGCTTTATCAGAGCTCTCAGTTGGAGTGCACATGACTGTGAATCGCATTGGTCGCTCGTGCAATCAGTCTTAAGTAGATCGATTTTCATGCATTTTATAAGAAGTGTGGGTTACAGCGTAATTTGATGTCTTGCTTAAGTTGATTAACGTTAAAAAGACGATAAATTGCAAGGATACGACATATATATTGCAAGGTATGGTACGCACATATTTTTCTTGCACATTTCCGCTCTTTAAAAATGCTACAAATCTTTAACTACTGGGCATCATGCATGCAGCGCCACTCCTAGCCAAATCTCCATTGATATCCTCTTACAGTAGCAAAAAATGTTTGGCCAAAATTAGCGTAGCCTACTTCACAAAATGATTTAAAATTTATTTTTACTGCCGATGGGTGGAGGATGTATTTTTTCAATCCCCCCTTGTCAGCCCCTGCATGCTGTTGGGTACCCTTTCGATTGTCCAAACATCGTTTGTGTAATAGCTTTTCCCAACATCAATCAAACTCCCAAGCAGAATTATCAAAGCCGACTAGCGAAGATTTCAAGATATCCAAAAGAAAACGAACCAGAAGTCTTTCTGAATACATACCCAGATACCAGCCTATCCTACCGTGTGATTTCTGCATAACTAATCATCTGGTGACCAGCCCCGCAACTAAGGGGTGGGCTTCGCCCCCCTGAAAAAATATCTTTGACATATTGTATGCATAATCATTGTTCAGCTCAGTCTTTTCACAACGAAATTTTTCAGGTTTAACATCAAATTTTAATAGGCGAAATTAATGTCAGAAGTTTTATTCCAGAGTTATACATGCATAACGACACGAAAATATGAGATTAAACAGAAATCAAAATGAACAACGGTGAATTGGCAAATAGTATCACGTTTCACCTGAAATAACATGAAAAGAATGTCCAGCAAAACTAGGTGTTATGTAGGCTCATAGGTGGCGGAACCTTGGGGGCTGCATGGGTCTAGGCTCCCCCACCTTTTTCTGGGAGGGCCTGGCCCGCCCACTTTTAAATTTCGAATTTTGCCTAAATAATTTTAAGTAACACAATTCGTATTGGGTGCATTGTTAAAGTAAAGTGTGTTTGTGTAAGACTAAGAACAACTAGTTACATTTATGTGCTCAAGTCAGTATAGTGCATGACAAATAGGGTCTTGTGCAAATAGGGGTCGTTGAGGGCTTGTCAAATTTTGAATAAAATTGCTTAAACATGTTGACAAAAGTTAATGACGTCATATTTCAGTGCTTGTGACGACACAGTTGCCAATTCAAATCACAAAATTCTTCTAGTTTTTTTGACGTGCATTTGTGCCCCCCAACTTTGAAAATAGATCTGCTACCCACGCGTACGCTACCTGCAAGCAAATGTTTCACACTTGGATGAAAACATTGCTGCACTGTGGGTATAAACATCATTTAAATTTGTTGGTCACCCTTGTCGTGACATTCAAGAAATAAGGCTAAATGCACAAGCTATCTTTAATTCCTGGTCAAGTCATTAAGTTTTGAGCTATAGGACATATAGCTAGGTCAATACTTCTCTAAAGTTTTGATAGAAATTCTATTTACTAATGGTTGAAGACAGTCTTTTGCAAAACTACCCATCCTAAAACTAAGTCTCCACAATAGCGCTGTTTGTCTTCGGCAAAAACTTCACAGAGGTTTGCCTGAAAATGTAACTTTCTTATATTACACATTTGCATCTATAAATTTTACGCTGTCTGTTTCTGAATACGTAACAACATGCGTTACACTAAAGCCAGCTAGCCAACGTAGTTGCACGAAGCAAATCACGGCTGTACTGTGGTTTCTCTCGTGTGCAACTGTTAATGTCACTGTTTCAAGACAGTGACCCTTGTTACAGTAAACCACCCTGGATAAGTCTGGCAGAGGCAGTTAACAATCTTTGCAACCTCTAGAAACTTGCAAAATGCTAAAGTCATTTTTGAAGTAAAAATTTATAAAAATATCAGAATCAGTGATACCACACCAAGCGCTATTTCAACATCAACATGGCTATGTGTAACATCTAACATGAAAAAAAGTTCACACAAAACGTGACAAACGCCACATTTAGTTTTGAAACCTCCCCAAATACAAATCCTAAGAGAAAAATGTGGGGGGGACATGGCATATTATATCCCCCCCAGTAAAAAAGTGGGGACATGTCCCCTGTGTGCCCCACCAAATTGCGCCCATGGTTGCAAGGACTATAGCGAGCCACCATGACGTCACCGCTACCAATAGCTTAAATTGCTTTCTTTAAACTGCTTTGCGCCTCTTACGTACAAACGTTTTTTTAAACAAGCAGGCCCACCGTTCACGGCTTACAGGGATTTACTCTTGCCGCCTGGCACTACCGTTCACTGATGTTTTAGATTTACTTAAATGTTTACCGAATAAGCTCCAACGAAAGAACCTGTATAGAAATATGAGGTAGAATAGTAACTTCCAGTCCATCTCTACAAATGGAAATTTGACAAATTCTGCTGAGCACTGCGTGCATTATCTAGTGTTCTAGTTTTCCGATTTGAGGTACTTTGTACGAAAGGCAAAGCGTCCTCTAGATAGGGGCGAACCAAGGTTAGATTGTGCCTGGGGCATGAAACAAGTTTGGCACTCCCATGTGCGAACATTTGGTCTTTCGGGAGCAAATGTACTGCATTTCAAAAAAATTGTGACATTGTTGGGACTTTTCGGCACCCCCCTGTGTTTCAGTGCTCAGGGCACTGTTCGCCATAGCCCCCATTTGTTACGCCCCTACCTCTAGACCAGTAATGTCCAACCCAAATAGCTTAATGAGCGAAAAGTTATCTGACTGTCTTAACCATGGCCGCACATTGAATGACATATTCATGAAGGCCGCACATCAAATGATTTACTTTGATCTTAGCAAACTACATTTAGCTAAAGCTAATGTTCTGAAAGCGTTCGAATCCTAACTGCAATGGCAACAGATGTGATAAAGTGGCACTGAGGACCACCTGCATCAAAAATGTCAAATTCAAGATTATCAAAATGAAGACAGGTTGTCAGTACGTAGGATACTTTTACTACAGCGAAAACCTAAACTGGATTGCATGAAACCTTCGCCTGGGCCGTGGGTTGGACATAGCTGCTCTGGATAAAGTTTAAAAATACATCTTGTGATTCAGATTCTCATTGATATCAACTGAAATTCTGAGATTTTTAACCGAAATTTGACACTTTTTACACGAAAACAATATACTCAAATGCTAATTTATTCTTGTTTAGACTTCGTTTAAAAGCCCAACAACCAGTTAAAATTCAGGGTTGTCAAGGAAAAAAATGAGCCGAAAGCTTAAACTAGACGTTTACGCAATCAATGACATGATAGCAAACAGTTTTAAACTCAACACAGTCCACTTCTCCACGAGAGAGGTACGCATTTACTAAAGCACCACCATACGCAGCTGTAATTTACTTTAAAAAACGAGTAACTAGTCTCCACAAAGGTGATAAACGAGTGAATCAATCGGAACATTTTTTATAGGAAATCGATTTCACGTAACACTACGTATCCTCAGTCCTAAAATCTGCTAGCAATGCTCATGGGCAGTGTTCCCTCTAAGAAAATTTTACACTGAGCAGATGTTTGTTTTATTGCGCATTCAACTGCGCAACTATGTAGACATAAAACTATAACATTTTTTTGAAGGAAAATGCGAGGTACCTGGTATGGACCTGCAGAGACCCGATTTCTCTGATTCTATGGACCTGATTTTCTATTCTAGTGACCCAAATCGGGTCTCCAAAACACCTTAAAAAACCTGCTATAATGAAGCGTTTCTAGCGGTAAAAGGGCCAACGATATATCTTTGCGATGTTAAATTTGACATGTTGCAAGTGCGCGAGAATGAGAGTACACTGCGCATAATGGTCTGGTGGTAATGCGCATTTGCGCACCTTAGAGGGAACATTGCTTACGGATGAAACGTTGAAAGGCGAAAGCAAGAGCAGACAAAGCAAACAAACTCAACACCAAAATTAAAATTAATGAATTAAAGCACAAGCTGAGGCAATTAAGAAACTATAAAATACCTCACATCTAAATAATTGCTTTCACTGAAACTGGAAAGCTGCTTGACGCCAATTACCGAGCAATTAATATTTGAATTAAACTCAAGACTAAAATCAGTAACTCAGAACACAAGCTGCGACTAGTAAAAACTAGAAAATATGTCTTTGTCTAATAATTGTTTCACTGGAACTTTGCCGTTTACTTCAGAACTTGACAAAGGTGTAGGAGCAGACAATTTTTTGGGGGTGTGAAGAATATTTTGCGCGGATTTTCCCAAATTTGTCCGAAAAACTTTTTTGTACAAACTTCCCCCCTACAAATTTTCTGTAGCTGTTGGTACATTACATTTTCCTCAACCATGTTGCCATACATACTTCACTTTTCAGATGGCAGATTAATTCAACCG
>JGI24022J15233_10004760_pt1 | contig 14130 bp, 9 predicted proteins | sample Ectturendosymbi2_FD_15233 | JGI IMG/M metagenome (IMG submission 15233) | reverse complement strand
AGAGGACTAAACTTAAACATAACCTGCAACAGTCACTTCAAAAAACTCCACCCTTCGCCACAACAGTGAAGAACCAGCTCAGTAGCATTGTGACGTTTTTCAAACGTGGAAGTGCTGTCAATGCTCAGGTCATGACGTTGAAAGGTCGACGACTACAATGACTACGATAAGCAAGACTTTTACGGCTGAGCAGTTTCCAATTCTGCATCGAAACCTCTTTAAGGCCGGAGCTCTAGAAATTATAGTTGCGTTGAATGTCGATTTCAAACTGCAATGAAAACCTCGTTTCACGATATTGATGCCAGTTATTCAAGCTTGGATTAGAATTTTGCTTGTTTTCCTGCTATCGGTGGTGCTGGCCAGTGACGAAAAGACAATTCGACCCATCTGCTTTGTAAAATAATATATCAGTAATAACTTCCAGATTTTTCTTCGTGTTCCTGGTGACTCTGCTCCGCTTGGTTTTGTTTCTCAGAGCGCATTAAAACGTTATTTAATAGGGCACTGCTGAAACGGAAGAATAGTAGACGTCATAAAAATAATAAACTTGTTTTTGTTCGAAAAATTATTCTGCATTTATAACCGGCGCAATGTTGCAAATAATCTCGCATAGCTATGCAAATGTTGTCTTATTTTGTGAAGCAATGATATTGCTTGATGCAAGCATTTCGCCCATTCATTAATCAGGTTTCATGGTCTTTCTCACAATAAAACACAGAATCGTAATTTGAGCGATATAGCATTTCGTAATATAAAAGAAATTGCAATCCATATCAGAAAAATTTAGGTTGCTCGTTAAGAAATCTGAATGTGTGGGTGGATGAGCCAAAACACCGCAAAACTGAAATGAAATTTGCATGACTTGTTTTTCCATATGACCTGTCAGTTCATCTGTAGCAAAACGTGAAAATCAATATTTCAAGTAGGTTTGTTTAAATAAACTTGCAGCAACTTGAGTAAACCCACTTACAAAAACGTCATAAAAAGAAAATGCTACGGAATTAACCTCTTTCTGAATGTCTATTAGCAAAGTATGTGCCGAAACTATGACTCACTGTGACGGTGACGCACATTTAGGGCATTATTACCTGAACAGACGTCACGCCGATGTGTTTACTTCCTGAAGAGACACCGTGCGTTCCACAAGTGTATATGCGTGTAAGGTTTATCATCAAGCAAGTGCTTTACCAAGAAACTTCAAAAAACGAAATGATGTGAAGAGCATGTAACTATCACACACGATTGTAGGAGCATATAACAAGAGACATGTCTGCCGTATTTATTCGATTGTCAGCCGCCCTTGATTGCAAGTCACACGAAATGGTGTTGAAAAATCAATGTAAGCCGCCCTTTGATTGTAAGTTGCACTTGAACATAGGTTACCTGAGCCTCTGAGATACTTGGTATACTAGCACGTTTCGTATGGCAACCCTGGCAATGATGATTCACCACTACAAGTGCGTCCTGTTCATGACATTCCCTCCTATGACGAAATGTGCACGTGATGCTGAAGAGAATAGAATGCGAAAGAGAGCTTGGTCGACAAAACGTAGCCAAAGTAAGACTGAGCGTCACCAATACATTTCCATAAGGTAAAGAAATAAGCAAATGTAAGCTGCCCTTGATTATATACCACATGAAATGATGAAAAAAAGTTTATCCTGGCTTACAATCGAATAAACACAGTATCACTACAATTCATGAGCGGTGGCGTAGGAACCCAAAGGCGTTCATGCATCCAAACCTGAACCGGTATGCCAAAAAGCAACCGCCTTTCGTAGATATGATCCATAAAGGTTCGAAAAGTTTGTTGCAGCTGATGAGAGATTAAGGCCTTACAGCAGAAAAAATTCCAATCAAAGGGCAGCTTGTTCGAAAAAGGTCGATACGGTAAACAGTGCGAAGTAATGTTATAGCATTCTATGCAATAAAACAGCTTTATCCAACCCGCGGCCCAGTTTAGGTTTTCGCTGCAGTAGAAGCACAAACGGACAACATGTCCTTTTCATAATCTTAAATTTGACATTTTTGATGCAGTGTGGACCTTAATGCCACTTTAACACGTCTGTATTGCGTACTGGGAGATTTCTACGTGTCCACTGACACCTTTGTGCAAAGCTTGTTCCTATTTTTCTGATTTCTACCCTTGTTGTTCCACTGGCACAAAACGTGCCTATGGCATCGCACTTGCGGAGTGGTGAGAGGTGCCAAACAGTCGTTACCATTGCAGTTAGGATTCGAAGGCTTTCACAACAGCAGCCCAAAGAAGATTTTAGTTTGCTAAGACCAAAGTAAGTCATTCAACGTGCGCCCCCCACTAGCATAACAACGCGATTTTTGGCTCAGTGAGGAAATTCTTTTGGAGATAGCTGCAATAGAATCGACTGTAGTGCACAGCGCTTCCCAACCAGCGAGTCGCTGGGTCTTTTCCGGAGAGCAACGAAACATTTCAAAATGTTGACATTTTCCAACAGTGAACTGAAACGTTTCTTGAAAATTAACCGATTTTCGATTGATTAGATCTAATATAATCAAACTCAAGCCTCCCATTAACAGCAGCAAAGTGCATGTGTTGTTAATATTTTGTTTCTTTCTCATTTCTGTTTTTTCTTATTGTTTTACCGCAATATCTCCTGAAACCCAACAAAAAATAGTTTGGTCGCAACTTTAAAAAGATTTAGTAGCACTGCAGTAAATATTTCGTCTATTATCTCTATGGCATTGTAGTTACTCGCCAATTTCAGAAGTACAGCTCCTGTCATTGCGTCGTCACACTCACAAGTACGAAAACGCTGATTCAGATTTCACCAGCCCCACGCATGGGGCTCGCGCATACTGTGTAAGCCTCTTACAAAAGTTGAAGGTGTACGTTTGTCACACTGTTTTTGTGTTGTCGGTGAGGCTAGCGGTGAAATCACGAGTTATTTATTGCTATTGCACTAGTGCTTACAAAATATACCGTACGAGCTGCCGTTTATTGATAACGACAATTAGAGGATTGCGAGCAGGTTTGTGTAGGCGCCATCAGTTTTACTCTCTGTGACGGCAGCAACAAGCTCTTGCCTTTACGCACATGAATAAGCGGACAAATAGATTGCGGTTATATTCCATGACAGATAAATTTTATGAGTTCTTTTAAAATCATCATCTAGTTGTTTACTCCTTGCTTGCAATTGCGACGTGGTCTTTGTTTTACCGCAGATGCAAAATGTAAGGAACGTTTTTCAAACTCAAAATGATAGAATATTTTTACGTCTTCTGTGAGTGAAAATCATTTTTCAGCATATCAAATTCTTCCCAGAATGTGAACTTGTTAGAAAGCTTGATTTTTAAGATATAATCTCTAATTTCGTTTGTAAGACAATAAGTTCAGTGATCAAAAACAATGATAAAAATGTGTAATAGGTTCTTTCTGTTTTCTTTTGCACTGATGTGCTGAGCAATTCTTGTTGGCTGATCATTTCAATTCTCAGACTTTGTTTAGAAAACAAAAGGCTTCTCGTTGGAAAATTTGAGGGAATATTCGATTGATATCATGTTGAAATCCAAGAGGCAGCCATTTTCGGTGAGAGCTTGGGGCGAAGGTTGCGATCCACCCTCTAACACTAGATAAGTTTTCGAACGTGATATTGACAGGGAAATAGCATGAAGTGTTTCGTAAGGCTGCACGTAGTGAAGGGTTTCGTGCGAAACAGCTCTTAGTTCAAGCAAATGGACGAGTGCATTCAGCAGGAGCATATTCTAGCTAGATATACAAAAACAGCCCTGCGCTTGGACATTTTCTTACAAGATGCACGGCCGCATGGGCGTCGGAAGGGATGGCAGAGAGGGACCTTGACCCCTGGATTTTAAAATGTGACATTTTTCTACTAAATGTTCAGCAAATAAGGCCGTTTAATAGTTTCGAATGAGTGAAATTAAATTTCGCCACCTTTTCCCCTCTGGAAAAATATTTTTGGCTATCCCTGGAAAAATCCATCATTGGCCATCACTTGTAAAAAATCATTCCGACGACCTTGTAGGACGGGTTGCGTTTTGTTGCTCTTAAATGCAACGCTTTCATGAACCCTGTTAAGGCCTCACCTAAGCTGGCGGAACGGATTTTTACCACTTGCTCAACCCCATCCAGATGGGGTCACCCTGCGTGACGACAGTGAAAAACAGCGAATAGTTCCATTGGCTTTCGCGCCACACAGAGGGCTGGCTGGACCAAGGTGCTGCGCGATCATGCGCAAAACTGAAAGATGTGCATTTTTGCTATTCGCGAAGTCTGACGGCTATCGTACACTTAATGCTCATTTCACAAAAACAAAAAATTTCCGATCCCACTTTCGCAAAATTAAAAAATATTTGATAAATGCTTTTCTCCGAAAAGTATCGGAGCATGCGATAAGTCGAAAATACAGAAAAAAATGTGTTAAACGCTAACAAACTTGTAACTAACGTCATGAATTTATACTCTAAACGGATATTTCCGCTTCGATTAAGTGAAGTCAGCAAAAGGTGCAATCAAAACCTTTCAGCTAGAAGAGAAAACCGCAAATCTCGACCATCGGGACCGGTTGTGATATTGCCATAAATTTAAACTGATCAAAGGCATGCGTTACTTCAAACATTTGTGTTCCAACTTTAACATGGTTATTGCTTCTGAAGTTCTTAGCTTTGACTTTTTACTCAACGTAGTCGCACACCATCGCTCTCAGTTTGTTTTTGTAGTTTGATGCAACTGTTTGATACTTTCAAAACCTGACCAATGTCAGTTGTCCTCAGTATCGCGAAACTTCCCGTATAGTTGAAATCTGTGCTTTCAAATTTTTGATTTTTGTTCTCAAGATAATTACCTTNCANATTATATGTATTTTACTTCATGCATAAGCATTGAAACGGTTTCAGTTTTTTCAATAGCAAAGAAACAAAATGCATTAAATAATCTCAGAAAATGCTACCGTACATCAGAATAATAGGAATGAATTTACATGTAATCGCATAACGACGCACTGAAGGGCTGATTTTTGGTGGAGGTATTATTTAATTATGAACCGTGCTGCAATCTTAATTTTCTTAAAATGTGAAGTAATTAAAGCAAAAATTCATCAACATCAGTGTCATTCACAAATGTTTGCTGTTGAACAGATCTGTTTCAACGAATAAGCAGCTGCAGCTGCGATGCGAAATTTCTCCTATCAAGTATACTGGGCATTCTCAACTCTTTCAATAATATTACTTCATTCAATAGCATTCCTCATCAGACGTTTTTATCAGATGCTTAAACTGGCGGGTTTTGGCAGATAAACTTCGATGTTCGAAAAACGTTACTGCACAAGTGTTGAATAATTGATCCGCATCATAAAAAAGGATAGGACACGTTTTATTTGCTTAGGCCTTAAAGAAAAGATAAGTCTGAAGGTGACAGAGAGAATTTGAAAAATTCAACAACAACAGAAAAATCAACAGAAAATACGCTGGCTGCTCAAACAATTAACCAAGTCATTAAAATGCAACTGTTGTTTGACGAAGTGTGATCCTGGAGACACCTGGTTTTATGAGCAGTATGAAGCCAAAGATCGCCTAGGCAGAAAATTAGGAGATTCAATCTCAAGTAGACGGCGGTTTGTCAAAACGGGAGCACATATCGGAGTAATCTCGATGTGCACGGTCATCGGTCAGCAGGTTCACAGCAGGAAAAGTTTTTCAGATAGTCCAGACCAGTTCTCTTCTCGGCAAGTGGCGTGACCGTCAAGAACAGCCCGCGCGGCAGATCAAAAGCAGAAGATTCGGTGCGGCGGACATTTGTAATACTGTACTTTGGATTAACAGTCCGACTTGGCTGTCCGTTGTCGAGCTAAAACCGGCATTTGTATGAGAGAAAAGTACGGGTTCATTTTTGCAAAGAAAACTGGCCATTCCGCAGTGTGTGCTTTATTTGGTTAAACTTTAAGAATAATGTTTTTGTCATCACATTTGCGGGTGGAAGACGCGTTCATACAACTGAGACATAAACTACGATATCATCCACTTACCGTTGGCAAACAGTTGCAGCAGAAGACAGAGACCGAGGACACAGTAACGTTTCCGCATAACAAGTATTTTCATTGAAGCATAATAAACCAAAAAATACTTGAAACACAAATTTACCGAAAGTTCTCTATCCTACGTGGTGAATGGAAAAAGTTGTTACAACGCTTAGATACCACAGTAAAATGAATCCACTAGTAAAACCTTTTATAACACTGGCTGGGTAGCTTTGCTTGAAACCTTCCCAGCTTGAAATAACACGAGCACAAAAGCAGAAGTAACTAGATCAGCAAAACATTTCGACGCAAACTCTGCATACAACTGTGAACCTATAACTGCGAAAACTTGAATATATTGTTTTCGACCTTGCAACCACCAACCAAATCTCGGGAGCAGGTTTGTTCATGTGGTCCTCCAAGCAGCGACAATAGCAATAGGAAGAAAAGTCTTCATTTTTTTCATTTAAACCTTTTTTCTAGCGATCCATGAACGCCAAGGCACCTATTGCGCCGATGTAAGATACGCTGAAGCATGCTGTGAGGCAGCCAACCATGGCACTATGTCATGGTTAGGTGCAGTGAAGCGAATTGTTTTGTTGAGTTTGACGCGATCACCAAGCAGCAGGATTGCTATACCGAAGGTTAATCCTCATGTGAACATTCGTTGCGCAATTGTCAAGAAGCTTCATTCGGGCGTTTTCGCATTTTACACAATATGAGGTAGCAGTGGTGATGTCAGGTAACTGATTCGAAATACGTACACAGCCAGCCTCCGTTAAAACATGCTGGTTTTTGTTGGAAAAATCCTGCAATTCATGAAGCTTTTTCGAAAGAGTCGACAAGCTTTTCAGAGAAGTTCTTAAACTAGTTTTTACAGTTTTTTTCGGAGTTGAATATTCCTCTGATGCTCTGCATTCTAGAACTTGTCACTTTTTGCGCAAAGGCTTTATGTGCGACTCAAAATCCTTTTGTGACAGTTTTTATTCATCACATAATATCTGCACAATAACTTGTTAGGGACATTTGATGGTTGAAACCAATGTAGGTGAATATTGTTGTCAAGCTTCCTTACTACAAACTTAGTTGTTGAATCAACGCAAATATTATTTCTATGCACCATAAAAGGTTTTCCTGCAATGATACAGAACAAACAAAAGAAATTAAAGATATGAGCTCGATCATTTCTTCATGCAATGACGCACCAAGATTCAAGTTAGAATCACAAATGTGTGCATCATGATAACATAAAAACTTTTTTGAGGAGACTCAATAAAGCAAGCGTTCCTAAACTGAGGTCCGTGAACTCCTTAGGGGTCGATTAATGTGTTCTAGGGGTCCAAAATCCAATACCAAAATCCAATCAGTGAAATCCGTTGTTTTTATCCGCCCATTTGGGATATTNTTCAGCTTAAGCGCACCACAACTGTAGTCTGACATGCACCACCAGGCCCAACTAGATAGTTCCAGTACTACTTTTATTATGAATAGTCCACATTGTCCACCAAGTTTTTGTTGAACCTTTGCAGTGCTTTGCACGTGCATTGACGTGAATAAAAGACTTGCATATATCGTTCACATGCAGACCGTCTTCCGCAAGAAATAAATAAATACATGACCTAGGGGTCCGCTAGATGGTAAAGTTTGAGGAACACTGTAATAAAAGCAAAAATTAAATTGACAGAAATCATGGTCCTCCTTCGCAGCATAGTTACCGTCAAGAGATAGCAAAAAAGCAAGCTCAAGCCCATAAAATGTGAAGCGTACGAGCACAATGGATAATACAATTCATGCACGTCTTGTCCATAGCGCAGAGCAAAAAATTCAGGATAACATGTTATTAATACGAAGACGTACCTTGCCATAGCCAACTTTACAAAACCGTATTTTCATACAGTATCAAAGGCCGATGTTTTTCTAACTCATCAAAAATCAAGAAAACGCTATTTCCTTCAGAACTGAAGAACGACGGCATTTCCCTTCATAACAATAACATTGCATATGCAAAGTCCCTAGGGACACAGCAAAGCAAAGATTTGAATAAACGAAACGGATGTCGCAGAGGCGTTAGGAACACACACTTAGTAACCATAGCCTTTTACTCCTGCATTGCAGAATTCGCATAATCCGGCAAATGCAATCTAGAATGCAAATGGTATACAAGGGGTTTTCTTGTTGTTGTAATTTTATCTTGATGACGGAGCATGGTAGGAAACAAATTAGCTAAAGATTAAATTACGTGCAGTGTTGTTCCTAACCTTCCTTCAAATGACCTTTGAAGTTTGGAGTTGGTTTGCGGTCAATTAGACTGAAAGGAATTGGCAAACTTAGCTTTTTCAAGTTTCTTGAACTTAATTGCCTAACGATCTAACATTATCACAGCCATACAGTTGTTTAACAACATGGATTTTGATCTTTTTATTTATTTCATAAATGCTCATATATGTTCCCGATAGCCATTTTATGGCTCTAGAGCCACAAACTTCTGTCCAAATCTGAGCAGCAAAGAAAAGCTTTAAACGTCGGGATCATAGACCAGCTGCCCCCGAGATTTGCAAATTCTTGGGAGGTGGCAGAAAATGCACTCATGACATTTGAAAAAATTTTCAGGATTTTTATCGTTTTAAAATTTGCTTTCCTCCGAACGTTTCGGCTGTATTCCAGCATAGAGCAAGGTGTGTTCACACACATTAACTAATCAGAACCGTCGCCAAAAAGTCTTCAATAGGTGACTTTACGATTGTGCAGGGGGCCTGACATTGAAAACTTGATAAACACTCCACTGATTTCTAGTGTTTCACATTTCAATTTGGGGTCTAAGCGCGCCTAAGCACTCCCTGGGGCGACGGCACTGGAACAACAAAAAATCGTGCCACTAAACAACCATTTTTCAGAAGCAACAGAGCCTGGCCGGAATGATGAAAGTAGCCTATATGTTGGATCACCGATTTGCAAGACGCTACTATCTTTGGTGTTGAAGAAACGGGTTATAGATCTATCAGACCGAGTTTAAACAGGATCGCGTTTGCTTCATATCTACAGTAAAACTATCACTCATGGCCGTCAGAAGGGCGGTGCAGGGGTCGGAAGGGCGGCGCAGGGGTGGGCTTTGCCCGCTGGATTTTCAAATTTGATATTTACCTGTAAACTTTTTAGTTGAAAAATGCTTTTCTGTTAGTGTGGAGTTGGTAAAATGAAATTTCACCGCTACTGGCCCCCCGCTGAAAAAATACTTTTGGCCATCACCTGGAAAAATCCACTAATGATTCCCCTGGAAAAATCTTTCCGACGTCAATGCCTGTCCTTATAGATTGATTTGTACAATGACAAGTGGCATTAATACCTGTGGACGTAACAACACCTCGAAAATATAACAACACATAACCTGAAATGTTCAAATAAAATAATGTATTCGATATTTGTGGCTATATTGTTCGCAATGAAAATCTGCAGTACCTCCGTGCATTGCTTACCAAAGTACATGGAAAACAGTTTTGCATTTTTATTTTCTATAAAAAGTATCATGTAAAATATAGAGGAAAAGGTTTATAAGAACAGCAAACCAAACAGAAAAGCTATTGGCAGTTCTTGCTGCCGTGACACGAAGTTAATGCTGTAGTCGATTCAAGGAGGTTAGGTTAACATTTTGCTTGGTCGCTCAATATCGAAGACTTCATTTCAGTTTAATTAGAAACGGAAAAATATCCTCAGCTCATTACAAAGCCGACTAATCAAAATATGCGCGTTCTTACTTGGATGTCCAGATCGGAAAGTTTCCAACAAGGCTAAATGCCTTTTATTTAATCGCGTTTAAATATTTATCCCCTGTAATGACATTTCTTTTTTATTTAACTTATAGCTTAAATCAAACTTTTTCGAGTTATATTACGCGTTTATACCGCAAAACTTTAAATTATGCCTCTATTTCAGAACACAAGCAACACTTTTCCTGAATAATATTTTACATTACTTGCATTGTACAAATAGCTGACAAAATTGTTGGAAGATTTAGTTGATAGGAACACACTGTCAGCAAAACTTTCAAGGCCTTCGCCTTTACTTTACGCAAAGCTCACAGTAAATAAACTACCTGTTTTCATCGCCACCCTTTGTCGTAAGTCACTGAAGTTTAAGCTCCTCACGTAGAAATTCCATTTTCAAACCCGACCCTGACATATCGACATTCTTTTTCTTTTCATGGGTTACGGAAAAACCATGCTAGAAATTGCTAGTGGAGAGCAAAAATGTTCTGCAAAGCACAGTTGCCTAGTACGAAGAAAACCTCTGGTGCTTTATTGCAGGAAATTCGCTTGTGTGTTGTTTTCCAGGCCAAGCAGGTTAATTTGAAGTACAGTAATTTCTCTACATATTTGTGGTTTTCACTCTTCCAAGGATAAAGGTAGCTTCTCACCAGCAACGATAACTTTCAGCTGCAAATTTTCCAGCTGCGGCCGCTGCTTTAGCATCTCGCACTGTACTCAATCTTCCGTTTTACGAGCATTAGAATAGGGATAACTTGCGCTCTAGTTTTGGACTTTTGTTGCGCAGGCGCTCATAGACGGAAAAGATGTTCTTGAATATTTTCGTTCGCTTACTTTTGTTCGCTGGAGCTCTTTGTAATTCCGTGGAAGAGTGCTTGCCGCTGCGGATAAAAACTGATTTGCAAACAAAAAAGACTTCCGACTCCCTGCGACATGGCCGAATTCGCAGTGTGTGCCTGGTTATTTTTGCGTAAGAACGTTCACAACCGTAGCTTGAAACGCTTTGTTGTTTTCAACTCCACTCTTCAGAGGATGTGCCGATTGCTTTCAAATTTCCCCATGAACAACTGGTTTGCGCAGCGAAATCACAAGATCGCAAACGTTCTCTTTCACCGCGAATAAAACTTTTCACTTCCCAATAACCCATTACCAGTTACCCAGCAGTACCAATGGGTCTTCGAACCCTTCTATTTACTTAGCGCTAATGTTAATTATTTTGCAATTGTTAATTTTTAGAAAATCCACCTCTGTAGACCAGGAAGCATTGGGAGCGTCGCGAATACACTCTATGCAGGGAATGTCGTTTTCTAGTCCTAAGGTGACACCACTTCTGGGGTTAAACTTTTTTTTGCGAAATGTTCAGCAAAACATTTAGAGCAACATTAGTTTTGATCATTTTGTTTTTTTTTCATAGAGCGTTGCCTCACTTTTTGCGGCTCTGCACCAGTGAGAATGTCTCTAAAATCAGCACTTACTGCATCCAGAAACAATTACGCACTCTCCCTGAACTGTTTTATTGATATGTTCTTAGTGCGGACCATGCGCTTTCGCAGCTGATATCTCCGAGGTTTTATGCTGTAACTGTCACACGTGAATGAAAGAAAATGGTATAATTTCAGAGCGTTCGGAAGCAAAGGAAACCCCTAATGTCCATGTGGTGTGAATAGTGCCGTTCACTATTATTCCTTTTACTGAACTGTGCATTTCTTTTAGAAGAAATGAAGCATGACGAGGGGCAAATTGAAGTGCAAGCAAGTGGAAACGATTGGATGCGGAAAATTTAGTTTAGGGTGAATTATGTTCGCAAGTGTTAAAACTGCCCTGATATGGGTCAAGGACTGTAAGGCAACACTTTGTTACAAATCATCCAAACAGAGTTATTTGCTTGCTCCCGTTCATTCAAGCAATTTAAAAAAGAGGCTGTTCGGAAATTGCATGCTGCGAACAATGGAACTAGTTGGAAAAGTACTTGTTGCATTAGGATATGCCATTTACTTTGTATTGCACGAAGAAACGGTTTCAAACAAAAGTAATTCAATCACTTTTTTAATCACTCGCAGCATCTTCATGGGAACAAGATTTGGAGTGTTTTAAATTGATCAAAAAATTAAATCGATTAGAATCAATGAACGGTGTTATTTGATTTCGAGTGAAAAGAGTCATTAACCGTAACCAGTGACCACAGCCCGTACAGTAGATTTAATTATTTCATACTTCACTCCAAGCATAATAGAGTTAGAATGCTTTGTTATGCACTTAAAATCAGTGCCAGTACTCAGCGTGCAATTTGAACAACAACCAATCAGGTTGTGCCAAAGTTGGTTTGGTACTAAACACTACTATCAAACTTTTCAACTGTTCTTGTAAGTGGAAAACCAATGTCAAAAACATTTAATCACCTCTGCTCTCATTCTTATGGAAAGTGATGCAGCTTCACATCATAAAATTTCCGTGTTGTTAACATACGTTGAACGATCAAAAATTCCGGGAACCGTCACAACAGCACAAAGCATGTGATGGAGATTCTGGGCTCTGTTGCCGAACTCTAGTTTTATAATTAATTGTACGAATGCTCTAGCAATCGTACAAAAAACTGATGTGACAGTCACAACCTGTATACTAGTATACTGTTTCCCACATCCAATGCATACTGTGAAGGCATGTCAATTAGTTCAAAGCAGCGCTCTGAATTTTCACTGGAAACGAAATACAATATGAGAATCTGCCTTGTGCCTTCGTCTTTCAGCAACGATCACGACAATGCAACTTTAAGTAGTCGGTAACGAATGAAAAGTAATCAAAACTGCTGTAACCATTACGGTGCAACAATATGTCGTTCGAAATAAAATCCATCGATGCAGTCGGCTCTTCAGACTTGCACGCTCATATGTCTAATTGTGGGATTCTAAATGAGTGTTACATGCTAGAACACCAATCAATCATACGGTGTAGAAAAACAAAATATGTAAACCGGAAATCTTCCAATATCATCCAGTATCAACGGAAGGCGTTTTCGACCTTGATTGTACGGAGATAGAGGTAATGCACAGCTGGGCAACAAACTAAGGTGTGGTTGAGTGGTCTAACTTCTTTTCCATTTTATAGCAACATATTTTAAAGATATCCTTTCGATTTTTGAACATGATTCAAGTTATCACTTTTGTGTCCAGGTAACGTCATGACCCAACGATAACATTGCTCTGATTGCGATAAGCAACAACAACTGCTTTTGCCGAAGGTGAGGCCTTTGATTTTGATCAGAACAGAGTTGAAAGTACATTGTCTAAATCCTGATCGCTCTACTCTTCCCACGCATGTCCAAGGTCTTGAGGCTGATATACACAAGAACGCATTGTAGTTTAAAGCAAGCGTAAATACTTTAGTTTGTGCTTCCGAACGTTTGTGAGGTTCAACGCTTTGCTAATAGGTACGGAAATATCGTGAAAATGGGACTAAGCCTTCTCAATGGTAGTTACAGGCTTGATGTGCGAAAACTACCACTCAGCATTGGCGTGAATGCCTGGAAACATGATGCTGAAATATTTGTCACCATGTGCAGTGGCAAAAATTGTCTTAATCACCCTGAAAAGCATTCACTTCGAGCTTACTCGCATTGCACATCGGTTTATGTCCCGCTTTGAAAAAGTTACATGCGCGAAGGTACCAGCACTACACATTAGCAGTTGATGGTATTCAGGATTGTTGAATTGATCGCTTGTTCACCTTTGCAAAAATGTTAGTCAGCGCCTGCTTGCTTGTTTTTGGGCAGTTTATTTTCCAAAAAAGTGCATTGTTTCTATTCTAAACCAACTTTTTTCAACAAATGTAGCAATATGTGAACCAAAGGTCATACAAGTGTGGTTGTTGTTTCCGTGTCTTAAACTGCTGCTATTTACAAAAACTGAAAAGCAGACATTGGAAACAATATGAGACAATAGCAATAACCAATGAGATAATTTGCGTGGAAAAGTCATGGATCATCAAAACGAAAGCAATAACCGGTCACGACGGATGATCAGACAATGCGAGTCATTGCGTCGCTATTCAGCGGAACATTAAGTCGGGGTATTTTTATCGAAGACTATTTGTTTGGTCTCATAACGCATGTGTCCAGTTGAGAAGTGATCAACCAATCACAAACAATTCAAAAAATTTTGTTTCTCAGACCGTAGTAGCCAAGTTTTCTCAACACTTTGTGACTGTAGACGAACTGTAACGAATGAAAACAGAATTTTTTCAGTTATTTCAAATTAAACATAAAGCGATTCCTTCAAGGTTCAAAGCCAGTCAGAACTGCAAATCTTCAAGCATCAGCAGAGTAGTCGTTGTCTAGCTTTAGCACTGCTCCTGCCTGCAGT
>JGI24022J15233_10004759_pt1 | contig 14130 bp, 12 predicted proteins | sample Ectturendosymbi2_FD_15233 | JGI IMG/M metagenome (IMG submission 15233) | reverse complement strand
CAGTGACTACATCATCAGATCGTTGTTATGTGCCCACCTTGCTTGCTGGTTCCGTAGCTGTGCAGTTTTAAAGTTTGACCAGTTTTACCACTCAAGCTTCTTCTAAACCAGTGTTTCTCAAATTGGGGTCCGCGAGAGAATTTTCTGGGGACCGCGAAGCACCTTTCAAAAAAATCAACACGACGCTCCTGAAGAAAAAATTTGTGTAAAATAAAATTTTCGGGCAATTTATTTTTCCAAACCAAACTGAACAAACACAATTTGGAGCTATGGTAGCCTAATTCTATTGCGGAACCAAACAGTCACGCTTGCAAAAGTGGGCATTATATAGGATGCAGATAAAGAGGTGAGTTCTTTAAGGGGACCGTGAGCCATTAAAAAAATTGCTAGGGCACCGTTGCGTAATTTTTTTAAAAAAGTTTGAGAACCACTGGTCTAAACCAAGTTTAGATTTGTTTCCTCAGAAATCTACGTAGGCCTATGCGAAAGTGATTGATTTATGCATTGTGGTCCTGTGTGAAGCATTGGCTTCATTGCAAATCGATATCGCATCTCCCCCCACCAAATTAGACTGCGTCCTCTACTGCTAGGGAGATCTCCTGGAGAGCACTTTGAAACTAGTGATAATCCTTGTAAAATGCTTCTGAGACGTCAGCTCGAGCAAACCACCGGGTATCCGATGGGTGTTTTGGAACAAGGCATTCAGTTTGCTCTCTAACATAGGTCATCAGGACACCCCAACGATGTGTTGATGATACAAAGAATGCATGCAGGCGCTGCAATAAATCAAAATATGAAACTTCTTCGACGCAACAATCCACAGCTGACTGGACAACTAGATTTTGCAACATCTGAATGAGACGTACAAATGCGATTGAAATAAAACAAGTTCTGATCAACAATATTAATCGTGACGATTAGCAAATAGATAAGTATATTTATAACAATAAATATTTATTTACATTGAAAAACATGAAAATATTTTTGTCATCACCAGGCTATATCACAATTTTCTTACGTTACTTTTCCGTGGCCTGGAGTTTTTACTGGCCCTAAGGCACGTGCCTATTTGCCTAATGGTTAATCTGGCACTGCACTAACCACTCAACTATGTTCACGTTGCTACTAGAATTCAACCCAGTACAGGTATGTGGACAAAGGCGGAAACAGTTCGAATTGCAAAATAGTCCCAGCAGAGCTTTTGCCATTGATGGCAAAATATACACTGCCATTTTAGCAAATCTGTAAAATCGGATCACAACTAAAAATTTTGATATGTTCTGAATAATTACATAAAAACATCAAAAATTTTCTCCGTCCGATCCAGTCCTGATCCGCCAATTTTCAAAATATTGCAGTCCGATCCAGTCCTGATCTGTGCTCATCTCTGCAGTACCTCGTACAAGAAAACAACCCTGATCGTACGACAAAGCGGCCTACCCCGTTACACTCGAATTATTGTTGAGGATTCTTTTGTATGTTTGATTCTTATGAAGATTATATGCCCGTGCAGGATAAACCAGGTCTCTCAGGAAACTCACCAATAAGCTTGAATTACTTGCAAAATCGTACATGTCGTACATGAGTCCATATGTTAAAGTACGCTTATCGATTAGATCAGAATTCTCTAGATTTTGATCCACACGTTTCATTCGAAAGCGCATTTTTACTCAAACGGTAGTGACTATTGTGTAATAAATGCGGCCCCGGCAGCAATCAAGTTTTGAATGTGGCTTTCCGTAGAAAATGTTTGCCCACCCCTGGTGTATGCCATTCAAAAAAGTATTGCCGAAGGTATTTATTGGACGATGCCTTTACACCAAGGCCCATTCGAACCCGTAGTGGTTTCAGCCAAACCTGGCCCGAGGCCCGATACTTCAGAAATTTCGGAGCCAGGCCTGGCTGACCTGGCTCATGCAGACCTCTACCTAAATTTGTGTCTTAATCGTCACTTGCACGTCGTTACATTTAACTAACATTTTTTTGCAAAACGCAGACAGGCCATTTACACACATTCTTTATGCTTGCGTTCCAGTTTGTGCTGTAATCTACATAATGAATAGAAAACAAGCAAAATAATAAGCTTTCGTTTTGTCACATACGTCATTGCATAGCTTTGGTCAATGTCTTGCATTGCTGGGAAATTTCACCGTCAAGCTGCTTTGCCCAAATACAGTAAGAAAGGTGCAGTCGCTACAGCTGCTGGGATACACAGTGGCATTCTATTACTTTCTTTTCTAGAAAATCGCCCACTTGCAAACGGACGCCGTTTAAAACGCATCTTTTAAACGAGACATTAATTCTGACACCCTAAACAAACTTAACATTGTTAAATTCTTCACAGGTGCCAGTCTTGAAACCTTAAACCCTGAATGACGCAAAAGAAACTTGAGTGAAGACAGATAGATATTGAATGCTGTTAAAACGTTAAACGCCTGATAGACAACCTGAAGTTGGGCTGGTGCTGCTGTACGCTCGTCACACGACAATGTTACGTAGGCATTGACGGGTAGAAAATCTTCGATGAGCATAACATTGCATATGATCATGTGAATACTCCAGAAGAACTACTTCGTTGCTTCCATCTTTTTCACCATAAGAGTTTTTTTCAAAGGTTTTTTCTTGCCTTATTGATTTCGAATATCGGTTGAACTTTTCTCAGATCGTATTTGTATTGCAAAGCTCAAATAACTAAAATGATCTTAATTAGTTGCATGAAAAGTTTTGTAAATGAACTCACTCTGGTTTTCCATTTCATATAGTTGAAGTTTTTTCATCTGGATAAAAATGGAATCTAAGCAAAATCATTGTTTAAATATCATGTACGTTTCACGCAGTGGAGAAAATAGTGATTCTGAGCTGTAAATAGGACTTGTTTTCAGTCATTGATAAAATAAAAAAGAAAAACTTAACTCTTTTAAGATATTTATACCTACTTATTTTTTAGTAAATCCTACACATTTTTCAGTAAATTCAACACCAGGTGCATGCTACGTTCTTTTAAAATTTTGTTGAAGAGTAGGCTGGTTTATGACAGCTTGAACAATGAACAAGGAAGTAACTTCCAATCTCACGATTCGGAGATAAAGAAGTTTCAGGGGAGACCTCATGTGTCGGAAAAAATAGAAAAATGAAGACAACTTTTAACGCCCGCGCCGGCCACTATAGTGGTCACCAAACCTTTGATCAACCATAACTCCTGAACGGATCGGGATAGAGAGCCAGTGAAAACATTCCTGGATGCACGAGACAGCAACGAATCGAATGAGAATGACAAAACTTATTTGGTTGTAATCTTCTTTATTTGGAGTTTAGCATAACGATCCGTTTGTTGAATAATAATATACGATATGTTTAACTACGTTGCGCTGAATGATTGGTCAAAAAATTTAATCGAGGTCACCACACAACGTAAGTGCAAACCATTGTTGCAATCAGCCAGAATTTCACTCTACTTTTAATGTCAAAGAAAGTGCCGACAAAAAGTGCGATCAGTTCTTTCAATTGCATATGCAGACAGTAGGTTGCTCTTAGCAGCATTCAGACACAAACTTTTCCTTTTTCTCGAAAAACAATGCTTATCTATGTTGGTAGCAAAACAAGCATTTTATAATCGTCATAAGTAAAAATTGAATTAATGTTCAGATACAGCACTGATTTTCGAATGGTGTACTAACAATTTAACAGGAGAACTTTTAAGAGGTAGCAAACAAGGTTCTGGATGGAAAAAACAAACAATGTAGAAATAAAAGAAAAAGAACAATCACCCCGTGATTCTGCACTGGCATTAGTGACTTGTCTCTTTCCAGTCATATAACGGGTTTTTCACTGGAACGGAAGTTACAGATTTATTGTACATGTCATAGCTAGGCTGCAAACAGTGATTAACAATACACTGGGAAACTTGTCTCTGGATCATATTAAAGTCAGTTAGGAAAGTTACTATTGAGTCGTATTCTGCATTGTGAACCGTTGCAGCCGACTTAGACCGCAGTAACTGTCAGTTGACTGAGCAGTGTTTTTCTTTACCCTCTTGGTTCGACATATTGTTCTATATTTTGAACAATGTTTTCAAAACCTTTTGGTTGGACGCAGAGAGAAAGCCAGGGGAAAATTTGTGCAGCTGTCCTCCCAAAAAGCGACCATCATTCTCGCTGAAGCGGTGCCCTCTTTGAGCAATTCTTTTTGAAGATGGATGACCTTCTTTCTCGCATTCCCTTTCAACGGAAAATTTCAAAAAGGTGGTATTATAACTCCCTGTCTTTTGATTGCTCCCGAAACGCCAGTTGTGGAACCTCCACTGGTTGCTCGACGACCCTTTTTGCTTGTTTTCTGGCTTTGCTTGGTTTGGAGTAAGTTTTTATCTTTATTGTTAACTTGTTTGTTTCTGTATAAATCACAACTGATTTTACGCATGTGATGTTTGTTTCTCTTTATGTCATCAAATCAACATTAGGTTTCAAACAATGCATTTGCCGTCATTCCCCACTGGGATCGCACCTACGCTCCCTGAAATGCCTTAGATATAGCGCCCAAAGAATTGTAGAAATTTTTATCACTTTTCTTTCTCACTTCAATTTAAAGACGTTTTTTAGATTTTGCAGAAATCGAGAACATCGTTGTGATTTTCAACTGGATTCCGTATCATGTCAGATGGACTTCGTAGTTGTGAGACTTTACAAATTGTTCTTTTCACAAAGGCACTTGGTGTATAAAATGCGAAAAGGGCGAAACACTGAAATATGATATTGAGGCGCGGCAGAGCAAATTCTGAATGATTTCTTCTTTGCCCAATTTTGGAAGATTTTAGTCATTTCCACAGGAAAATGTTTATCGGTTTTTTTCACGGCCCATTTGCCAGTGTGTCCATCCCACTCGCTCCTGTTGCGCTGACGTTGACTGACCGGTTGCAAAGAGTGCTAAGCATCGTGAACAGTGATGCGTAACGATTGACGTCACACTGCAAGCGAGCGTTGACGACTGATCGCCTTATGCAACACGACTGTTAACAGCTTGGCGTAACTTCAAAAGTACTCTTGCCGGGTACAAAACACAATTTTTCGTTTAAACCTTGCTTTGGGCAGGGAAAACCGCCCGGCAAACACACTTGACGCAGGATCTATTTGTTGGTGATGTATAAATCGACAGCCAGATGGAAAATTTCCAGGAGGTTCAAAGTTGTTTTGAAAGCAACACTTACACGATAGCGAATACACTACTGGTTCACTTGATGGGTGCCAGGTTCAAATAAACTGAACACGCAACTGGCGATCTGTCTTCGAGTGTGTCAGTGCGTCAGAAGATGTCAAGTTTTTGAAAGACGGACAAAACTCGCTTGTGCAAAGCCTTGTAAACAAAAAGTTTCAAGACATTTTTCCTTCAAAAAAAAGAAATTACAAAAGAGGAAGGTTGGTAACAGGCATGGCTCGATTTGTTGCTGTCGTCAAGTAATCCCCATATCATGTATATTTCATATTTCGAAAAGCTTAAATTAATTTTGGCTTTCGACGCTTTTCCACCAGTAGCCTCAATTATTTCTGAGTGTTGTCGTGAGGAGGCGATAGTAACTTTACTTGATGAAATTTGAAAAGGTACAATTACGTAAATCAATCAGGCAAAACCAACCTGAGTAAAATTAAATTTTTCAGCACAGCAGACGTTTGATTTTGCAGTTCAAAAAAATGCACCGAAACCCGTTCGATTCGAAGCACATATCAGCCGGCAGTTTTACACATAGAATCAGACGTACCCTCCTTAGCGCGTGATTGTCCGGAAAGGGGCAAAAAAGCAGAAAGGTCGGCACTTCGACCGCAGTTGATGACTTGCTTCATTCTGAACTGGAAAGATGTCGCTGTAGCTCAATTTGTGTTTTACTGAATCGAAGGCTCTCAACTCCATGAAGCATCTGAGCAACCAATGGTGTAAGAGCTGCGGATACAGAAACGGTAAATGCATCCCCAGAAGTTTAGATTTGTCGAAAATTCGGGTACAGAAGTTTCGCCATCTGTATTCGTTATTGAGTGATAAATGAGTTTGACTCAAAAAAGTTTGACTTTTGTTTTAATAAGTACGTCTTTGACTTCGCGTTTTAGAGTTCGTCAGAATTGATGAGTAATGAATTGCAACAGAAAACTTATGAGGAAAGTTTTCCGCATAAAAATTTTTCAGGCGAATTTGGGGAAATTCGGGAAAAATATCCTTCGCACCGCCAAAAAATTGCCTTCTACACCTATGTGAACTACTGACTTATGTCAGTTTGCTATTATCTGAGATAATTTACGCAAGTAGTTCTGAAGCTGCATTGACAGGAACAGGAACTCTCACAAGGTTATCAATTTCTCGATACATCATGCGAGAACTACAGGCTGTGCAAACAGCGGTTTATTCATGTGGTCAAGAAACGCGACCTCTTAATGTGACATTTTGGGGATCGTATCTTCTTTTTAACTCTTTTTGCTGCTTTCCCATAAGTCATTCATTCATGCGTATGTCTCAAAAGCTTGTGTTTCATCAAAGTAAATGTATTTGCGCCATCAAACGTATACCCTCTACTACCGCCATGTATGTATCCTCATCTTTCTTCATGTATTTGCGTATTCCATGTTACTGCGATGCATGCTTAAATTCAAGCGCCTTGCGTGTGGGAGTGACGACGTTACTCAATACAATACAATACAATGAACTGCTTCACGATGTCATGTTTACAAAATTCCTGTTTGTCTTCGTTCGAGGCAAGACGAGGTGCCACTCAGAGCGCTGCTTTGCATTAACACGAGTTGCTTTATTTGGTAAGGTAAAGGTCCTTATGAAAATCTATGTGATAAACAACGAAGCACGATTTGCCTCACGCAAAGTTATGCGCATGATTCTTTGTTTTCATATCGAATACGCAGTTTGTAAAATAGTGTTGTACTCTTCGCAACCTTAACATAATTAAGAAAACGCACCAGTCTAATGTACTGTGTTTGATCCATCATCAAATCGATCCCCAGTTCCTAACAACTCTATTTGCGACAAACTCAAAAAATAAGTGGGTTCATTTCTAATCTGTTCGTATTGCGCTTTGACATTTTTTTCAAAACAACAAAAATAATCATTTGTTGATGGAATGTGTGATGTTTCTTTACCAAACACGAGAAAATCTGGGCTTTGTTGTTTAATACATTTTTCCACTTTTTTATTCTGAGATTTTAAACGTAGATTAATTACACTTAGAAATGGTTTTCTTTCTGGAAGTATGACTTTTCATTTGTAGACGATAAATGTGAAATATAAATCATTTTTAGCGAATATTAAGGAAACAATATGCGTTCCTGAAGAAGTTTACTTCTACTGTTGGAAAGAAAAAATTTACCTTCATTGAAAAAGCTTCTGATGATGTTCGATGCAGGTCGGATCAGTGGATCACTTTCATGTCTTTTGAAAAGGTCGAGCATGAACTGGGGCGTCATGTGACTTTCGGCTGATGACGAAACAATGCCGTTGCTTGACGTGTTATTTTTCAAAAGCGGTTTCGTAACAGTTTGAGAGCGCCGCAAATCCGGTGATAAAATCCAGTCCGCAGGAAGTTGGCTCCTCGCTCCGTGAATTGTCTCTTTCTTTCTGCCAGCAAACATGTCCGGCATGGCAGAAATAGCTCCACCTTGTGTTCTTGCGCTGTTGCGCCACCTGCTGATCGGATTCGCCCATACATGGTCCATCAGCAAGAAACTTAAGACACACAGTTTTACCAAAAAAGACATGACAAATTTTTTAATACTTCACAGCTTTTATGAAACAAAACGCCTTTCCTAGCTTCTTAAAAAGAAAAAAAGCGTCTGTCTCGTCATCGGGCACGCGATGCTGTTTAGCGGGCTAGCACGAGAAATATCGTTAACTGCGGAAAGCTAAAAGATACAGACAGAAACATTCACATGTGCTTCTTGAAAACTGAACATTTATAAATCAGTTTATTGATTTTGAAAATTACCTTTTCGCACGATGGACTGCTGCAAACAAGCGATTTAAAATGAAATGTGAAAGATATTTTGTTCAGCAGCAAATTTTTTTGCTGTTGGACATACCTGCTGCAACTTTTACCTCATCCTACAGGANTAATTGTTAACAAGCGCAATGACGATCANAAAACACTATGACGATCTAAAACCCCTTTTCACATAAAACAAGTTTTTGAATAATTTTCAAAAGTTTCATCACCCANTGTGAAGAGCTTCATTAAGTTTCGACTTTTCACTAATGTTTAACATTCCTTTCACTTTTGCTTGCGCGTATCTTCTAACCTCCAGTGTTATGTACATTTTTGCATTTCTTGCGCATTGTTAATAAGCCATGTTATTTTTACCTTCGATCTAAAAAAGCACATAAACACATAAATAGATTGAATAAAGCTGTTTGCAGCTGCGTAGTTTTACAAAACATTGCCATAAAAGTTTAGCTAAAGATGGAAAAAAGTCTGAAAGACAAACGCACTTGGACCTGACGTTGCAGAGTATTAGCACGAGCTATTATCGACGACTATAATCATGCCAAATATTGTGGCAGTTCCGTACAGTACATAGATCAGCAGCCAAGTTTTTAACCGGATTTTCTCTAAAAGTGTTTTGTTTTAAAAATTGCTCAAATTTCAAAACTTCCTTACTTCGACAAGCTGCCTGTGTTACTGAGTTTTCACACTGTTCAACTTTCGTCTTTTACGTTTTGCTGAAAGCTTCTTTTCAGCGTTCGCCCTGGCAGCGCCGTTCTGCAAATAAAAACCTTCATATGGCAGCCCTGATATTTTTCAACACTTATCTTTGTCTTCTTGTCATCCGTCTATCTTCCCATGATAAACGGGACGCTTCACTCTAACTCTCTGGGCTAGAAGCACTCGCGACAAACTGCAAAGTCACTCGAGCAAGCTGATAAGTCAAGATGCCATAATGCCGATCGGAAATACTAACAGGGTCTCGGCACGAGCTCCGTATATCGAGAAACACCACCAGGCACATTCTTGCTCCAGCCCTCATACCACCAGACATCTAAATCGGACCGCAGGACGGTGATAAACTAACTCACACCAACTGCAAATTACTGTTGGAAGACGGAAGCCACTGACAATACTCTTAAACTGCCACCGCTCAGTCACTTACGGTCCCTCACCTCGGCATGTTCACCTTCACTCGACACGTCCCTGAGATGTATTTGTAATTATTCAACAGTGGCTAAATGCGCTCGTTGAAGAAACAGAGCAAGTGTGAAGCAATTGGTTCCCTGCAATATAAATCCCAAACCCTCGTTCGTCCCAACAGCCAAGTGACGTAGAAGACCTCTGCCTCTGTTTTCCATGCGTCATGAGATGTTTATACGGCTGCTAACCTGTGCTTTCTTGTTGTCGAGGCAACGATTCAACATAAATACAAATCGTCCTTTATTGTAAATAAATACAATCTTCTCATGAACTTCTTTTTCGACAGCTGCTGTTGGTAATGTGCACTCTTATTGTCGAAACCTTGTGAGCGGAAAAGGTTATGGCGGAGTTTACAAAAAAATCTTTACTTTCATGGATCTTCTATGCTCATATTTACAACCATTGGACTAGTCTAATAATATATATTTGATAACCGTAAACAAGGGAGCAAACAGTTATTAGGTACATGCTGACTTAGCGCGTTGCTGAGATGCATTTAAGGAGCATTTCACACAACTTCCTTGTTAAGAATTATCACAGCGAATTTGTTGGCGGAACTGGTCATTCACACAGGAAACATATGAGTGGGTAACTTTAACTTTCTTGTAATTTTTGGTTAAAAACTACCTCTATACCATCATGAGGAAGAAGCAACCGCTCCTTGTTTTGCAGTCCATGCTCTCCAAGGTGACTTGCGACACGACAGAACTCTGCGTTTTTATTTTTTATCACTTTCAGGTCTAGAGCACATAGTAACTTCCCTGGTACCGTACGTGTATTAGTGGCGTAGCAAGAGGCGCCCTGGAGGCCCAGGGCTCCGGGCGGCACCTTTAGGGGGCGGCACTTTTTTAATTAAAAACTAGTTTTTGAAAGTAGTTCGAAAGTTCCAATTCTTCTTCATTATTTTTAAATAAAATTTTAAAAGTTCTAACTTATTTAAGTTTTTTTATTTAGAAGCCCTCGACTGAAATGTGGCTGTGGAGTTAGAAAATTCATTGAATGATTATTCAAAAGTTTGGGTCAAATCCAGAGTGCTAAAAGTACCCCAGTGTTTGTCTTGAAATCAGGGCTTTTTTAAGATACTTATGTTGGGGAGCAATTGTCGCCCAGTCCCTGCAGTTTTCTTTACAGCCAAAGCTCTTTCCCCTCCCCAGTCAAAAGTCCTTTGAAAAAAGCCAGAGATAGCATTCGACCGCAGACTAGCAAACATTACTGGTCTGATAGTACGAGTTTTATATTGCCTCTCCACTCAAAATCTGATAATAAGAAAACCTGCATGAAATCAAGGTAAATAGTCAAGCTTGCTTAATCCTTTTTCTTTTATCGTTTGATCCTTAGCAACACCCCCAGCGGCACATCATCATTACTTCACCTGACACCTAGGCAATGGTGACCAACATTTCTTGGCATGTCTCATGCTAATTTTAAATGTTCAGTGGGGTATTTTCAATAAGTGCCACAAGCTGCAGCCTTGTCATCACGTGGGCTTATCAAAATTAAATTTTGCCGGTTGAAGTAAAAAAATCTACGAAGGTAACGTTGCTCAGCTTCAAAAGTACTGCTGTTTTTCTGCAAAGCGTAATGCCAATGGTGTCGGAAAATCACGTCCTTAAAGCAAGATAGTGCACTTGATGTGCTTGCATGGATAATTTAGAGCTCAGGTAGTAGGCTTGAACTGCAAGTAGAGTGAATCAGAACCAACCGACAGGCAACGTAGTTTTCGTAGAGAGCTTGATTCTTTGTTCAACGGTACACTGATTATTTGCAGTCACAGAAAAAGTTATTTCAACAAGAAAAGGTGTTGCACTCCTTTTCTAAATTTGGAGGGATGAAGCTTCGTCTGAAAATCTAACGTAAGAACAAATGATATGTTTGGGTGTGATTGTGGTGAAGGCTTTTATTAACACAGTGGCACAACTTGGTAATGGCTGTACTGAATTAAGTTGTTTAAAGCTATTTCCATCAAATTTATTGACCGATTGTATCAAAATGGGATCCGCACCTCAAGAGGGCCCGGCGTAAATGCCGACAGAGTTAACGTTTGAAGCCTTTTATATATGCTAAGAGAAATAAACCACTACTGAAACGAGAAATGAACAATGAAACATTTTTACATCATTGATATAATATCATTAAATTTGTTATTATAGCCAGCTATATGCAGCATACACACTTTTAGTTAAAGATAGGGTAGCCTAATACACGAAATATTAGCATACGTAAATGTTTACATCTGTGAAGTAGGTATGTCGCCATCACTGCTCTAAACATTTTTGTTAGATCCCCTAGAATGAGTGAAATAGCAGGTATTCTCAACTTTTCAAGCACGTGGCCCAGTAAACAAACACAGGGTCCGATCCGCGGTCCACCGACTGTACGACTTATCCATTGCGATAACTGTTGCACATGTGCTGAGCAGAAATATAAACAACTTTCGATAACACAACGTTCGCTACAATCAGTGCAAAGGCTGGGCCTGTTTATTGTTAGAAACCAGGGCCGCAACGAGGGGTGACAACCGGACAATTGCTCCTTTTCAAATTTTCAAAAAATTGCATAGTCGTGAGGTACAACAACTTACAATCAATTTGCTCTCCCCGAAAATATAATCAGCTGGTTGTTAGAAAGTATGGATATTCGAGGCTCAATACATGGTGATGCACAGGTCATGTCATATTCCACCTTAAGCCTGCATCGACATTTCGTTTTCATGGCAACACAAGCTGCCTGTCTGCCTCAAAATGCCTTCAGTAACTGCATATTGTGCACAACATGGTAGGCTACGTTGAAATTTTCGTGTTGCAGTAATCTTTAATGCACAACGACAAAAGAGAGCTTATTATGTCATTTGCAGATCATGAGCTACCAACGTTTACATTGAAGGGTTCAACTTGCAAAACATACTCAATTTCAATACTACCTTATCTGGCCTTGAACCGCTCAAAAATTCTTCCGTGACCGACAGGTTGCGAAACCCTGGAGTAAACCATTAAAGCTGAGTGGTGCGGCTTACCGGTGACTAAAAAAACCAACAGGGAAAATTTGACGAAATATGCCGGGTCCTTATCCATGCAAGAAAGCAGAAAAAAATAGGAAGAGTAATGACGAGAGAGGTGGCTACAAACAGAGAAAGCAGGAAGCATAAATCGACAATGAAAAACAACATCCATTACGTTTGTGAGTGCGTGATTACCCCTTGGATCTTTTAGAAGCACGAAACACGATTTTCTTTCATTTTAAATTCTTGTAAACAATTTGACATGCGGAAAAGGCGGCACTTAGCCTCGCTACGCCACTGACCTGTACTCCTCTCTGTCAAAAACAGATCAACTAAGNTATCAAGGAACTGTCAGTTGCAGGAAACCGATTCTTAACTGTTTGTCAAATACAAACACAATTTTAGAAAATCATCAATTCGAGGAGTTTGATTAAGCATTCGATATTTGGTAGTTTTTCACTGGAAAATAAACCTGGCACACTTGTTTGTAGAATTTAATTAAATAAGCACCGTATATGGAGGTCAGGAGCTTAGCCATCTGTTTTTAATCCAGGTCAGGTCTCACTTCACTGCTTTGATAGTACGATCTTGTAGACTTCAAACGCAATACTCATTCTGCTTGTCTAATGCGAATCAACTGACCTAAACGTGAATAAATGGACCGATAGCTATCCTTCCAGGTTGTCCCTCTGAAGAAAAACAAAGTACCTCAAAAATTGTGGCTAGGTATTGTGTATGGATTCCCGCCAAGCAATTTAGGAGGTCAATGAGTGGTTCGTGCACAACTTTGATTGATGAAGTAGCTTTGACCGGGGCGGAGGCTGACAAATTGGTCATAATCTGTTATGGTTTCTCTCAGTAAATGCAATTACGTTAAGCAGTAGTTAAACAGCAGCCAGAAAGTTTCACAAATGCCGCCATTCCATTCATAAGATCAGCACGTTTTACGCCTGCTGGGCTCATTTAGCAGGATTAAGTAACACAACGAAGAGAGAAATGAAACGGGGCACAACAAAGTTTTTTGGAAGTGAACACTGCTGACCCTCCCCCCCTAAATAACTCACTGTAACTCTGACCAGACAACCAAGTCAGCCACCATAAGAGGTGCTTTCATTGGGTAAATCAAACAAAAATTCAGGACTGGCAACGCAAGCACTTCACGCTTTCTGAGCTGGCCATTCTCACATTTTTCGGGATCTCCTGCATTATTTCAGTACCGACAAATGGCCAATGTCTCTCTATATCGCACTACTCATCGTTCACAGCAGCTTTTAGAGAGATGATTTAAGTGTACGTTGGTGGCAACTGCATGAAAATCTGGCTGGTTGCAAGAACAACGAAAAATCTTCTACAAAAGAAATTTCTAAACTGTTTGCTTCTGGAAAAAATAGGATGGAAATTTTAAAGTGCTCGTTTTAGCTATATGAGCCCTTGGTACGCCTCTGATGGTGTCGTCGTATTTTCGCTCCAGCAATACCAAAAATTATTTCCTAGCATTGGGCCTCCACCAAAACGTTCAACTTCTACTACTATCCTTCAACGTTTTTTGCGTAAAGNCTCCAGTTTGTGGAGTTCTTGCTTGAAACAAAATTATCTGCCAGCCACTCAACCTTCAAGAATCGTTTAAATTCTTGTTACTACTTGACAGAATCTACTTACTTTTAAACTTATTAAGTCCCTGTCCTGCTTGGGTCGCTTGGAATATTCAATCGGTGGTCCCCACAAGAACGGTGTACATTTTTAGTACACGTCACCCTCAAATCGTTAGCTATACAACTGCCTTGTCATCTGCTTGCGTCAAGCTTTTATTCGCAGCGCACAACGCTAAAATTACAACTGGACGTCGTAGAAAAATTTACCGGTTTTTTTCAGTCCCTAAGTCAGTTTTTGTAGCTCGGCTGTCTCTGCAAAAGGGAAAGTCCATCCTCTTTCTACAGCCAAGCCACAAAGGTCGCGCAATGGATCG
>JGI24022J15233_10004757_pt1 | contig 14132 bp, 10 predicted proteins | sample Ectturendosymbi2_FD_15233 | JGI IMG/M metagenome (IMG submission 15233) | reverse complement strand
GAGACAGGAAAGGAAGAATTGACGAACTGTCCCACCATCAAAGAAGTTGTGTTTGGAACAAGGAATAACTAAAAATTAGCTTCATTGCACGCTTCCAATGTGCGTTGAAAGACTCGGCCTTTCTTGATTTTTCGTGAACTGTTACGCTGTTTATCGCGTGGTTTCTCTCTGGCATTCATCATCGCGCACGTGTGTCTTTGTTAGACCGCTGCCAAACGCAGATTTTCGCAGCGGTGACTGGTTTATGAGGCTCTGGGAAGGTCAGCCTTTTAGCTTCAAAAAATTTTTAGTAATGTCGTTGTAACTTGCCACAGTTCGTGTGTTTTTGTTTACTTGTTTTCAAGTGCCAACATTTCGCCTGTGAGATTTGTCTTACATTTACAGGACTGATGATGCGTTGGAAAATGCAAAACTAGTTTCCCCGTCAATAAACTGTGGCTGATTTACTTGCCGCCATCTTTGTGGCCTTTAACTATCAAATGCAAGTGTGAAAGCTTTGAAAGTAGAAGCTTGTTATTAAACACCTCTTATCAAATATGTTTGCAAAATGTTGAAACTGATTATTTAGAAATGCTTGCAAAATGGGGAAAACCTATACGCGTTTTGGTAAAATACAAGGCGAAAGATAAGAGATCTTTAAACGACTGATTTCCAGTGATAAACTTAATGTTCTGTTTAAGATGCAACCATTTCCAGAAGTTTGCCGAATTTTCGCTGAGTTTGGCTATTTTTTGAAGTGATTATTTCTGTCAGGCAACCCTATTCCCGCCTGTTGCTAACAGACCGATTGTCAGCGGCAGCCTGCTAGGTGTACTGAGTGCGGGTGTGGGCTGTGTTTATAAGTGGTTAGTTCCGTGAGGTTTCAGTTTATGCAGTTAAAATTTTCCCTTAATTCGTCCATTCAACCGCTATATTTGTAAAACAATTTTACTGGGGCATGTGCATACTGAAGCACGTATTATTTGGCACCAGAGCCGCAGGCCTGCTGAGCTGTTTATGCTGCACGAGACCAAAGCCGGACATGTCTGGAAGTTTTAGTTGTCAATGATATGAACGTCTGTTTTGCCAGTCAAGTTTGCGCAGGCTTAAAAGTTAATGTTGACAGTTCGTTTCTCCTGAAAGCTACAGAATAGCTTTAGTCTTTTGATGAAGTGGTTGAAATCATTTGGTAGTTATTGTAGAGGTTATATCATATGTGCACTGGGCAGTGTAGTCAACAGCTGCTTGGGTTTGTAAAGCTTAAGACGAGGATACAATTATTTATAACAAACTAAAGATTAGATTCTGTGTTGGGGCAGGGGTTAGGTGTTAAAATAACTTTCAAATGTATTGCATGATGAGACTGCTGGATTGTGGCCTGCGTGAACAGGTTGTGTTCTTTAAGTATGCTGTAAGTAGTTATAAATAGCGTGGTTTAGGTTTTACGGAATACTTATACATTCTAGCTTTAGATTCTTTTTTCAGACTATGCATGATTAAACAAAAGCATGCCAAAGCTTATAAAAGTTCCATAAAACGCTAGTGCCGTTAAAACTACTGTTACAGTCATGAAACAAATGTATGTGATCGACTTTACTTGCATTTGAAACAAACCAAATCGGCCTGTTAGCGATGACCTGCAAAATGTGACATATCCGGCGGTATCTTAAGTAGGCCGTGATTACATTATGCAGGCTACACCGAGATTTTAGCACCAGTGGTACCTAAAGTAGCATAGCAGCGACACAGATAGGTATGAGTGCATAGGCGTTTCGGGCGTGTACCTGATAGCAAGATGTAACAGCAGGCATCAAACTTTTTTAAAATCTTGCTGGCTGAAAGTTGTCTGTTATATATGTCAACCAAACGAACTTGAACGTGAAATTAAGCACACTGAGGGGCCAAACTGAAGGCCAGTCAAAAATTTTGGGCGGCCATGGCCCACCCAGGCCCCTCCTTAGAATTACCACTGGCAAGGACCAATAGAGCAACCCATATTATACGTTTCAAACATTAGCAAGGTGGCCCAGATGGATCGTGGAGTTTTTTTCTCAAGCTAAGCTTTGAAAACTCATGGGAACTTGTTTGGAGGAGGTTGTGCTGCTGTTATGCTAACAGGCTCAATAAAATTTGGCGCTTCCACTAGCTTTCTGCTGTTACGGATAATTTTTTACCATTGGTAGCTTCAAACGGCCCAGTTTCAACATAAAAATCTGCAACAAGGTTGAGAATCGTGGATGTCATGGACAATCATGTCATTTATTTTCGCCAAAATCAGACTAAATTTCTTCAGGCGTTACATTGCATAAACACACCAACAGCCTTGAACAGCAATATTCTTTAAACCCTTGATGTACACGACTGGTAACATAGGCAACAAACCTGAATCATCTTTATCACTCTCAGTTTATACGTTTTCGCGCTGTACGATTCTCGTCTGACAGTTTCAACAATAGACAGTCCATACTCATCATGGGATGTCAGTACAGATACATCAGGGTAACGAAAAAATTCCACTAGGCTCATAGCTGCCTGCATAAAAAAACACGATTCTTTGAAAAATCAATAGATCTATCTCTAACGAAATTCTTATAGAAGCTCTGATAACGGAATTGCAGAAACATTAGTGTTTCACAAAAATCTTCCAACAATTGTAACGCAACATTAACTAAATCACATTCAGAACAGCGATGAGCGTGTTTTGAAAATTCAACAAAAGAATTTGAGATAAAATAAATAAAAGAATTAACCTGAACTTGGTACTTATCGTCAGGAACCATACGAATGAGGTTTCTAAATCTATAGGGGTCAAGAAAAGCTGGATTGCTTGCTAGAGGAGCAATAAGGGTGACATTCAGCATCGCCATCAAGGGGTGAATCTGCACAAACAAATAATGGGGAGAATCAAAATAAGAGGCTTTTCATCGCATACTTTGTATTGGCTGTTTCGTCTATTCTAGAATCAATTGAAGAACGCCCCGATGCAACCGCACATAAGCGATTTTACTATTAAATTTACTAAATTTTATCCCGTCCTTTTGTCACAGTTGACGCTTGTCCTCCTAGAACGAAATTGGCATATTTCGTTTACCTCCACACTGAACGATTCCAAATTCTTTCTTCCACTTGAATCAACTTGATTTATGTTTAGGTATTAATTTATTAATCCAGTGCTGTAACTACTGGACCTTCTGGACTTTGCTGTTAGAAGCAATTTTTACTTTTCTGGTTCTTTTCAGAATACACAGATCCGTGAAAGATACAACTCTGGCGCTTTATATTCTCCATCTCCAGAGATCATATGAAGAATTGCATTTCCGATGGTAAACATAAACAGTCTGTAAATAATTGAGAATTGGTTCCCAACCAGGGTGCTCGCACCCGCTGGGGGTACGGAGGTGCCAGAAGCGACTGTACAACCCTGATCAGGTGTGCTTTGCCCAACTGGGGCAATCGCACCAACAACGTAACAGGTATACTTTCAGTTAAAATGACCGTTTAAAGCTGATTCTTCCAGTGGTAGTTTTATCCATGTGAGTTCTTTCTAAATCTGAGTAAGCTTCGAATATATCAAATAAGGAGGGCAGGGGTAATTGTCCAGTGTGGGCAAGAACACCTAAAGTTTTCCAAAAAGAAGCTGTGCAACAACCAATTATGCACTTCTTGTGCAAAAATGGCGTGGTATGTTAACGGTACCAAACACGTTTGCTTGGGCACATGACTGAAACCGTGTTGCGAACGAAAGCAGATTCGACCTGAGTGGCTCATCTCGGTAACTGGTTGATTCGGCCTGATTTTGCACGGCAAAGCTCGTAATGTTCCATTAAACAGGAAATGTGCTAAGTTGTCACTGAACACCTCGGAATTTTGAGAAACATCAGAGCACTGCATTTACGCTGCAGGCAATCATTCTGCGTCTGCTGTTGAGTCAAAACCTTTCGCACAATATGTAACACAAAAATTCGTTGGAAAAGATAGGGGCAGTGGTCGGAATGTCACAGCGGACAACTGGTTCAAGCCCCTCGTGAAAAGTCTGCGAGAAAATTCTGACCTGACGCATGTTGAACTTGTTCGCACAAATTAACGCGAAATTCCTTACCAAACACGGTACTTGAAATTTGTCTTGAAAATATTACTTGAAAATTTTACGGTACTTGAAATTTTTCTTTGGGTCACAGTGCTTTTGCTCTCAGCAATGACACGGCACACTCATGGGCGTTCGCAGAAATTTTTCCATGGGGGGAAACGTCGAAATTTTGCTTATCCTTTTCTATTTGCTGACGATGCAATGTAAATGGACGTTCACAAAACGCTTTACCTGTTTACCCAATTAGTCTGTTCTGGTTGAATCTCAGTTCTCAATCGTTTGTCTAAAATGTTTTCTACACTTCAAGTATCAGTAATGCTTTTTATTTACATAAACTGCCTAATATCCATTTCTTCGAGCACTTTCTACAAATAAGTCATAATTTAAGAATCAACAGTCAGAACAACATGAGCGGTGAAAAAAATAAGAAAGTCAGACACTCTCGCAAAACTGTCTCAAGCAATGAGAAGTAGAACTATATGTTGACAATACTATCGGACAACTTACTATCGTTAGAACACCACACAGGATTTAAAAAAATGAGCAGATTAATTACGAAAACTTGCCACAGCAAATATAGTTTTGCACTTTGTGCTCATTAAGAAGTCAGAACTAAAACTTAACAATAAAAACGTAGATCCCATAGTGTGCATTTGCGTATTCTAACAAGCCACGTATTTTTATACTGTGTGAAACGAAGCCTGCAGAAGAGTCGTCTGATTAATACGTTCATCACAGTCTCACAATAAGAATGGATTTTCAAAACTTGTGGAAGCACTGCTACAGGTCTACTCATGCTTCTTTTCACACAGCATAAAACTATACGTAGTTTACCGCTGCCAGCAGTGTTACTGTCTCGCTGCATTACCTGTCAAGATGTCTGTGTTCAAAGTCACATGCAGTGCTCCCATTCAGTAATTTCAAGTAAACCCGGATTTCGCACCAAAAAACATATTCGTACAATCAAAACCCAGAAAGCATGTATTACAAAAAAAAAATAAAAACTTTGAGTGTGCTTATTTGAATTGAAATGATAATTAATCGAATACTGATTATAATCATAGTTCCTCATCCAAATGTTCTTCTGCAGCGCAAATATTAACATTTGGACGACTTTTTGTTGCTCAAGACGTTTTTCATAACGATGGTAACACACTCCGTTGACGTTGATGATACTTTTCACTAATTGTAGGAGTACATCTGTTATTAAACTATGAAATATTGCGCAATCTTGAACTGCAGCCGGATCTAAAATGCTACAGAAAATATAATCTCAATGCCTCTAATTAAAATTTGCTTTTCAATGTGTTTGAGTAGGGAAACATAAAAATTTAAACAATCAGTCTTAACCCATGTTTCACCAATTTCTTCAATTGGCATTAGAGACAATGATATTATATATATAACCCCGACAATGATATTATATGAGGATATGAAACCAATTGAACACGCTCTGCTTCATCGGATTTGCGTACTTTCTCCCAGGCCCGTAACCAGCTTGGGACACCAGGTGGGGCGAAGAGTTTTCTGCGAGGGGCCCACATTTTTAAACTATGTCCAACACATTTTCCAGGGGGGGGGGAATTTTGGAGGAGGGGTTCGCCCTCTCCCCCTGGTTACGGGCCTGCTTTTCCCGTGATGTGCCCATGGCAACACCGTAATATAAAGTTATCTTTCTATTATTGAAAACGTTGAAGTTGCTGATGAATTTATCACTTCAAAAAAAACAGATTTAACGCGATTTTTCATAATTAAACCTAGACATCCAGGTCGACCAAAAAAAGCAAATCTGGGTGGAAACACCCCGCAGTGGGATCTCTGGTCACATGCTAAAAAACGCCTACTACCGCAACTTGAAGTGGACGTTTGAAGATTTATTGCCCTGTTTATTGTTATGCAATAAAAACTAATCCACTTGCAAGATTCGCAACCTGCTTCTGCAGGCAAAGGAGCGGACATGATCGAACCGCAACCTCATCACTGCTTGACACCAGGGCAGAACAGTGAACATGGCTCTTGTGCAGTGTCTGTGTTATAACGGGAAATATACCGTCATTGCAAAAATGAAACGAATTTATCGGAACTTAGCTGCTAACTTCAGGTTTTCTAGAAATGTTTGGTTCTTAGTTCCAATTTCCAGGCAAGGGCAAATGCCCGTTTTGCCCCCCCTGCGGATGCCCACGGACACACTGGTTAATTTTTCAAAGCCACAAGCAAGGCAGAGATAAAGGTAGTTTGACTGCTTTCCTCCACGCATGACCATCCAGTTATAAGTGAAAATGGCAAGTCTTAAATTATTATATATCATAATTCCACGAAAGGTGGTGTAGACACATTTGGTCAGATGTGTTCTTATCAGTCATGAAGCCCCATGACGAAAAGGTAGCTATTTACAATGCTTATGTTCTGTATAAAGAGCACATACCGCAAAAAAACCTTGACATGGTGGTTGTTTCAGAAGAAATTGGCAACGAATTTGATCCAGCCTGTGGCTGTAAGGGGTCATTCCTTATCTCAATTTTCAAGCTCCAGCTCTAGGCATCTAAAGTTTTTGACTCCAGCTCCGACACCAACATTTAAAAGTTTTTGGCTCCGGATGAAAAATACTTTGGTCGATTTTAAACCGAAGAAACTTGTATTATTTGTACACTCGCTTGCCCCACAAACTAGGGCTGTAGAACCAGAATCCAAATTTCAAAACAAGCGTTTCCGCTACTACGTGAGTGAAATCACATTGTTTCAACTTTCTGTGACCGATACTGTACCGCAACTTCCCCGTTATTGTAATAGAATGTGCCCATTTTGGGTGCATGGGCGTCGGAAGGATTTTTTCCATGGAAGGGGAAATAGTTGATTTTTCTTGGGGTACCCAAAAATATTTTTTCAGGAGGAGCTTTGTCCACTCGAAACTAAGAAAATAACCTTGACTGAAAAGTTAATATGCAAGTGTCAAATTTCAAAATGCAGGGGGTAGAGGTTGGCCATCCAGCCGCCCCTTCCGACGCCCATGTTTGGGTGAATAGACCTTGTGTGCAAAAGCTCACAAAAATTTCCTATAAATTACACATTTTCGTGAATCAACCAAATTTACTTCTTTTGCATGTATACTTCCGAAAGCTTCGAATATATCACGACATGGATCTTGTACAGACCTCCAGTAAGGGCTACCTGTGAAATTTTGGATTTTTTCATGCATTTTTGTGTCTTTTTGATTGGTGCTACCTGCGTTTTTTGGGGGGTGTTGTGTTTGGTTTTGAAATAATGAATTTTTTCGATGAACAAAAAGTTACTTTTTATGATAAGGGTGAGCTTGAGAAACTTACTGAGTTATTCAAAAGCGTTGTGTATCCAAAACGTTTCGGTAAGCCTCAGATATGCTGGGAACGATATTCGCCCAATTAGGAATATGATACCAAAGGTGCACATTTTCTTGTATGCCTAAACAGTGACAGGAAAGTGATATATTTATTTCTCTCCTCCTGCTATTACTCTCCAAAGGGTCGCAATCAGCTGATATTGTCGGATGGGGACAAAATAGTTGTAACTAGTGTTTTGCCTTACAACTAAAAATGTTTTTGAAAATTTTGGAGGGAGTGCAATTTCCCGGTTGCTCCCCCTTGGTTGCGGCTGACTCTCCATCCATACTCCTTCAACTTGGATAAAATGTCAGATGATGGAGAGCTGAAAGAAGATCTTATACAACTGCGTTCGAATCGCCTTCATGAAATCAGGGCTGCGGAGCCGGAGCCATGTTACAAAAAACAGCTCCGGAGCCATGCTTACGTAAACATAGAGCTCCGGAGCCGGAGCCATTTCGTTTTTACAAGAGCTCCGCAGCCCTGCTTGAAACGCAGTTTGGGAGCAGAACTTTGGAAGACTATTTGTTCTTGGTTATGCTTCCAAGATTTTGTGAAACTGCGCTAGCTGTGTTCATTCCATTTGCAACAACATTACCTATGCGATTCAGGATTTAGTACTCTTTTGTCAACGAAATGCAGAAATCGCTTGAATGCACAGGCAGACATGCGTGTTGCTATCAGGCCCGTAACTAAGAGGGGCGCATGGGGGCGAAGCCCCCCTGTAAAAATGTGTTGGACATAGTATGTGTAAACTGTAAAATTCGGGCCCCCCTCAGAAATCTTCGACCACCTTGGTGTCCCTAGCTGGTTACAGGCCTGGTTGCTATCAGCAATATTGTTCCACATTTTGAAAAAGTAATAGGAAGCAGGAAACAGGAACAAGAATCATTCAACTGAAATACATTAACAAACTTTTGGCAGTAATCCTCTTGATTCTATTATTTTGTACATGCAAAAGCTGTATTTCAAGCAAGTGGTTATTGTTTTGAGGTTATACTCAAATGTTAATCTCTGTCATCCTTTCTTGCCCATATGTTTGATTCTCTTTGTGTATTCAAAATGTTAATCCCTTTCTAAAAGTTTGAAATCTTGATTACAATTGCTATATAAGGGGTGCGAGTTCATAACAAAATTTTTTAGGGGTGCAGGAGTAAAACAGTTTGTGAAACTTTAGGTAAAACAATCATTAGCAAACCTGCAAACGTCTTTTTTGAAAACATTGAAAGATATGAATATGCACTTTGATGTCAGATGTTCGATGTGTTTGTTTCATCTTTGCCAAAAGTTGCAACGAAGATACGTTATGCAAACTTCAAGAACAAAACTTTAGACATATAACTACCTTACGCAGACGGTCTCTGTTACGTACATACTGTATTACCATTTGTGCTCAACTAAAGGATTTAAACTTCAAGTAGAGTAATGAATTTGATGAATTTGCACGTTATGTAAAGAAGCTGTCGCTCACCCTCTCTTCCCGAAATTCTGCGCTCATAAATGTTTATTGATCTGAAAATTGGCACACGCCCATATTTACCAATTAGGACAAACACTGCCGCGAAGGGGATGTCTTCCAGACCTCCGTCTGGTACGCCTATGTTGCAGACAGGCCTACGAGAAGGGCGCACGATGTACCGTACATCGTGTCTGGGACCGGCATGTACAGGGGCCCGGAAAAGTTAAATAACGCATGACCAGTTTTTCTGTGATCATGCCTAAAATTTATTAGTTTAAACCAGCTGCCAGTATAATAATTAGTCTATTCGTAAATCTTAGCATGACGGCTCATTTTGAGCACTATACAAACAAGCTACACAAGTTTCGACAAAGGTCCAAGAAAATAAGGGGGTCCAGCGTCAGTCTTCGTACCACCTGGTATAATTTCTCTCGGAGGCCCTGATTGCAGATGCCGATATCGATGCATCAGCAGCAAAAAAAAACAGATCATCAAGCGTGGATGCTCAGCAACAGGGCTCTCACAAATGCAACTACAAAAATCCACAGAGAAGCACCAAAAAATCCCTAAATCTGTGATGGTGCAGCATAAAGTTAGAGCGCCATGATGAGTGTCAAAAATAGAACCAAACATGATTTGCAAAATGAACTGAAATAATTCATTTGACACATTTTTAAACTTTACCGAAAATCCCTGAAAAGAGCCAAAAGTTCCAATTTAGGGGCAAAATCTCTAATAATGAGAGCACTGCATAGCAGTGGCGTGTGGTGGTCATTGTTGCGGGGTGTGCGCAGTGCGCAGTTTTGTGACGTCACAACACGACGTTAAATTCACGTTTCCAATCCAACGTTTTGGCGAAGTTTGTTGACACAATATGCATACTAATCTGCATGCACTCTCCTGATTCGTTGTTGTATAAGTTTAGATGTCGTATTGGCATTAAACTATCAGCTCTCCAACTAAGTATGCAGGAGCAAAAAATACTGAACGCTACGACCAAGCAATCATAACTGCAAAAATATCAGACTGCGTGTTTTACAAGAGAGTAAAACACACTCAGCTCGACAACAGCGCGTTTCACAACCCCTAAGACAGTCTGCGCGAATGTCTCGTAGAATGTGTGCAGTCGAGCGTAGAAGGTGTGCATTGTTCGTCTGGAATGGCGCACACCCAGGGTTGATAAATGGAAACAAACAGGGGAGTGAAATACACTCAGCCCTATAACAGNGCAGTTTTTCTAAGTATATGAAATTAACAAGATAAAAAGCCTCTGGGTAGTGGACCACCCAGNATTCCTGAGCAAGTAACTGATAATGTGAATTGCGAAGTCATTGATCATGTTAATGAATTTCAACCATGATTTCGGTGGAATTCCTTGATGTACATCACTGCGTTACGCCAAACGAGAAATATGGATTCATTGCCAAAGACTTTGTAAAAGCAACAGCTGAACATAGGTGCTTCATTAGTGGACTGTCGCATCACCCATGCTCAACATTCATATCAACTGTTTTTGGGGAAGCCACCAGAAAGCGTAGGTTGAACGAATGCGATGAAGCCTATCAGTCAGCTCACGTACGACTTCAGAATAAACCTTTACGCTCTAGCTTTTCCAAGAACATGGTGCAAGACATGATAACATTAGCATCTAGCTGGAAAATCAGGTTCCATCCACCCAGAGCAAAAAAACAATGCTAATAAAATGGTCTGGGCGACATCTTTCCCTGCGTTATTGAAACTTACTCCAAAAAGAGAAAAAAACTGAAACCAGATACAATGATTACGTACAAACGACCAGCAACAATTGGTTTGCGCATTGCGAATTTTTAAACACTAGCGCAAATATGTTGTGACTGCAGAGACTGCTTCGTCTGCTCCATGTGGTCACTGCGCACTGTGTGGAAATTTTGGTCGCCACAGAAGATCGATGGTAAACTTTCCTGAAGTTTTAGAAACACCGCGTAAGACTTTTCAACTTAAACAGAAACTTAATTGAAGCAACTACGGCATTTATGTGGCCACTTGTACCATTTGCAGTAAGCAATATGTTGGGCAGACGTTAAATAAATTCTCCATTCGTTGGAATGCCCATCGTAGCATTTGGAATTCTTTTGACGCTACTGTTGATAATGATAAAGCAGCTCTATAAAAACATTTTTACAATTCCATGATTTGACAGAAAAACCATCCATTTCGCAATGTTTTAAAGTTACCTTTGTAGAACAACCCAAAGCTAGCTATCTCGAGGAGTATGAAGATAAATGGTTTCACAAAATCGATGCGGAAAGTAATATTTAAAAAATGATTTTGCCCCATACCAAGTAGTTGCGTTTTTAGTGATTGCCTGTTCTCCTGATACGTGATTTCTCGCTGTGCGTTGTGACTTTGGTATTTCCTTATCTAATTGCTGCAGGGATGTAACCCGCTTCCCGATTCCTGACTCTGACATCGTGCTGCACTTCATCACTGGTGAATAGTTCGGCATTTTGCAGTGTGCAGTGAAATCAACGTTTCGAATACTTCGCGTGATAGCATGCTGACTTGTAACTCCTTAGTTTTTTAGCGACGTACTATTTTAATTCATTGACTTACTATTTTGATTCACTGCCTTGCAGATTTTACGTTCTTACTTTTTTATTCTGTGGAACTGACGATGCTCATTTGAGCGAAATTAATATTCCTGTTTTAAAAACTGTGGCCAAATTTTGTGGAAGGCTTCTGTGAGCCTTCAGGTGTAACATGACTTCACCAGTTTCGAAATTCAAAGATGTCAATATGCAGCACTTGTTTATGTAAATCCCTGCCAATATTTGCATTTTCAAATGATTATTTCTACATTTTCACTAGCTATGAACATTTTATTACAAATCATGCATAGGTTGCACAAATTTTGCACATTATTATTAATTATATAACATTCCCAAATAAACTTTCAGATTATATTGAGCTTTGCACCAAATCTGCAACAATTTCAACATATTNTATGCTACATTAAACAAACTTCGCCGTGTTTCCAAGAATGAGAGCATTTGGTATCTCTTTCTTTNTCTGCTAGTAAGAAGCCTGGCATTGCAATCTTTGCGCCAGTGTGTTGTGATCTGGGCTGTAACTTGACTCTGCTACTCCAAGTGATTAGCAAATGTGCATCACTGAGGCGTATTCTGTATTTGTTATTGATGAATTTTATGTCAGAAAAAGGTTATGCACAAAGGTAAATTTAACCAAACAGGCTGACCACCTTCGTAGCTGCTGTGTATTAACTACTGTACTTTTGTGAGTCAACATTGCACCACAAGTTTGGTGGTTCATGATAGGTTTTGCAGTGGAGGTCATTGTGTAATTTTACAATTTTTGTTTGCTTTAAATATTCGTAGAGATTTTCTGTTACTTTTTAACGAACCGTTATTTTTGCACACCTGTAATAGTCATTCAGTTCGCATAAATAGTAGGTTTCAAACGTTTTCGCCAATCTCACGTTGCGTCATCAGATCTTTACGAGAGGGAGGTGAACAAGACTATCGAAGCAGCACAAATTTGCGATTACGAATACGAACTAATCTGAACCTTCAAAAGACAAGTACTAGTAACTATTGAAACAGTAGTAACTATCGAACCGTATTGAACCGCAGTTTGCAGTAAATATTGAAACTTGACCTGCCAAACATTAAACGCTTATAACCGCAAGAGAACACAGCTTCAAAACTTAAGCCCTCTCTGCATTATCTACTTGGTCAGCGCTTCTCAACCGGTGGGCCGCGAAGCTCCTTCAGGTGGGCAGCGAAATGTTCCGAGATAACTTAAATATTTTTTGAAAAACGTTTTTGGTTGATACAAACTGCATTTTTTTAGAAAAAGTTATGAATTACCAAAGCCAAAAATGTATTATTGTCGCATTCCATCCAAGGAATGCTCCCATTTTAAACCGTGGATTGCTATTGTGGGTTCCACAAACCCGAGGCAAGTGCGGTGGCCACGTGTTACATGCGTAAGGACGCGTCGGAGCTCTTTACACGCTTCAGTAGCTTCATTTTTTGTGCGACTTGCTGATAGGTGCGCCTGCGGTCGCACTCGCTCTTTCAGATTTTGCAGTGTAGAGGAAAGGTTGTGATTTTGGGTCACGCGTACCCGACGATATAGTTAGTGTGAGGATTGTTTCATCGCCATGATTACGCCTAGTCATGAGTTCTGAAACAAATTTTTCGTGAAGTTGGCCCAAAATCAAAGTCTTGGCGAAAAGTGGGCCGCGACATCAAAAAGGTTGAGAAGCACTGCACTGGGTGCTATTGAAAAAGCTAAGACGCAAAGCACTATTACGTCAAAGTAGCCTAGTTTTCCGAAAACAAGGCCTCGCATTGGTGACGTCATCAAGATGTTGAAAGGCCTTCTCTCTCTATGAAGGCCTTGGTTGAAAACCGCGTAGTTCACTCAGATTTTTGTAGGCAACGGGCCCAACGTTTAAAAAATACTCTGAGCCTCGTGCCGGCACTACACAGCATTACTGAAAGTGTAAGTTTGCGTAGGCTAGTAAACCTAGCGCGGGTTGCCTTTGGGGCGTGGCCCGATTGGAAGCAATCGGTCCAATCGGCTAAGGGCCGGTCCTGCTTCCAATAACGCACGTGTCGAATAAGGGACTCTCTGCAGAAAGTCTGCCTTCGAATCGTGTACTTTTTATTGTTGCACCAATTTGATTTTCAACTGTGAAGTGATCAAAACAGAAAGTTATGACCATTGGTAGTATTTCGCGAGGCCACCAGGCCTTGCGCTATTTACTGTATGAAATCCATTGGTTCATTTGTTGCAGCAAAAGTACAGCTTAACGACTCATAATCCGAACAATAATGCACGATGCAAGAAATCTTTCCTGGCCGTCGAGATGACAATACCAATGCGTGTAAATAGACAGCTCCTTAGAATAAAGTTGAAGATAAAACAGGAAATCACTCGAAGTTTAGAAAGCACTCGTGTTCAACCGCACCCCTCAAACTTTTGATTTGGTGAAAATCCGGATAAAATCACTGAAAATCCGGGCAAAATCTGTGGAAATTTTGGCAAAATTTGCGAAAACGTTTCGCAAATCGCTGTATGTGCTTTGATCTTACAAAAATGGCACCCAAAATCAAAGTGCAGACGTTTTTTTTCGTTTTTTTTTTTGGAACTCATGTTTTTATTTAGTCCTTTTCGGGCAAGTTAGGGTAAATATGGGCGAAAATGGTGCTTGAAGTGTGCTTTCGTTTAAAAAAATACGCCCAAC
>JGI24022J15233_10004756_pt1 | contig 14134 bp, 5 predicted proteins | sample Ectturendosymbi2_FD_15233 | JGI IMG/M metagenome (IMG submission 15233) | reverse complement strand
AAACAAGTAATCTCCTTTGTGCAAGTAATAAAGTTTTTGGAAAATATGGATCTCAAGGGGGGGGTTAACCCCAACCCCCTCCCCCTTGCGTACGCCCTTGCGACATAAATACGACCTCCTGCCAAACACATCCTGACCGAAATGAAACGCGCAAAACAAACATTTGTTCATCAGTTAGCACTGCTCACTCTGTTCTTAACCCTGCTCAGGTAACCTCTAAGCACAAACACCGTTGTTGTCCTTGCCCAAAATGGGCAGATTTTGTTTATTCGCTTATACTGGACCAACTGACAGGTTTAAACACACGCGCGGATTTTTTAACAAGTTAGCAAGTCTTCTCAAGCTCATCCGATCAGAAAAAAACAACGTGCTGATTTTGGAAAACTTTTCATATGATGAAGAACAAAAGCAATTTTCCAAACAAAACTGTGGGAATTGCTCTTAGCAAATGAACGAAAAACTAAAGAAAAATCCAAATATTCACCCCGTAGACGTCATTGGTGGTTGGTTTGGTTTAAGGTTTAAACAGAACCTTATTTCAAGCTTTTGGTTCTATCTCCAATAAAAGTAAATTAGGTTGAGACATGAAATTTTTCTATTTTCGTTGCAATTTTCAGCCACATTAATCAACCTTGCCCAAAATGGGCAATTTTTTCACGAAAACCAGGCACATAAGGTAAACTTGCCCAAATGGGCAAATACTTTACGACAATTCTTGGGCAATCAGATTGATCGCGGCATTGCTATTGACTTTCATGTATCACATACGGCCAGTCCCGTCGCCACAGGGGGGATTTGGTGGGCTAAGCCCCCGAAATTGAAATATGAAAACTATAAATGAGTGGAGTTTTGTCAATTTTTACAATGTCAAGGCATCACCAGGGAAACAAAAAACTCACAGTAACCACAACGTCGGGTGATTTTCACCCGAACTCACACTAACCATAGCGTGGGGTGATTTTCACCTAGGGACTACGTAGCCACCACTCCTGACTGGGTAGAAATCACCCGAGGTTAGTATTCCAGGGGTGTGAGTAATCGTTGCAGAAAACTTGAAAGTGATCAATGCAGACAAGTGTTCCCCATTGTTGGCAGTTGGCACGCGAACCTCGTTTTGTTCTGTTTTGATGGTGGACAGGTTCTACAGCGTTGTCTGTCTGATCTCAAAGTTCTCAATAAAGTGCTTTAGCCTTTTACCGCAAGTGCACGCACAACAAGAGCAAGCCCATTTTGGTCAAGCCAAAGTTCTAGAAACTTCAGTTCGGAACAGAGAAGCACAAGGTTCATCATCCTCTATAAAATGCTTTGACCTTTTACCACAAGTGCACACACAACAAGGTGCATGCCCTTTCTGGCTCCAATTTCTTTCCTCTGACGGAGAAGGCGTCACACATTCTTTTGCCTGTTTCTCGATGAAAACCACGAGCTGAGTAGGATTTTGTTACACCTCAGGTAACCTTGGGTCAATATGGGCAACTATTTGTTCCCCATCGAAAACTACAAAACTTGTGCAGATTTTGATAGGACTGCCCGAAAGAGCGTCTAAACAAATGCAGCTACTGAAAGAACCTGCTTTCTACGTGAACGTTAACTAATTTTTAATTTAAGTAGAAGAACCGTTTGCCCAATTTGGCAGAGGTTACCTGAGCAGGGTTAAAAAGTCTAATATTTAACATGAAACTTAAATCTTTGGGTATGAACCAACTTGGTTTTTGCTAGTTCGCAACGTATGAGGAAAGAGTTTGAGCGTAACTAGAGACAACACTGTTAAATTGCATTTTGTTGAAGAGGATAAATCGATGGAAGTGTGAGTTTTTTCCAACAAATGGACTGGTCTGGTCAATGCCAACTGAAAATGAAGCAGTAAAAATCGGTTGAAAAATAAATTAATAGTATAACTAGATATATTTAGAATGTGAGGGATTATAACAACAATTTACTTTAGAAACTAGTTACGGTAAGGTTTGTAAGTACAATAAAAGCATTTATTGCAACGAAATGTGTCACATTCAGAACGATGATGCTACTGGCCATATATATACATATATATGTTAGTTTCCAACCTTGCAAAGACGTTCGTCTCTTAACTGCTGTAGCACTTTTGCCAATTCCTCTTTGGTTTGAATCTGTTCGGGCCTTGAAGACTCTTCTCTCTGCATCGTTGCTTCACTCACTGATGACTGTCGACAATAATTACGAAGATCGGAAAAGCGTTTTCGCAGAAGAGCCACTCTAAACGTATCCAGAGAAATTTCATATCTTACCTGGCTATAAAGTTGCCTTGCTAAATGAACATATAAGCCTTAAAATATTGTGAAATCGAACGGATCTCTAAGACTTTTTGTGATATCTATTGATTTTATACCTAGATTCCTCCACGTCTGTCTTGATACTGCAATAGGTTCTTTGCAGGTGAATGGCGACCGTGTCACATGAATCATGTTTATGCTGAATCACATAAATCTTGTTCATGCTTAGTGATACATATCTGTTTCTGCTGAACAAAGAGGCACGAAAACAACCTTCTGTTGAGTGCTGCTGAAATTCCGAATTTGGTCTGATCTACTTTCGAATTAAATTTAGGAGCTTCCTGTCTTAAATCTTCTGAATAACAACTGAATTGAAGACCTATGCAGAGAATAATGCACAAGTCTTTGAGAAAGAAGATTATGCTTATATTGGAAATATTAATTTTTCATCTGATGGTTCACTTTTCTGCTTTAGTCCAGATCTGAAATCGCATAGGAATTTGCTTTAAAATTGCGCTTTCTGAACACGCAAAACAAAGTCCATCAGTATAATGTGAACATTGGTACACGAAAAGAAAAAGCGGAAGTGCTAAATAGCCTTATAATGAAAATCAGGTCCAGTGAAAACGATACAAACGACATATTGCAAACGTTTCGATAACTCCTGTTATCATCATCAGTGCATTGCAAATTGAACTACAGTGATCATGCTGCTGGTTCTTATTTGTCACTCAGGAGAAACGCGCTGTAAAGCGCTGTAAAATGCCTTTCTCCTGAGTGGCCACTAAGAACTTGCAACATGATCACTGCAGTTCAATTTGCAATGCGCTGATGATGATAACAGGAGTTATCGAGACGTTTGCAATATGTCGTTTGTATCGTTTTCATTGGCCGTGAATTTCATTATAACGTGAACATTTTAAAAGTTGATTTTGGGTAACGGCAGACCGAATCTTGAAAGCTTGCTTCTTACCGGGACGGTTGAGGCGAACACACTGCTACCCAAAGAGCGCTACTGCGATTCACTTCGTGGTCGCCGTAGATCGCACATCCAACTTCTAATTGAGAGGCGGGAACTCTACCGCTGAGGCATCGCCGCCCAGTGTGAACAACCTTGTTACGAACATAACCAGCTATAGTTCGGTTGCTTCGTGAGAATGATGTGACCACCGGATTTTTTGTGCAAAAGCCAGCTATATAGTTTCGGGTTTGGTGGGTTTGAGAGAGAGCTCAGATTTTTATTGTTTGTTAATGCCGCCCCTTTGCTGTGACATAATTGGACAGGTCATATTTTTGGATAATCGTTTACGTCGCGGTACATATCGTTACATGTTACATTGTCGAAGTTTTACTTTGATTTTAAATGTTTACGTTAAGTTGTGCTTCACTTTCAGCGTCTGTGACAGTCCGTGTATTGCTTTGAGTCGGTGTTGTAAATAAGCTTGCCGTGTTCATTTGTTCCGATGGAAGCAACTGTGGTTTCGCCTCGTGCTGGCAGCTGAGAGTTAGAAAGGCGTTTCGTCCACAGTAGTACAAAGATTATCTCTTAACGTTATCATTAGACTGCAGTCAAAGTTGATTGAGTGTTTGTTTCGTGAAATACAATAGTTAACCTTGACCTTCCGGCTCCCAGTTCCAGGTTTAGTTTTTTTTGACACCGTGTCAAAAATTTGTGCGTCGTTCGTTTTCTCTACATTCTTTCTGAACATGACGTCTTCCATCCAAACATTTGAATTCCGGTTTTTATGAAAGTTGCACAAACCGTTCAATTGAGAACGATGCCTGGCAGGCAAAGATGCCTGTCTGGTCTTTGGCATTCAAAGCTTTTAATTAACTGAAAATGTAGTAAACCCTTTTATGGAGGAGGTCAACTCCAAATTTCAAGGCATTGTGAGTTAGCGAAATCAAGCAAGGTTGGCTACATCCAATTGTTCAAAAAGGCAAACGTCAGTAACTATTGTGATTGAAAATTTACAGGTAACAACAAAGATCCTGGATCATTGCGTCTTCTTTCATTTTAACGATAGTTTTCATACCTGATCCAGATGTATCAGACCACAAAAAGAAAACGATCATTTAAAAATTGATCTTTGCAATTCTGTTGTGGTCTACAAATCTCTATACAATTCTAGCCGCCTCATCCTCGAGAGAAATTTTCAACTGCAGCAAGATTGAATTCAACTCAATATGAGTGAAAACGTCTATTCTTAAACAGCCCTACAGTCTCCCTGATGTTGGTGCACCTCATCATTCAGTTAACAGAAATATATCCAAGATAAACGCAAAGTTGTGTCTTTTCTTGAGAATATATTGAAAAAAATAAACACATTCATTCCTCTGAAAAAACAATATACCTAACAAAGATATAAAGCGAACTAGAAACCTTTGTTCGGAGAGTCTATATTCTAAAACATGATCATTTTGTGGAGCATATAACGCGTCATGTAAATTCTAGAATTAATTTTTTTAGATTTAAGTAGCCACTGTGTTAATATTTATGCATTAAAACATGTAAAGATGCTTTACGGCATGGGCAATTAAGAAACTCTATTGTTTGCACGCACACAGCACCAAAAGCAAGCTATTGCTCCCTGATTGAAAATTATCAAGCTTGTACACTGTAAAGAAACTTAGTCACATCAAGCATTTCATCAAAAAATTGCCATTATTCTTTTATATTACAAAAAGCTACTGCAATCACTCCTTCATGTCTGCACATTTTCAAGGTGGTGACTTGAATTTCAAGTTGCTTTCTGGTCTTAACTTAATTGAGTCCTCCACTGTGGTTGGTGGTTTTCTTTAAAGTGATACATGAAACACGAGAGAAAATATTCTATTGCTTAAAGCGTTCCTCATGCTAATAAGGAAATGTACCTTATATAATTTCATTGAACATTGTTATATTATGAAAAGACCATTGATAATGTAGTCGATGAATTGATCTACATGGGAAAAATATGATGAAACAACCGAAAATCCAGAAATGAACTTCATTTCAATCACCGTCTTACTTTCATTTTCCTTGTTGTTTTTTCGTAAAACCTTTTTTAGATCACACTTTATTTATTGCATACTAATCGAACGTAGTTAGTTATTATGAACTAAGATTTTGTAGAAATAACGTAGCAGTTTTTTACGGATTGATGCTTATACGCTTTTTTAACTGAGCGCATCACAATTGTCTCAATTCCTAACATCTTTGGTAAAATAATGAACACTTTGAGGATACACCTCCTGATACTTGAAGCACACCACATGTTCAAACGAAACATTTATTTGCAAATCACGTGAGAACAAGCAACGAAAAATGTAATAGCATTTCAAAAACTGTCATACAAAAGCTAAAAAATTCAGTCTTTGAGGAAAAGATTTTATTTGCATATACGCACTAAAACAACGAAACAAATGTTACAATAGCAGTTGAAGAAATATTTTCAGGTTTGATATATGATGAAGTCCAACGCCAAACACCACCTGCACAAAAGACCAAAGGTTATTGTTACAAATTTTGTTTCTGGTGTGAACAACTTCTAAATACAACAAACAAATGCCACGTCTAATGTAACCCTAAATATTGCCTGGTGCAGTGGCAACATTTATGTTTTGTGCCAGCTTTTATGTCATCAACGAAACTTGTTGGCGTTGTTTCTGAAATTTATTGTTTTCTGAAATTAATAATTTAATCTATATACTGCTAATTTCCATTCATACATTTTAACGTAAAGTTTTTATGTTAGATTGCAAATTCTTCAAAAACGTCAATCATTTCAATAAGATAGTTCGAGATGATCAAGATAATCCTGTGGTTGAACAAACACTTACCTGAACAACTTAGTTGACTCAGTTCTACGTTAGAGGCCTGAATTTCAGCCAGTACAAACTGCAATAATTGGTAATAAACAAATACTACAAACTATTATCAAAATTTTTCACTGGGCAGAGTTTGCCAAATCAGACCTGAAATGGAATGAAACTTGTAAGTAGGCCATTGCAAAACTCCAAAGCAGGGGTGCACTACCTTTTTGCTATTGCCGGCCACAATACGTTGCCAGTGAGTTCGAGATATTTTCCGTTTTTGCATTGCTTCTGTTGTGCTTTCACACACTAAGGCTGGCCTGCTTCCACAGCTGTGTTTAGCCGTCCTTCTACTAAGTATCCACATACAGTAGACTAGGGTTTTTGTTGATGCTCGGCCCACATAACTCATGTTTCAAATTACATGAGCACGGCCGCATGCGTTTTTATCGATGTCCGCAGGTTGTGGATCCTGGCAGCAAAGCAACAACCAAAAATTTTATTTAAATCATTGCTTGTTGCTGTATTGTGTCTTACAGACCAAACAAGTGTTTAAAAAGTACTGCATGCATTTAATCCAACGAAGTTCTGCACATACAAACTATTTCACGAAAACAAGATACCCGACGTCACCAGCAATTGGCGTTTAATAAAATGCATGCTGGAAATATAAAAAAACATCATCTTGAACTTATTCTTACCCGACTTCCAGGAAAAATGTTGATTCGTTCTGGAGCCATTGGTGGTTCCACCACATTCATCGACTGTGTGAACGAGAAATCTACGAGGTTGTGAACTTGGCTTAAACTCGAATTAATGCTTGTAATTTCATTGTGAGAGTTGAGAGTAGTTGCTGAAGTCTGGTAAAATGTTTAAGACAATCATAAAATAATTTTTGCATCAAATAAATGCATTCGAACGTGTTGTAACCAATTATAGCAAAACGCATTTAGGGGAAAAAAGAGTGATAATAATAGTTCATCGCTATAAACAACCAAAAATCAAAATTTCGTATTTCCAAACAATGCCTGCGTTACCTTAACGCAGGAAAAAAGCCATTCCACAATTGCACAAAAAAGCGTCTCAGGAGCTTCATTTCTTTTCATAATCCTTGTTAAAAAAAGAATCTGCAAAGTTCCAAAAAAGAGCCAAACGAAAAAAGACAAAAACAGCACTCTGGACCTTGCTCTTATCATTAACGCATAATTTTCGTTTTTGCATCACCGATATATGAAGGTCGCTGCCACTTTCAACCATAAGATTTGGTGTCACCTCGCACTTGATGAATACAGGCGTGCGTATTTGGATTAAGTTACATTTCAGTTTCGCTGTTTGTTAGAAGTAACTCACATTATGTTCATATGTGAGCTCTAATTTTGAGAATATATTGCTTTCTGATTTTATAAGACAACGATAGCATAAAATCGTCCTTATTTAACGTTTCACCATGTTTCTTCTAAAATTCTCTGTGTTTGGTTAAATGTTTTTTCATCTTTGACGAAAAGTAAAACTATCACAATTTTCTAACGATTTGCAGACAAAAATCAAATTGTTTGAAGTGTATATCACGGTAAAACTTTCAGTATTCCAGCGCCAGTATTTTCTGGTGTTGGAGCTGAAGAAGGAGTTGAAAACGTGATGATTAGTAAATGTTATTATGCGAAACTAGTTATGATAAGCCACAGCTGGGCGACCGCTTCATGCCTAACGACACTAAAGCTGGTCGAGTGCTTTCACTCAATAACTGAATAAATTGAATGAATGAATCGCGCCAAAGGAGTTCGTGATTTTATTCGAACAATCACATTTTCAAAATGCAGCGTGTGTTAATGGCCACTGTAAATCACTTCAAAATCATGTTTTGATGAAAGAACAAATTGTGCTGCACACCTATTTCAACAATGTACTTCGGAAATTGTGATCTTCAAAGAATACACATTTTATATCAAAAAAGAAAACAACTGCAATTTACTTCAAATAGAAATAAATTGATAAGTGGTTTTCGATCTTTGCACCAAAATTCCGTAAAAAAGCTGTGACTAACATTTTTCAAAACAGAATGCTTTGTGAAAAAATATTTCATTCTTGAAAAAACTTTGAAAACCATTGAAACATTTTACTTTCGCTGTCACACTTTGTCAGAATCATGCTATTCAGACTAAGGCAAATTTCAAAATTGTTACAAAGAAAAGAACTAAAAATGTTTTTTATGAAAAATTATCACAACCTCGCAAGATTCTTTTCCTCCCCCTTTCTATAGCACATGGCATTTAATAATTTTTTCAAAACTGTCAGATGTGGACCCGTCCTTCTAATACACTGAAGGTCCTAACAACCGTACCCACTAATTGATGTCTTTCAGGTGCTTCATCCACGGGTGTTAAGACAGAAAACAACCGACGTCCATATGACATAATGTACTTCCTATTACGACTTTTGTGGGAATCCATGGGATGGAGTAGCTACAATTTACCATAGGATGAGATAGGCACAAAAGATACCCCACGGACAGGCGTGTCTGCATCTTGTCTGTTCCCGTATGTAGATTTTAGAGGACAAATCTTCTTGGTGAAAGGACCAAAAACCTTTCTTGGTTCCCTTCTGTATGCCGCTAATGTCAATAATGCTAGAAGCTATTTGGATTTGCGAGCAGAGACGTTCCCAATGCTGGTTGGAAAAATACATTGTTTTTATGAAATGCACTTTTTGCCTTTTCACCCGACTAGTTGGTACAATTTGTTGAGCACGCGCCACCAAAACCTGTAGTCCGGGTTCAATTCACGACCGGTTCACACCGAAGACATACAATGCGATACTTACCGCCCATCCAACCTCGTGCAAGGCGTTAATTGGTGGGTGCAAGGGAAAGGTTCCCGCGTGGTGCTGTCTCCAACATGACACAAGTGCAGTATTCACTGCGAAAGTAACCACTAGGCTCACATCGGCAAGATAGCGGAGATGGGCGCTGCAGACCACTCGCGATACTCCAAAAATAGTACAAAAATTGAGTATAAACGAAATTGAACTGTACCCTTTGCCTTTTTCAGCCTTTTGGAGGATGTGTGAGATGAATGAAGCTTTTGCTGAAAGCGAGCGGCAGTAGCCTATTCTCCGACAGAGGAAAGATCACAAGAGTATGGACAGAGCACCATTATTTTATCTTGAAATTAGCTGTTTCAAACGGGTTTTTGCAGTTTGGTACAGCACTGATCAGCCGGTCAACGGTACACAAGAGTCTATCAAGACGAGAAACAGACCTCCGGTCGGCTATAAACCTGTTCTGGAAAGTAAGATTGTTGTCTTTGCTCTTCATTGCAGCCGTGTTTAAGGCACATATAGAATGAGCTTGAAACGTTTCAGACGGTGACGAATTCAAAGAGTGGATATGACTACAACACGGGTAATGTTTTACATCCAGCGAACTCGGTTCAAAATCCGTAGACATCCTTGAACTGCGTTGTTTCACCGCAAGTAGCGCAGAGCTGACTGTCGTCTCTACAGTTGTTTTTCTTAAGCAATCCTGGCCAAAGGTTAGGGTTAGAGTTGCTCGGTCATCAGTAGAGCAAGCTTCGTATTTTTTATTGTTCCCAAGAATGGCTGAGACATTACAGTTTGCGCAAGGTTCAGTTGTAGGGGATGCTAGAAAGGGAAAAATTTATTCTCCATTACTCGATTTCAGTTTAAGAGCTGCTTCCTAATGCTCCATCATTGCAATTTGTGTCACTACAGTACATCCGATTTTGAAACGGTGGACCGCACCATATGAGATTAGGTATGAGTGATTGAAATGTAAATGAGTGGATGAAAAAAAGTAAACCAAAACAACTTCAGGGTGTTAAATCATGAAAACATTGTATACCGCAGCGAAACTTTGAAGCTTGATTAACTTCATCAGTGCAGGTTTGAGAAGATACAGCTTGAAAGATACCGCTTTGAACATTAAAAGCAAAACAAAAAATAATAGTCAATTGTTTTCTGTGGTATTATCAGCAACGAGCACTTTTTGCAAAATGCTTACACTCTCACCGCAACGGATATGTTACTGTTGCCGAGTGTAAAATACGAAGAGGTGGCTGACAGGAATCGAACCTCAGGGGGCTCTGAACTTCTTGCTTCAGAGTTGCTTTGATAAAGCTCAACGTCTTCCATGTTTTCCTCAGTCGAAAAGATACTTTGCGAAGGGATTGCTTGAGCAGTGGATTCATGTTCGTTACCTTGTAACTCTCTTGCGCTACAGAAGAATTACGTATTACGACGCATTCCAAGATTACTGCATTATTCGCAAAATTTGACCAAATGTAACTTGGAAGATTAGCAAATGCAGGGTCGGACGTCACTGGGGCATTTAGGTTTCAGTTGTTTTCAACTCCATCAGAGACTTGATGGCATTAACAAAATGAATATGTTAACACACCTCTTGGTCACAAATAAGAAAGTTGTGAAAGAAAAGCCGGCGAGGTCTTACGACATACAATCAATACATTAGACTTGATATTTACTCATGTTCATCATATGCACAATGTCACCTGTGGTTCCACACTTACCAGTAAAGATGATTCCAATCAATCGTCCATGATTGACGTCGATTAATTCTTTACTTTAATGATAAGTTGTCAATGACCGCGTTTCTTTCAAACATTCTTTCTAAATATCTCGTTCAGACAATTCATTAGCAACATTCGTTTTTAAAACAAAATAACAAGCATTCTCTTCGAAAAATTTCAAGCATTCTCTTCGAAATATTTCATAATCTCAAATTATGGAAGAAACCTAAGAGGACTTCTATACAAACTATAGAGAATCAATGAAACAGTCTGAAAGTATTTGACTTCCGGTGCAAAACCTAAAATAACTTGGACTAGTTCATTCATATGGTTTAACAATCGTGCAATGACCTTCATCCTGGCAATGCACTGACCATTTTCAAGACATTGCCTTTGCAACACGCTTTGATTGGACTTTTGCCGAAGGCGTTGATGTGGGGACCGAAGACAGCAAGGTGATCGAACCGCTCGCTTCTTAGGCTTTTGATGCAATTTTTTGCAATAATATGAACTGCTGGATGCCACAGGTAATCACTTGTAACATCGTGAGATGGGTTATCTTCCACACAAACAACAAACAGTGGGAGGAAAATAAATTAATCTGAGGTATGCTTAGCGTATGCGCTTATTGAATATTTAAAAGCACAAACAAGCAGATTCGTATTCAGTAAAATATTGGTGAAAACTGCTGCAGAGTAACTGAGTTCTCATGAAACGAAATCTTCCACGACAAGTTTCTGAAAAACATTTATCCTGACGGTGCCTAAAGGGAGCAGGTCACGTTTATCACTGCATTTTGCAGCAGGAAAAAACAACATGGTTTACTTTTTGACGCAACAAAAAGAGGTCACATAGCACGCTGGGTTGAGTACGTGGGTTTATAATTGCTATGCGTTGCTCGATGTCCAGTCGTGTCATGCCGATGACTTATAAAATTGCTACTATGTCCTATCATGATCAAGGTAAAAACCTCCTGCGTGGGTCTTCCATTGACTTATTGACTTGCTACCAGTGCAATAAGCGGTGTGACTCCACTCGCAGATTTAAGCAGTGATGCGTGTGTGGTGTCAGCAGGCTCTTCTTGGAACCACAGAAAATGTATAATGAATCTTTGTTTTATAAAAATTACGCTGAATTATCTTGAGCTGATTTGCAGTTGTTCCAAATGATGATAGACGATCAGTTGCGTAAACGGAAAACTGCCGTTGATTACCGTTCAGCGTCTTTGCCGCAAATGGTCAGACGGAAAAAGTGTAGGGGTGTCTGAAATCTGACAATTCAACATAAGATAAACCACACAAAAACATTAGGAGATTTTCTGAAGTGCTGACCATGAAGTGCCGAGGGACGCGTGCGGAAATGGAATATACTTGATAAAACAACATTTGAAAATGTATTTAATTTTCTGTAAAAAAATGAAGATGTTTTCGTACCATTTGCAGCAAAGATGGCTCTTTCATTCTTTTAAAGCTTCGCATTCAAACATTTTGTGCAATGTTAAAAATTGGTTGATATAAATTTCAGACATTTGCAGCGAAAAGTGTATAAAATTGTACTCATCCACTATGATATTATATCATAGATTTATTTCGAAAATATAGAAAACATTTATTTTAATGAGACTGTATTTTGTGTCATAAAGTACATGGCTATGCATTTTCATTTTAGCTTGTACCGCAAATATTGTGAACTTTAAGGAGAAAAGTATTAGATTACTTGACGATGGTTTGGAGGTAACGTTTTGTACTTTAAGTTGCCTGTTACCATAACAATGGGTGAATTAATGATTTTACTGGTAAAATCCCAGTAATCGTGGAGTTTTCGCAGTGAGTTTCAGATGTTTGCTTATTCTTAGGTTGTGTTTTTCGACAAAAACCATTAGTGTAATTCTGTTCGTATTTCCCTGCCTTGCCATCTGAACACAAGTGCGTGAGACTGAGGCATACACAACCTCTGCAGTGTAAACAAAACTCTGCCTATAAACGTCGTTGTGTAAGTGATCTTGCACGCTGTCCATATACAAACATGTGTTCGTGAATGTATCTTGCACTTGGGTTGGCGCTTGACCATCCCAGTATTTGTTGCAACGGCGGGATGGGTCATAGTCCTATGTTTTCCAGAATTCAGAAGACTTTTGCATTAATCTAGTTTATCGGAAGTTGATGTTGTAATTATTGCGTCAATAAATAATTTTTCTTGAATATGCATCAGCAATGCAGCTTCACGGAAAAAAAATTGAGCAATTTGCACTTGAAAATTTAGCGCTTGTTCACCATAAAACGAAAATATATATTTTCTTATGCAATCATCATTCTACCTCATCACTGCGTTGAATGTCTTGAAGTAAGAATCAACTCAAAGTTATAGCCGATGCACTACTGCCATACCTTTTGGCAGGAGAAAAATGCGCTCTAGGACAGTTCTTTTAAGGAAAATGTTAAGTACCCGGTATGGACCTGTAGGGGTCCGATTTTTCAGATTCTAGGGACTCGATGATAATTTTCTCTGATTCTAGGGACCCGATTTTTAATTCTAGGGTCCCGAATCGGGTCCCTATAAAAAAAACAAAAAACTGTTTGGACATGAACTACAAGTCGGTCTGAGTAACACTCGTCGAGTAGCTTTTTTAGTAAACATACTTTCTGAACAAACACGAAACTTGTTAAAGAGGAAGTTGTTTTCAAATTATTCTTCCTACCTTTGTTCTTCTACAGCGGCATCAAGCAAAGCACTTGCGCTCTGATAACCAACACCATGTCTTTCAATGTTTCTCAGCATCACTTGGCGAACAAGTTCTTCTTCGAAACCCATTCCTGAAATTGTCCACAAACTTTGTGCAAAGTCTCGTCCGCTTTGTGCTGCTATCAGTATAACAAAAATGACTCGCGGAAGATTGGCCAGCGTGTTACGTGGGCCTAGCGTTATATAAAACGTTTTTGACAGTTGTTCAATTCATTTTTGCAAATTCAAAGCAGAAATGTTCATAAAACAGCAAATTGCCTTGAGAGCATATTCGGCTGTTTTGCCCTTGTGGTACTGCGAAACGTGAATGTTGATAAGTGCAATTAAAATCTATGCAGAGTTATGAAAGCACAGCATGGCAGGACGATTCCTCGAATGACCTACTTCACTTGATTTTGTTTATTCATAATTTCATTTAGCATAATATTCTCCATCTTGCAGTTGCAATAAAATTACGCATACCATAAGAGAAAAGCGCCGACAAGCGGGGAATTGTTGAAAGATAGCAAATGCGAATGGAATTTATTTATCAAACATTTTGTAAAATTTTTTAAAGACGTTCATGGATGATATTGTTGCGATCGGAAATCCCGAGCGGCATATGCGCAAAGCTTCGCACTGTGGCAGCAAGCAACAATAGAGATCACATGCCATGATCACTCTCCGCGTACGCTGGTCGTTACGTTCAATCGTTCACAAGTTTATATCGGCAGAGCTTCCACGCCACGATCACTCTATTATTGCTTGTTCGCGCCACATATATGTATGGTGTTGTTCTTCACGCACATCCCGTTCGTGGTGAAT